>JGI24159J19872_10007744_pt1 | contig 14065 bp, 11 predicted proteins | sample Ectturendosymbi4_FD_19872 | JGI IMG/M metagenome (IMG submission 19872) | reverse complement strand
TGCCTTGCTTTGGCTTGGCAACTTCAAGACGTCAGGTTGCTTAGTTGGGAGACCGACCTGTGCTCTTGCAACAACTAGGTTGACCCCTCAACTAGTACGGACCTCTGCAATAACCTACAACCTCAGACCCTACATATGCAAACAACTTTTACCTTTTCAACACGGTACCAGTCTTATTTTCTCCTAAGCTTTGAAGGTCAAATTCTGCTTTACTTTGTGATTTATCACTGCTTGTATGAGTGCAGAAGATAAGAATTCAGACGTTTTCAACTATTTTTTGAAAGTCAAAAGTGATTTTCGTGCTAGAAGTCATACTATGTCTTATAAGAGCGTGATCCAACTACTTCTGACCTACGGGCTATTTTACAAAAGCGCGACAACTCGTGGGCTACTTCCAACAGAATGATGTAGCCTATAAAGCAACAGATTCAGAACAGTTAAAACTAAAAAAAAGTAAGACAAGCGAGTGCGCCATTGAAAGTGAGTGGGTCATTGAAATAATAGCAAACAGCAACTTATTACAAATCTCTATCAGTGGGATGCCTGTGGCCGAGGCTTCTCTGGCACTATAGTACAGTGTTTCGCTTCCCATTCCATTTATGCTTTTGGATTTTATTGCTTCATCATAGAAAATGTACTCTCACACATTTTTCTGACTAACTTCCAGAAGCTCTCTGCAGTCTCTAACACCCTTATTATTGCACTTTTTGATTAAAAGATGTGAAGCTTGTTCTAACTAAAATTACCTGTAGCAGAGATGGACAATTAATTTGGCTCGCGGCCACTTTGAGATGGCCTCGTTTAGCGGATAGACAGACAGATTTATTTGTTTGTACTGAGTCGACTGCGCCAGATGTACTCTTCCAGACAACGAACGCCGGGGCACCGAAAAAACAGAGAGGTTATCTAGCCAGGTGCCCTAGCGGAGGGTTAGCGGCGGGCCGTACCTTCTAATTTGATCGTGAAATAAATAAATAAAACAAAATGCTGCACAGAAAAGGTAGTATTTATTGTTCTTTTGCAAATGCACTTTATCCAGCGCAAGCAATTCAGTGAGACCAATGTAACCTTACACCCTTTTAAACAAATTTCTGATTTGAAGATTTTTTCTGAATGCTTCCGCGGGCCACTGAAAACGCCGTGGTGGGCCACATGCGTCCCGCGGGCCTGCAGTTGGACCACACTGCCTTATAACAAAGGGATTTTAAACACATCTTTGCAGTTGTGTTAATGTAAATGTGTGCACGTTAGAAAGAACACATAATAGAGGTAATCAACTATGTGTTTTGCGTTCTTTGCATGATTTGCCTGGGCAGCGCTGTTAACTGGAATCGCCAAACTTCAACATGCAAAGCATGCAACCAGTGCACAACACGTGGTCACTTTGGACTGGTCTGTGTTCAAATTCTCGGACACAAATGTAGTTTTTCAAACAGCTGTTTTTTATTTTGGTCACAAGAAATAAAAAAAGGTGCTCAGGCATTGACGGTAAAACCAGCGAGTGCCTTTCGAGAAGTTCTTTGTATTACAGTTATCTTTGAGTTGCGTTTCTGCTAGTAACTGTTCTCTGAATCGTCTGAACCTGTGATTATTGTTTTCTAGCTGATTTTTTCGTGGTAAGAACGCTGCTTGTAAAAAACTACCGGATTAAATTACTCAAAGACGTTTGGTATATTCCTTTAATTTTGTGTACTTGGTATAATTTATTTTCCATTCAACTTGAGGCGCACCAAGACAATTGAAAATATTAATGTGTGAAAACGAAGAAGCCGGAACTGGAGTCACACTCATGAAAACGAAGAGCTCCGGAGCTGGATCCGGAGCCACGTTCATAAAAAGAAGAGCTCCGGAGCAGGAGCTGTGTCATTTTTACGACGGCTCCACAGCCTTAAAAGAATCCGATTTTTTGACTTCAAAAAAAATAAAGTATGTCACTAACTTCGTGTTTTAGAGTTGGTGAGAGTTGATGAGTAACCAACTATTAAAGAAACCTTGTAGGGAGACGTTTGCCCTATAAATATCTTTCGAGCAAATTTGGGGATATTCGGGCAAAATATCCTTCGCATCTCAACAAACTGCCTGCTCCTACACCTATGTGGCAACAAATCTTCAAAAGTTCACTTCAGGTTACGGTGGTGGTAGGTGTTTTGCCACATGTGGTGCGACTGTTGAACGCAGTCATCTTGGCTGGTTATGCAGCGAGACGAGACAGCCACTGCTGATAGCGGTAAGTCACGCAGTTTTATACTGTGTTAAAAGAAGCAGATCTGAAAACCCATTGTTAGTGTGAGACTGTGTTTGATCAATGTACCTGAGTGTCGAGCTTAATCAAACAACGTTTATGCAGGCTTCTTTTCACACAGTATGAAACTGCGTGACTTGTTGGAATACGTATATGCAGGCTTGTGCTGGGAATCAGACCCGTCGCCACAGGGGAGCTTTGGTGGGCTTAGACCCCCAAACAAAGCTCTAAACCCCCCAAATTGAAATATGAAACACTATAAATCAATGAAATGTTTGTCAATTTTGAATGCCAAGCGCCCCTATTCACGATTTTCTGGCGACGGTTCTGGTTGGAATACGTCTTAATCATTTAATTCTGACCTTTGCATGAGTTCCCATATGTCTGCATCTCTTGACGAGATCCCACACATTCGCAGTTCTTGTTTCGAAGTGCCGCTGACAAGTCTTGCTAGGTAAAATACATTCCTTAATTTGGGTTTTGTCAAAATCAATGGTAATGATTCATTGAAAAAAAGTGCCTTGCTTTAAAAATCTGCAGATAGCCAATTGTGTAGATTATTGTAATAAGGGCCTGCCTGGCTATTGCTGCCCACGAAACTCTTTTTGTGACTGTTGCCGTAACATGGAGCATTTTCTTTGTGGTGTTCAATAAAGGGTAAAGTGTTTTGTGAACGTCCACTTCCACTGCATCGCCAGCAACCTGTAAAGGATAAGCAAAATGTCGCCGTTGCCTCCCTGGAAATATTTCTACGGACGCCCATGGCCTGAGTAATGCAAAAATTTCGGTGTTGGCATCGGTTATACGCAATTATAAATGAAGAATATAGATATTCGTCCAAAAAATCCGTATCGGTCGAGCCCTACAAAACATAGGCATCGGTCCAAAAACGCTCTATCGGTCGAGCTCTATAAAACATAGGTATGGGCCCAGAAAAGCCTTATCGGTCGAGATCTACTCATGCTTGTTATACGTACAGTAATACCTATAACCTATTAGTAACATTTAGCACAGTTCATCATTGTTTATATGTGTAGCCTAGTCCTAATGTTGCTTGTGCTGTACACCTGTTAATCTTGTCGGTTTGACATCTTACACAATATCACTGAGTTTCAAACCGAGATTTTCATTGCTGCTAACAGTGACTACCTTGAAGTCTTTGAAGTGTCAGTTATTACGATGCTGTGAGCCAACGGGAGAGCATAAGTTAACTTGAATTACTTGCCAAGCTATTTTTAGTCTTCGAATCTTTAATTTGGATTATATACAGCCTACAGCGCGGATGGGAACTTATTTACTACCACGGGCTGCATGAATCACTGGAGGTCGCTAGCAGCCCGCAAAAATATGGTGGCGCATGCGTGCCACCCTAAAAAATTTTGTTTCTGGCATTTTTTTGAAAAACAACAAAAAAAACGTTTCAAACACTAAAACAATTTACTTTTGTTTCGAAAACACTTTCGTTTCGCACACTTTTCTAAATAAAAACACTTTCGTTTTAAAAAATATTATTTTCGTTTAGGAAACACTTTCACTTTTGTTTGCAAGTTAAACTATTTTCGTTTCAAAACAAAAACAATTTTACTTTCGTTTCGAAAACACTTTCATTCGCAAACGTTTTCTAAATAAGAAAATTTTCGTTTCAAAAAATTTTAGTTTCGTTTCGGAGACACTTTCACTTTTGTTTCGGTAACACTTCGTAAAACAAATCGAAAAAAATCGCATCAGATTGTGGTCGTGGCCGTGTTTTGTGGTCATGGCCTCCAAATGTGCAACGAGCTCCCCGTGCCTTTACTTTAACAAGCGTCACTGCCTATCAGTATTACAGAACTGTGTCGAAAATGTTGTCACAGGGAGCCCGTTACACATTTGGAGGTCATCAAAACTGGAGCAATTAGGCCACCCTTCAATTTTTTAGTTATCAAATTTCTGCATTAAGTGCCAAAAACCTTGAAATGTGGCAGGTACACGTTGCAACTTTGACAAATGACCTCCAATAAAATTATTTAGGCTACCTAAAGCCATGAAGCAGCTTTTAACTTTTCAAACAACGAGGCAACAGGCCAGCATATTCCAGTACTGACTGACTGCATCACAACCATCACTCCCCATCCGCACAATCCATCCGCTTCTCTTGACCAAAACGATACCATTCACTTACTCTTAGCCACAAGTTATACGTCTTATGTCACAAATCCCTCAAAGACATTCCCCCAAGGATAGGTTATCACAACAAGGAAAGACTCAGACTAGTCTACGCGTACGCGCAATACGATCGCGAGCTACTGGAGCCAGGCATCGACAGGAGAATCTACAAATCAAGCCTTCTCAAGTGGAAACACTGGGCCTCAACGGAGGGTGGCACGCATGGACTACGACCACAAAACTGATGCAATTTTTTTCGGTTTGTTTTACAAAGTGTTTCTTGAAACGAAAATAAATTTTTTTAAAAACGAAAATGTTTTTTTTTAGGAAAAGTTTGCGAAACGAATGTGTTTTCGAAACGAAAGTAAAATTGTTTTAGTTTTTGAAACGTTTTTTAATTTTTTTTATCAAAAAAATGCCAGAAACAAACATTGTTTAGGGTGGCACTCATGGGCCGCCATACAAAAGTTACTGTCTCCACCGCTGACAGTGATGGGATTCTTGATTTAAAAAGGATTTGGATTTTAAAACTGTCAGGTTTCGGATTTGGGTGGGATTTTGAAATAAAACTGTTGGATCGGATTCGGATTTAAGGAACATCTCTGATGCACAGTCTATTCCAGAACTTTATGTGGATTTGTAGTTTGAAAGGTGTGTAAATCAGTGTTGAGATGCGATTGTAAAAAGACGGGATCTTCCTATATATAACGCCACGCTAAACATCGTAAACCTAATTCGGATGAAAATGTTTTGCAACAACTGATAACTTCTAATTTTAATTATAAAATTTTAAAGATAAATGCGTCGGAAAAGATGGACATTAAAACTGCGGAAATAGTATTTTGTGTGCGTGGTTATTATGCTTTACACTCAGTGGCGTAGCTGGAGTTCCTCACACTCGGGTCAAAAGCAGTGTGGGCGTCCCCCATCCAGCCCGCTCGCGGCAGCATGGATGCGAAGATTGAGTTGGGAGTAAGGGGCGTCGAAAGGTGACTCGGACGTCGCATATAGTTGTTTCTAAACCCGCCTGAAAACTTCATATGACCGTGACGTTATGGAATTGACGTCAGGACCTTTGAATCGTCGAAATCATTAACTATCGTTGAGTTAAGAATCTAATCGTTTCGCGTGAAGCTATCGCCACTTAGGAATTTCGGTCACGACTGAACATTCAAACTGTTGTAATGCGACATTCCAAAATGCCGTAATACATTCGAATTGTAGCTGCTAGTGAAAGAAAATGCAAAAACTAAGCAAAACTTTCCCTGATCATCTGCAAAAACCTGCATGAATTTCAATGTCAGAATTTTTGGGCACAAAAATCTCTGATAACACAGCATAAAATTTGCCAGAATTACACCTTGTTTTCTAATGCACGAGCTTGTGACTTGGCAGAGCCTTTTCAAGATCCCAAATGCAGCGCACCCGCTTGTTCCCTCTCTCGTCAGGTCTGGTCGCAATCACCGCCACTGACAGCTGTATCGGGTTCTGGAGCATGCACTCCCAGAGTTCTGAGATTTAGAACGTCACTGAGGTTCGCAACTCCTTTGCAAACCTTGGTGATTTGATAAGATTTCGTAACTGGGAAGCAGCCGCTGGCATTCCTCATTTTGCAAATCGTAATTATTAGCATCCGCTGACGTATGACATGTCACAAGTATTACGTAACATTCCGACCTCGATTTGGCGCCCCAAAAAATGCTGCGTCCGGGGGGGGGGCAGATGTCCCCCCGTGCTCCACCCCTATTACTCCATAGTTTCCGTTCTGGAATATGACGGGCTCATCAGTCTATCGCAACAAATTGTTAATACTGATAGGGAGCACGGAATACTGATAGGGAGCACGGAATACTGATAGGGAGCACGGTCGTTTTGATGTTACGGATGTTTTATACGGGAGAAGCATCGTATCTTCATTTTGCAAAGGAAGGGCTGCAGAAATAAAAAAAAACACTATTTGGGTGTTCCTTTGGTTGAACCTCAAGAAGTAGAATCTGTGTCTCTGTGTATATATGGATATGTGACGGTTTTGATGCCCGCGGTCGCCTGCACTGATTGCTTCACTTGTTGATTACGTGCCACGTCGAATTGCGTTGCTTTGCCTGGTTGTTTGTATCACACGTCAGTATCAGATTGTGTTTAGTTTCGTTCGTACCAGGCGGTTGTTGTGTTTATCGACTTACGCTGCAAATGTTTTTGCGTGCTGATGTTCTTAGTTGCATAAAGCCTGGTGAAAGGTTTCGTTCGTCGACAGGTTCTGTCGTGACGGGATATGGACTAATGATTACACGCACAGGTCGTATATCGATGTGCGTGTCTTTTGGGTTGTCCAATCGTTTGAAAAGAAACATCACATTTTGGTGATTCGTCATTTCCGAGCTGAACGTCAAACTGCAGAGAACGTTGCAAAAGCTCTGCACAATATTGATTGATTATGGTGTTGATGCCTCTAACTTGACTGCAACCATCAATCACGGTGCGAATGTGGTTGTTGCCTTTCGTTTACACTTATTAGATAGTTTCGCGCGTCTTCACTATCTGGCACCATGCATGGTCGTCGTGAAGGAGGCGGGGGAGACTTTCCTCCTCGATTTTGAAATTTGATATTTTCCTATTAACTTTTTAGTAGAAAAACTGTTTTCCTTTCAGTTTCGAATTGGCAAAATGAAATTTCCCATTATTGTCTCCCCTGGAAAAATCCTTCGGCCACCCCTGGAAAAATCCACTATTTCCCCGCTGGAAAAAGATCCTTCCAAAGTCCATGCCTGGCAAATAAGCTTCACACTTGCCTTGCATCAATGTTATCTCACGCACGCAGTTCAACCTAGAATTACTTGAATACGACAATTATACATCAACCAACTCTAATCTAATCAAGTATTGGAATCAGGCAGCAGGTGTGCAAGAGCAACTGCCTGGGTCCATACAGAAAGGATCCACAACCAGGCGATTAGAAGGACTTATCGACAGAGCTCATTTTATTAATAAGAATTACGACCAGACATTGTGCGACGCTGATAGAATCAGTAAACCGAGAATTGAATGCTGAAATTTTTATCTTTGCGCGACCGTTTAACAAGCTATTTCAAGTGTTACATTTCAGTTCAACACCAACAATCAATTTCGCAGTGCTCACGTACAAAAAAGCGTTTGAACTAGCCAAGCTATGTCGTAACGACTATCCTGCATTGCGACTTCAAAGAAAGAGTTTCGAAGGCTCATGGACAAATTATCTTTCGAGTCTTAATCAACAGCCCACCACTGTCTAGCATATTTCTCGATGTGCAGTATTTTAAACGCTTCGAATATCTGCTGACTGGTATTGGAGAAGCAGGCCCGCAACCAAGGTGAGGCAACCGATCAATTGGCTTTCCGGAAATTTTCAAAAACATGTTTAATTGTTAGGTGCAACAAAAAGATAAACCATTTTCCCCCCGAAAATAGTACAACAACAAGTTACAATCTTTATCTGCGGAACAGAACTCGGTTTTAAGACAGGATTGCTCTCAGCTGTTAAGAAATGGATCGTGGAACATATGGAAAAAGTCGCTGTGAAATTTCCGGAAAACCAAAAAACTCACAACCAGTAAAAAAGTGACTCGATTTGAAAGTTCAGAAGACCAATACGCATTCAGCAATTTTTGTGACGGCACGACTGGAAAGAATAATAATCCATCAACCAGCAGCTGCAACAAGCAAGGTCTACACGAGGTGTGTGTTATATTAATACAACTTTGCTTTCTAACGCTTGCTCATGTGATCAAGCTTTTCAAAGCTTTTTTCGGTAAAAGGAAAATATTGAGCACCGACTTGATAACTTGTAAACCATGTATAGAAACAAAATCTTGGTTGTGATTTCACATCATCCTATAGTGGTAGCCTATATGCTGCAGTTGCGGAGATTGCAGCAAACTATTGATGGAAGCTATCAAACGTTTTGTTATAAAATTAAAAGCCAAAATAAAAACTAATCCTGCACTTTCATCTGCGTTCATATATGTATTTTTTTGTTTTTGATGGGGACTCCAAGCCGACAAAAGTGTGATGCTGGTGCACTGGTAGTGCTGGGTGCTGGCCATCCCGAACGGCCGTCACGGAATACTGCAATCAGACAGTTAGGAAGGACTGAGGAATGTCAATCTTTTCTCCGATCTTCTTATTCATGAAAGAGAGATTATGCTCGCTTTGTAATCCCTTCGTTATGTCACAAGTGTTCTGCAGGCGGCTATCTCTGCGCCATGGGCCAAGGCCCCCGAGTCTAATTTTGCAATGAATCCTGCATTGGTGTCTGGTGACAAGGAGCCGTTCACAAATGACGTCACGTTTATTGCTAAAAATAAACTCCCTCACACTTTTGTCACAAATACCCATACCACATTTAAAAACGTCACACTTTTGCGTTCCTTTCAAGGAAGTACTTCCAGTTTTTTGTGATGAATGTTTTCCTTATTCTAACTTCTGATCACAGTCGTTTACGTCTCTGCTGCGGGAGCACTCTTCCTCGTGCCGCAAGTAGACCAGAAACTGTCTTGTTCTACTGTCAAGAAACATACTCCTCACCGCAAATAATGGCCTACATAATCTTCGTTGCTTGGTTCTGTCTTTTATGACCTCTGCAGCCCTTTGATCAAAAGAATCTTGCGTGACAGAACAAGGCATGCCATCTGTATTTAGCCTCACTGGTGACGCTGCAAAACCACTCGCAAGAAACAACAGGGCAAACCTAATTATCGGGTCGGTAAGAGTGGCTGCCCACCCACAACGCGAGATGATAGCGATAATCGCAAATGGAGAAAACTTACAAAGTGCTGAATGGCAAGAAGAAAATCATTTGGATCTTAAAAAGCTGACTGTTCCAGAAAAAGATGTTTCCACGATTCCAGTCCCTGGGTATGCTTTGTCACATCACTTACCATGGCCTTGGGAAATGGTTCGAGCTAATTAGTTTAATTCCTGTAGGTTTTTGTTGCGTTGGCCAGTATCGGATGTTCGATATTGTTTAAGTAGAAAAAAGTACGGGTCCAACATTTTGTTCGAGATGAGCAATCAATCTTGGATCCAAATCTTTTGTTAGATTACTGAATAATGTGTTATGTGTATTGTTGTGATGAAATCCTTGCGTTCAATTGATTTCTTCCTTGAGAAGTCTGCAGATTTCGCTTACAATAAACTCCTTGTCTACTTGGGACTATTGTCGTGACTTCACAGCGATGAGTCTAATTTCAGGCGACATGCGTTCGAAGAGCTCAACATGGACTGAGGCTTTCAGTGGTTTTAGTGTCCCCAAATGTGAAGGTCTTTCTTGGCCTCCAAAATGAATGTTCACGCTTTTATGTAGTTCCATGAACTCCCGCCCAAGAATAACGTCCCACAATAATCCGTCCAGTACAGAAAACGTAACATCGTCATATCGACGATCGAACGCTTCCACAGTCACACAACACGATCCGTGTGACTTTACCTTCGACCCTTTTACAGCCAAATCAATGCATTCGTTATTTTCATACGTTTTAAGTTTGGCATGACGACAATATTCGACACTGATGTGGTTGTATGCAGCTCCAGTATCAATAAAAGCCGTTCTTTTAATTCCGTTTACACATATCGCAACGACTAAGGAAGACCCAGGTTTGCCTCTCAGTGATAAAATTGCCAAGTCTTCGTCTTCACAAACAGCGGTCACGGGTAACCTCGAGCGCTCTTTAGACCGACAAGCACGTGAAAAATGTCCTTTTCTACCACATTTATAGCAAAACTATCTCTAGAAGGACAGTCACGGCGATCATAATGACTGTATCCGCAATACAAACTGGCATCGCTTGCGCGAACGTGGTTTCGATTCTAACTCTTTACTGCCGGAAGGCTTAACTGGTGCCACGGATGAAACGTTCGTTGACGTGTATGCACCAGCATTGCGCTGGGCATCATCTAACATTCGTGCTTTATCGTAAACACTAGTTAACTGTAAGTCATTTCCTTCTCACAGCCTTTGACGAATGTGCGAGGAATGCATGCCAGCTGTAAATGCATCTCGAATTGCTGCCTCTTGATACTGTGCAGCTGTAACGTCCCTAAAATTACAATCGGTACTAAGTACCTTTAGTGTTTGAAGGAATTCTTCCAGTGACTCGCCGACAATTTGTTTACAAGTGCTCAGTTGGTACCTAGCATACACTTCATTTACGTGTTTGACACAGCCATCATCCAACTCACGTGAGTTCATTGCAAGCGAAATCTGCAGACTCCTCAAGGCAGGTATCATTGAGAAAAATACGTCGCCATGGCGCGCTCAATTGGTTGTTGCAAGAAACGAGTCAACCGGCAAAGAAACGTTTGTATGTTGATTACAGTCAAACGGTTAACAAATTCACCTATCTTGATGCTTACCCGCTTCCTCGTGTCGACGACTCAAAAATGCTCCTGCTGCGTTTCAACGTACCATCGACTCCTTCATTGTTTAAAACAACTGCAAAGGTACTTTTGCATATTTAGACGACGTAACAGTTTGTGGACACACCAAGGAGGAATACGATCAAAACCTGACGTAACAGTTTGTGGACACACCAAGGAGGAATACGATCAAAACCTTCGTTTTTTTCTCGACATTGCAAACGAGAATAACCTTACATTAAATGGAAAAAAGTGTGTTTTCGCCTCTGATACCATAAACTTACTCGGCTACCGCATTACCAACGGCCAGTTACAGCCAGACCCAGAGAAAATGTCTCAGTCCCATAACACTGGGAGCTATTGATGAAAGTCTCCCGTTGGCGTTCACACTATAGAAACGGATGCATCCGAGCATGTTGTATCTGCGACTCTAAATCAACAAAACTGCCCCATCGCCTTTTTCTCAAGAACACTGAATAACAGTGAAATTCGATATTCAAGTGTAGAAAAAGAAGCTACTGCAATTGTTGAGGCCATTCGCACTTCCTTACTGGTCGCCGTTTTACCGTAGTGACTGATCAGCAGTCAGTGTCGTTTATGTATGACTGTGTCAATCACGCTAAAGTTAAAAATGGAAAAATACTTCGTTGGCGTGTGGAACTAAGCACCTTTGGTTTTAAAATTTCGTATCGTCCTGGGAAGTTAAATGTACCTCCTGATACATTGTCAAGAGATTTTTGTGCGGTGACCAAGTCACGTCATTGCAAAGAAATCACTAGTCGCTTTGTCATCCAGCAATTACGCATTTGTTTCATTTCGCTCGTGCTAAAAACATGCCGTTTTCTGTGGCAGGTGTTCGTAAAACGGTCCGTGATTGTAGTGTTTGTTCCGAAATCTAATCCCAGTTTTACGCACCGCCTGCGGCTTCACTTGTCAAAGCTGCGCAACATTTCGAACGGCTTTCCTTAGATATTAAAAGCCCGCTCCATTTACATCGAAAAATCATTACTTGCTCACGATTGTCAATGAATTTTCGAGGATTCCCCTTGCTTTCCCCTGTCGTAGCACAGATGCTAAGACTGTTACTAAATGCTTGAACGAACTTTTTGCTGTGTTTGGAATGTGTGCTTACGTACATTCCGATTGTGGACCTGCATTCCTTTCGAACGAACTTGTATCTTATTTGCATCGTCGTGGTATTGCTTGCAGTAGGACCTCTGTGTACAATCCGCGTGGTAATGGCCAGTGCGAACGCTATAAGGATATTATTTGGTCTTCGGTGAAACTCGCACTGAAGCCGTGTGGGTTGGATGTTTCGCAATGCGAATGTGTACTTCCGCACGTTTTGCCCTCAATTCGTTCTCTTCTGTGTACTGCAAGCAACGAAACCCCTCATGAACGGTTATTCAATTTTAAACGTCGGTCAACGTTTGGCGTTTCCGTCCCTACGTGTTTAAGTGTTCCGGGGCCAGTGCTACTGTAAAACCCACGGACGCTCCAGTAAAAATGGGCGTTTTGCCAGGTGCCGGAGCTCAGATTAAAAGTTGGAGTCGGAGCTTTGTTTGTTTAATACTGCGCTTAGGCTGTCATTATTGAAATACGTATTGAGAAATAAAAAGCTGCAATCATCGAATCTACTAAGACTGAACATCGCACAGTAGGCCCAAATAATTAAAAAGGTTTTAGGCCTGGCCTTTTTCATAGCAAGACCATCTATCATGAAATTCATCAAAATCAGTTTTCCAACAGTACTTTAGGCTCTACTGGCGTTAAAAACGCAAAAACAGTGTGTTACAAAGCTGGCCAACATTTCGATAGATACGTTCAACTATGTACACGCAATAATGAGAGCATTGCAGCACGAACGTCATTAAATGTCAGCGCTTTCGATTGTAATGTCATATAGGCCTGTTGTATTTTGGCACTGTTTTTTTCCTCTGAGACTCTTTGGTTATTTATCCGAAATAACTCAAAAGTGTCTGTCATTTTCTCGTTTTCAGATATTCTTTTATGACCGAAAAAAGGCATTGTGACTGAATTAAATTAATTTTTGCGGTCAATTAAAACAAAATTTTTAAATTACCGACAAATGACCGAATAAAAACAGTTTGAGCAGCCTGTCACTCTACCAGCTTAATCTAGTAACAGTTTTTAACCCAGCGTTTCCTCCTTTTTTGGCTGCAGGTGAATTTGCTTCATGAAATTAACCCCATGAACATGGGCGTCCGCAGAAATTTTTCCAGGGGGGAAAAGTCGACATTTTTCTTATCTTTTTCAGGTTGTTGGCGATGTAACGCAAATGGACGTATACAAAAGGAAAATCCCCGATGTTACGGCAACCGTTGCATACAATGTTTTCATTGTAAGAAAACGTTACACTGAGAAATGTTTGCTTCAGTAAGCATGGATATTTTAAGACTGAGTTAGCAGAGTTCTAAATGAATTACAAACTTTGCCAATTTTTTGAATAAGAGTAAAGTCTTATGAAAATACGAACAAACTACAGTCTACACATTTAATTCAGATAGTTTCTCCTTGTTTTCGTACTTTTCCAATGTTTTGGAATGTTGCAAGTGCCGAAGATGAGATTTCACTGAGTAAATGTTCTGGTGGTACAGCGTGTTTGCGCACCTTCAGACGGAGCATTGGTTGCAAAAATGCGTTTTGTTGGAAGCAATGCTTCTTTACACATAGTATAAACCAGGGGTGGGCAAACTTGTTCAATGGATGATTCATCTGCAGAAAACCAAAAACACCAGCAAGCTGCAAAACCAGTTTGTAGTGCCAATACAAATACGGTAAAGAATGCAAATTTAACATCAAATGATGTACAGTAATTGTCAGTATTAACTTTTTGTTTGATTTTAAAGTCCCCTAAAATCTGGACAGTTCGTTGCTATTCATCTAGAAGAGCCACACAAAATTTGTCGGCGAGTCGCAATTCGCCCACCAGTGGTATAAACCAGGGATGTGGAAGCGGAAGCTGGAAGCGGAAACGGTGGAAGCGGTCCTTTTTCTGTGGAAGCGGAAGTGCGAAAATCCTACCGCTTCCACATAGGTTATTTGACTTCGAGAGCAACTTGGCGAAAAAGTTTTGTCCATTTCCCAATGTGGATTTAAGCGGTGAAGTTGCACTATAAGTCCTAATGAACGTGCGATATCAGTAGCGCGAGAGAACGAGATAAAGCATAACTAACATCCATGGCATTCTTCATAGAAGGCCAAGTCATCGTGCAACTTACCGATTTTATCGGAGGCTGACTTTTCAAACCTAGCTGCTGTCTACTA
>JGI24159J19872_10007743_pt1 | contig 14065 bp, 10 predicted proteins | sample Ectturendosymbi4_FD_19872 | JGI IMG/M metagenome (IMG submission 19872) | reverse complement strand
CTGTTTTTATCAACCTGCGTTCAGCAGAGTGTGTGTGTTCATACTATGGACTTCGTGTCTGCTCACAAACAAATAAATTAAATTAAATTAAATTATTCAGGGGGTGTGGTTTCTTCAAAGGGGTGGAAAGGGCTTTCGCTGAAAAATTTGTTCCTGTCGAAATTTTTGACGCCGGCTGCAACTGCAGGTGTTGCATGTGAAGCCCGCTCTGCATACCAGGCCTGATACAGACCCGTAGATACGGGCCAGGCCTGATACAGGCCCGTATCTACGGGGGGGCATTCGGGCGCAGTTCCCCCTGATTATTTGTGCCCCCAAATTTTGTTGTGTTCAGAAAAAATTGTTTTAAACATATAGTAAAAACAAAAATCTTTCCCCCTTAAAATGTATTTTGTCCCCTCAAACCTTAAACCCTGGCTACGGGCCTGGCCTGATAGAAACTGACTGAAATTGCGAATTTTTCTTAAAAATAAAATGCAGAGAAACGAAACGTCATCCACATTCTCCAAAACCAAATTCAACCAAACTGCGTTGAAACCCGAGCAGGTTTCAACCATTTCCACAACATTTGAATTTCTATGGTTACTTACAAAACTCTCTCTATACCCTGTTTCCACTGATCAGCTGAGAATCCTTGGTTGCTTTATTTTGACAAATTTGGGGGCGCTAAGTCGCCAGCTTCACAGATAATCAATCTCGTGCGCTTATGAACACCAGTTGAAGATTTTGCAATGAATGGGTAATGTTTGTTTCCGAGATGCAACCGGCTCAGCAGAAATCAAAACAAACGTTTACCAAACACTTTGTCTTTTAATGGCAAAATAGCAAGGACCAAAAATGGTCTTTACTTCCTTATCAAAGAGTGCTGCGTTTCGTCATATGGCAGTTGTACAAGGCCTAATACCATCGCGTTTCCAAACCACAAACGAGATGAAGTTGGTGGTTAAAGTTGGTGATTAGTGGTGTTTTTAAGTTTAAATCAAGCTGTTGTTGCGGAAACCGAAGCAAAGAATCGCACGATTGAACTTTTATCAAATTTTCTGTGGGATTATTTGAAAGTACGACTATGTCCTAAGTCAGGTCTACGCTAACGCTAACATCTTGCATCCATACTGGGCTAGCATGCGAGTACCAACGTGCTCATCTGTCAAGCACAAAACTGATGAACATAGCAACACACAATAGTCCACCTGAACTAATAAGCAGAAAAACTGGCTCTGAGTTGTATTTTTCACTGCAGCAAATATTGTGTTCTCTCGCTTCCACAGGTGACAGAGTTCCCCTCACACGATGCAAGACATGAGAAGTAACACTTTTCCGATCGTGAAATTTTAAGCAAATGAGTTTTACAAAAGCAAACAACAATAATTACCGAAGACTGGAAACGTGACTCGAGGATTTTGTTCGTTTTTCCGGGCGGATTATCACCCGACTCTTCACCTGAGCAAAAAAACGTCGGTTGGAATCCTGGAGCGACGCCGACCAATCGCCAGCGACCTTGTCTCAGGTTTTTCGTTAAAATTTGATGGAATCAACTCTTAGTTTTATAACATGTCCATCCTTGATTTTTTACTATTCCAGACTCTAACGATGCTCAGACGTCGAGACCGAGACTTGATAATTCATACGATCGGCCCAAACTTCTTGAATTTTTCAAAAAATGGTCATCAACACTGTCGAATTTTAATTATGTTGATTTTCTCCCATTTTTCTTACATTTCTTGGTTTTTCTTTTTTCTCCAAGACACGAAAGACGAGGTTAATTAAAAAGGTTCAATTGCAGAAGCTTTACAAAACAAAATCGGTGGAGCATTGAAAGCTTTCGTTCAGACAACAGGCTCCAGACCGAGATCAATAGCGTTCAAGACCGAGACTCACAAAAAGGGTCACGAGGCAAGTCTCGATGCAGGAACCAAGTTTCAATATGCTCCATTACTGGAAGTTGGGCTATCAGGCAGGGAGCCAATATACAGCATTGTTGTTAATCGGCATTCCAACGCAACAGACATGTTCGCCACTATGGAGGGCGAAATATGCAAATGAAAGTTTATGGGAAAAATACAAAGTTATAGGTTTTTGAAACCTGACAGTCGTTCCCGGTATCAAGGTTGAGACCCGGCTTGGTGATGGAGTTGCAACACAACAGGTGACACGCAACGCACATACCTTCCGGAAAGCTCGATGAAAACTGTGATGTGCATGGACGTCCACAGGGGTAAAAAACACTTACTCCCTCTGGAAAGGGGGTCTAAGAAACAAAAATTTCTAGAAAACTTCAAATCAGCAGTTTTCTTGCAAGTACGTACTCTCCACAATGGAGATATAAGCAAGGAGCCTATAGGCAGATTTTAAGAATCAATTTCACGAAAAATTACGCATCTTCAGTGCTTATTCAAATAGATGATTTTCTTCTCACAGACCCCCCTAATCTCAAAATCATTTAATTTAAGAACAAAGAACATGTAAATTCTTGACACCAGACGTCACGGGAAATTCTAGGTTCAGATTCGGAATCAGCGAAATGAATTTATCTTAAGAAATTTATGAATGTTATGACTGCGGCTTTGATGATACTATTTTATTTAATCTTTTAATTCAAAGATTTCCACGCGTCTGTCGCAAAACGTTTAATCATTCGCACAAAGACACACTATTGTTTGCATTAAAATGTTGCGTTGGAACAAATTCATTCATTTTCGAAAAAACGGTGTTATATAATAAAGCTCTGACAAAATGTGACGTCACCGGTGAGTTCAAACAACGTTGACATCTGCACGAAAAACTGTTTAGATAACACATCTTCTTTACAAGGAAGTGCTTGTAACAAGCCTGACAAACTCAGCAAGAAACCAGTGACTTACTACGTCCCACGCATTTCAACTGCACAGGTCCTCAGCTGTTTCAGAGTCAGACGAACTGACTCCGTTACGACTTTGACTCAAGTTTTATTGCTTTTTCTAGACAGTCATAGTTCAAGTCCTGGTTAGGTTCATAAATTACATTCGATATGTTAAACACATTCAATGTGGAACTTAAGTTTGAGAATGATTAATAAACCTAGTTCTTCACTGTCAGAACCGATCGAGTAATTTTTAATTACTTCAGTAGTCTTGTTTTGATGAATCACTCATTTTGTCTAACATAAAGCACTTTGAAAGACACCTTTAGTAAACAAGCTGAAAAATGGTATAATCTATTTATTCTATAATCTACTTATTGCTTCAGCCTTTCAATGTTTCACCTGTTAGCACTGCCTGCAGATGTAAGGACTGACGATGCGTAGTGTTACGTGAAATCGATTTCCTATTAAAAATTTGTGATTGATTCCTTGCTTATTTTACCTGTGGAGTGAAGTTACTTGAATACAGATATGCGCAAGTTTGAAACATCGCAAAAGATGAAAGCAGAGCCCAGTCGGATGATTCCTCTAAAGCCCATAAAATAACTTCTGGAGTTTTTAATTGCCTACTTATTCTGCTTATTTGTGTCCACTCTTGACTTTCCTCGATTGTTGAGGAAAAAGATTAAATTATTAAACATTTTGCAAAGTGTGATCTTATTAACTGAAATACATGCAACTTGTCAGTTTCAAAGCACAAGAAACAAATTGAAAATATTTGAAAACTTTTTCTTTGAACAACTCCCATGATAAAATAAAAGTTAACTCAAAAATATTCAACATTCTTTCAAAATTTTGGCCTGAACAATCGGAAAATGTTCTTTTCTAAGAAAAGAGTGCCACATCTTCAATTACACCTTATTGTAACATTCGCTGACGAATAACACAAAAGAGCAGTCAATTATTTTTTCTAAACAGTTGCAATTTACATGGTACAGATGTGTGTGGTACAGACTGGTACAGACTGTCCAAGTTGGTAAAGTTGTTTTGGCTCTGAAAACGTTTAGCTGCTACTTTACCTTATGCGTGTATGCTGTTGACCGGTGTTAACGAGTAAGATGATGTCATACCAGGTGCCGGATTAACAATAGTAGCAAATGTAGCAATAGCTTCGGGCCCCGCGCTTTTGGGGTCCAGCGATCCTTTATGTTAAATGTGTTCTTAATTGCATGCAAGGGTGGATATTAGAATTTAGGTGCCCGAGGCAAACTCTCAGAAAGGGGCCCTATATTTCACATATGCTGTTCAGGAAGTTTGTTCGCTGAAATCAAGTTTAATTTTTCATTTTGTCTGGGAATTTACTTCTGCGTGAAAGTCCATTTGACTGTAAATTGTTTGAAGTCATCTGATTTCAAATTGTTTTTTTTCTACAGATTCAAGTTGTTGAAGGCCCTTCTGTCACTTTGCACATAATTTTTGTCTTATTTTGACAAACATATGATTTGCTATAGCTTTTGCATCGTGGCTCTAGTGATTAATAAGCTTTTAACAAAACGTTGCAAAAACTAAGCGTGAAGCTCTCAAAAGGGGAGACGACTGCCTCATTCGCCTCTCCTAATATCCACTCCTGATTATACGTATAGACTTTTTTCTGTCTAAGAAGTTACTAGTTTTGCCAAATTTGCCATAAACAATTAGGCGAAAGTTTTCAATTGAATGCATTCACATTAGACTACTGTGAATTGAAAATTAAAGTATTTTGCAATCATGTGCAAACGTATGGGACCACCCAAGCAAGGAGGCGAAATTGCAGCAATTTCCAGATATTGCTTGATTTTATTGTTCTCAATAGCGTTTTAAAAAATCATTGTTACATCACATTGACCTGTTCTATAAGTTGAGTTACCTTTTTGGTACTTTCAAATGATTTGGCCAGTTCCGCTAAACCTGGGGTTTTGTCCCCAGATCTGGGTTTTCAATGCCTTTCTGGATTTTTCTTCTGAAGATCTGGGGATTTTAGGATTTAACTGGGTAGCGCTGATTCAAGATAGGGTATGCTTTATTATACTTCTTATTTCTAGTCTCATCTTTTTTTATCTTTTTTTATCAAGGCACCTCAGTCTTCAGCATAACTGATGAACAAGCAACTGACACCGTATAAGCGGTAAATATTAGCTAGGTACAACGAGTTCAAGTGACAGAGATACTAATGAAGCAAGCTTAAATAAAAAGATTAAGTGGTACACATGGCAATTTTGAGGTAGAGTGGTTAAAAGATCTAGATCTCAAAGGTTAGCTACAGAAGGACACTGGGAATGAAGACTTAATTATTATGAATGCTGTCAGTTCACAGCCAGAAATGNAAACAAGTCCATGTTACTGCGATATAATAGTTCNGACAAACACAAAAGTTCATTAGCAAAGTTANAGTATATATTCACTAGCACGTTTTGTGACTTACAAATGCCCAGATATNGTAGATAGTAGAAAGATTCACCTACTTTTGTGTCTACCTGGGATGTTGTTTAAACCTGTATTTATTTGGTGAGTCTCTATGGGGTTTTTCAAAAAATCTCACTGGCATCCCTGGATTTGGCATCTAGTGACTATTCACTAGAAATTGTACTTGGATTCTTCTTTGTGGGAAATTATTTGTGCATTTATTCAACTCTCATGCTGACCAACTGCAGTTGCGAACGATCATTTTCTAAAATTTCGGATAGTAGAATAAAAAAGGAGCACCATTAGACAAAACAAGCTGAACAGCCTAATTATATGGAGTACTATAGCACATGAAGTTCTATGTGAAATAGACACTACCAGTATCATAAACAATATCGTAATGGCAGAATGTAGACATTGCAATCTTAAGCAGTAGGTTTGCTGCTTTTGACAATCGACTTCGACACTTATACTAAGACTACACTGTAGCAATGAACAAATTAGTTGATGAGTCTGGAAACATTAATTACTATCCCTGTACTGTGCTTGTGAGCTGTACAGTAATGTTTCCTTCATGGTAAAAAGATACGCATATAATACGTTTTTGGTAAAAGAAATATATGCAGCCCAAAATGTCCACCAGTTTGTATTTACGACCAGCTTTTCGTACATACGAAATTCAGTGCCTTGTGATAGTCACATGGATGCCCACTGAATTTATGGTTCAACACTTGTTCAAGTGNACAGTATTTTTAACTGAGGGCCCCGCGCTGTTAATATGATAGAGCCCCGCTCCGCCTTAACCCGGCACTGGTTNTACCTCGTGGACCCTCTGCTTCACACTTTCAGGGGNCAAAGGTTGGAGACTACTTCTCTACAGCACCACACAATTTTTGGTTTGTTTTGGGTTTGCTCTAATTTTTATTTGCTGGTAAAGCAGTGTTTACTTTGAGTTTACCATTTTCGCACAGATATGTTTTCTTCCAAATCGACTTTATGTGTTGAATCAAATTACATCATAAAGTGACTTTCAAGTCGCTTGTTTCTTGATGAATATCTTATTGCAATTAATGAGCACGTAGATAGGATAGCAATTGTTGTGTTAGAGGAGCGCCATTGATGATTCCTAACCAACAAGCTTGCAATTGAACAGCGACAATTGCAGACTGAACAACAGCAACAATTCATTAAATTTCAACCTTACTGCGAAAACACTTCTGTCCACCATCACCCCAGGCCATTGCAGCTCCCCACAATCACGTACGTCACGCTGCAAATATCTTAAATCTTATCTGCTGCACAAACTCAACTCGATCGCATTGCTTGCTAGCGCCACCTATGCGCAATATTTTTTCAAATAAGTGTGAAACCCTGACGAGCAAACGCACTCCATTCATTCTTGGAAAGATGTTGGGAACCATTTCTACCAGAGGCATTCTAAGTTTTAAACTTGAATTTGTTCAACAGCAGTTAATGCAAGGCTGCATCCAAGATATCTTCGTTGCAGCAAGGTCTCAAACATGGTTTATGTCAGAATGAGCCCGTATTTTCTTAAAAACTGTTTGATGGGAACTAATCCAGAGTCTGACGGCAACTTGATAATATTCCAACGATTTGTTTCTGCCTGTTGCAAACCAACAATCTACTGCAGAGCGCTCGTATCTTATTCAATGATTCCCACTGACTGCAGTGATAAAAGAACTTACCCAGGACAGAAGCATTGTCCAATTTCAAAGTTTTCCGATCAGATCCCCATTTGATTCTTTCAAAAATAAACATTTGTCAATGTTTAAAAGGCAAGAAGATCTTGAAACGATGTGTATTTCTTGCCAGGAACCTACCTTCCTCCACAAACCACCCACGTGTGAACCCCAGCAGGTCAGGCAACAACTTAAACCTTAAATAAACTCTAACCAGTCGTAAAAACTCAATGTCATTAACCCTATCGAGTTTGAAAGCACTTGCTGAATTCCAGTCGAACCGAGTCACTCCAGGAAAATCAGTGGAAGAACAACGTCATATCCTGCACTGACTTCCTGTGTGTTGTGGGTAAGGTCAACGCTGGGTTTAGATTGTGGGGCCTGGGCCCCAGGCGTGGTGGGAGGCCCCATGTGCGGATACAGAATTTTCAGATAGGGATGATCGATGAAAGCAACAGTATTTCCACGAATCATTTAATATTCATGACGTCATCTTGTGACGTCACGTATGTTAACTTAACTGTGACACAGCTTTTTGATGCGACATGACATTTGACGATGATCAGCGATTTGTAAAACTGTTGCAAAACAGGTCACCAGAATCGCATCTTTTCTTTGAAAATTTTTTTGAAAAAAATGTTCTGGGAAGTTCAACGTTTTCATTATCTCCTCTGAACGCCAGTCTTCCCTCAGCCATGAATTTTATGACAGAAACTAAACGTTGCAGGCAGAAGCGATTTTCAATTTTTTCGCATTGATTGACCTGACTGACTAGCTCCATATGAATTCTTCCAAGTGATTTACATTTGCGTCTGAACGTAATCGTGGCAAATACATGTTCCATTGATTGCTCGTGGCTCCTCAGGCGCTACTCAAGAGCGTTCTTCCAGCCGCAGAATCCCTTTCCAACAAGGAATAACTTTTTATGGCAATGTCGAAGAGCGTCTCTTTCCTTTTTTACCAATATTCCCGCATTTTTTAGTATAGGCTGTTGACTGGCTAGAGACCGATGTCGTTGCCTCCAGAGATAGGGTCAGCCATCTCATTTATCGTGTTTTTCGACGATACTTCTTGAAGTTCTGCTACTGTTGCTGCACCGCTGGTTAAACTGGGTCTATTCTCATCGTTATGCGTAGATATAGACTGTCACAGTTTGTTCCTCGCTTTGCTGTCCTCTTCAGGTTCCTCAGAAATATCTCCGCTGGACTTCACCGCAACTGTAAAATAGCAATCTTGAATCTCTCTTGACTTAGTTGCAACTTCTTCCTCTCTCATTTTTGCCTCTTTTGCGTTTTTATATTTTTTAGAACCACTTGGATAAGCTCTCCAGTTAAGAGGTCCATACCCATTTCTTCTGGCCATGCTTATTTATTAATAAGCTTAAGAATAAGGTTGCCACGTTTGCATTAGCAAAGAGGAGGAAATTTACGACCGTCACTTACATGACTCTATTATCTACTCTTAACAAGTCAAATGACAAAAATAAGTTTTAAGCATTGAAATTAAACGTGCAGTGTGGGCGATGTTTCCCGTCAATATATACAAAACTAAATCTTTATTAACTTGTCATAATTAGCCCATGAATATTTTGCAGTTTCCTTAAATTTCTTTAAAATGTGGAATCACCTTTAACAATATTATGAACTGCTTGCATGAAAGAGGTTTTAAATTGCACACCAGCTTTAATAGACCAAAAACTGGTTCAACTATACTAGAAAGATCTCTTTTAGGTTTGTGACTGCATCAAGGAAAAAATCGTTACACATTTGCGTAAAGAGCCATAAAGTTGAAATAAAACTGTGCAATCATTTTATCAGTTCGCTGAAGCATTCGATGGTATTGCAAGTTGCCAAATTTTTAGCTCATCTTTCATGTTCCATCATTTTACAATGAATTGCATTTGTTTGATGCTCTTTTGCAACGAACTCAAACAAGTTTTGGTATTGGTCAATCAATTTAGCTTCATCCATAGAAACGTTTCTCTCAAACAGATACTACTCGCGTGGTTCAACATTGTTCCATTCAGTTGTTTGCAATACAAACGCAGAATTTTGTCAAAGCATTGAAATTTAGCAAATAAAGTGATCCATTTATCCAGATGTGCAACACAAGATTTGTACGACACAGATACATCTGGCATGAATAAATCACAGTCACGATCCTTGCCTTCTTTGAGATTTTTAGTGCTGATTTAACTTGGCTTGATACGTACGTCTCGTTCTCTCTGTTGAATTGTTGCCTTAGCAGTGGCGCGACACGATACAACCTCAACAATTGATTCTTTTGTCTTTTCAATATTCTGAACTTGCTCATTGAAAACAGCCACAAATGACTGCAAACGTCTAGAGTTCACTCAGAGAATTTCCAAAAAATGTTTCAGAACAACAGTTGGCTTGCCGATGGACATGATTGTGAAGCTGGGTACATTTGAAGCATCCTTAGCAAGTTAGGATAAAGTGATAACTAGGGCCATTTTTATGACCTAAAGACTTGATAATTTAACTTTATATTTCAGAAAATATTGCTTTATATGACCAAACAAAAGTGACTGAGCTAGAACATACAAGAACTGTATGAAGGAGCAGTGGCGTAGGCAGAAACTTTTCATGGGGTGTTTCATTCAGTGGCATATGGTGGTCATTTGGTGTGCGTTGTTTGTGACGTCACAATTTGACGTAATATTCATGTTTCCAAACCAAGTTTGTTGACACAATGTGCATATATTCTTCTACACCCACCCTCCTTATTTTATCTGTCACTGCACTGAATATAAACTATCAGCGCTCCAAGTTAGGATATCGGAGAAAAACACACTCAACGCTGCGACACAGCACTTCATAAATGCAAAAATATCAGGCTGCGCGTAAAAATAGCGGAGTAAAACACACTCATCACTGCGTCAGAGTAAGTTACAACTGCAAAACTAGGCTATGCTAATGTCTCGTCGAATACGAACAGTCGAGCATAGAAAGTGTGCCGCTGGACTGGCTGGCACACACCCCGGTTTGCAAGATCGAACCTTGCTAAACTACACAAGAATTGAGAATGGGCATAATGTACGCAAGAAAACTTTCGTTTTTTTGTTATGTATAGAGGTTCAGCAAACTTTTAGTTTTCCTTTTTCCCTGCTGAGACATTATCAAATGCCTGAATGCTTCTATGTTATCAACTGCTGTTTTTGAGCTCATGCAACAGTTCTATCATGCTACAGAAATTGGTAATGTGGCCAATGCGGTCACCGCATGTGCTGAACAGCCATAGCAGACAGAACAAGGACAATTGTTTCGTATAAAGTGAACTATCGCGGAACACAATCTTAAACATGGGTAGTGGACGAAAGGTTTGCAAAAAGTGGTGAGATGGTTTCTGGATGCAGACGATAACCGAGATTCCCACCCACACTTAATCATTAGCTTTTGGCCCATTTACAATGTTCCTTGAAATTTGCATGCAAATTCACTCCGTGGTATTTGCATTAAGTCGACAAATTAACAAGCAAAAGTACGCGAAAACGATTAATTTCGTTTTCGCAGGTAATAAAATTTTGTAACATATCAAACTCAAGTGGGGGATTTTAACCCCCCCTCTTGCGTACGCCCTTGCAAAGAAACATCACCACAACACCGGCGAAAATAGGCATAAGAGATGTTAGCCCGTGGTTAGTTGAAGCCCCACTAAAACAAACCGCTCAAAACATGAGCAAAACATACAGTTTGCTTTGAAGCAAATTGAAAACATGCATTGAAATTGATTTATTTATTTGGGGCAACCAAGAACAGTCGCGAAGTCAGGTCAAAATTTTTTTTTTTGGGGAAAAATTTGGTGGGGGACTAAAATTTTTATTTTAAGCCCACAACGGTATTTTGCTTGGGATACCCCCTCTGAAAGTACAAAATGACTAGATATTCTAAAGATTTGGGGGATGTCCCCATGGCTACGGTTATCATGAGCAAGAACATGCACTTTTAGGCAGTGCATTACATTTCATCCAAATAACTTGGTTCACCTACGTCTTTTCCAACATTCGCAGGGTAACCAAGTGGGTTCAATTCGCGGGACGCAGCTCAGACATAATGAAATAGTAGTTCCACCTGATATTTTAATATTGTTTTAATGGATACGCAAAATATGACTTTATGACCTAACATGGTAAATATAACTATAACTTTTGTTAATTGTTATAGACTTCGTAGGAGGTGTGACGTAACTGACGGGGGGGTCAGGGGTGCGCGCCGCCCCTCCTGGCAAACTAAATGTAAAAATGGGCCCCTTACAGATTTCATGAACTGTGGAATATGAAAGTGCTTCTAGAAATTTTGGAAATCCGTTTGTCTTGGCATTTTAAATACTGAAATAGTGCAGTGTTTAACAAACCAACAATCATCAAATTAATCATAAATTCAAAGTTGTTGCAGCGGCGTGCAGTGTACAGTACATCATCTTGAACGTGCATACTGTGTGTGATGTAATAATCGTCCGGAGTTGTGGAACGTTGCCGGCATTTGCGGCCATTACACTTCTACTTGTTTTGGACTCTATGATGCAGTTGTGAGCCATTAGATTAGAATGAAGAGAAAACTGTGCAGTAAAACTACAATTTTCTTTTTTTTGCAAAGCCAATTTAACAAAGCTGTCTGCAATTCACCGCTGGAAGTTGAACCAGAGGTATTGATTTTAGCATCTCGGCTGNAGGCAGNGCCGGATTTAGCTGATGCGAGGCCCNAGGCTAATCCACTTGTGAGACCCCCTCTCCCACTGTTACGNGAAAAAATGGAAAGATGCTGTTCACTTTGAGCTTATCCAAAAATGACGATGTGGACGCTCTAAAAGTACGTTCAATAAAAAATTCTAAGTCATTTCTGGAGTGCCCACGATCACTGTGTTTGTTGCTGCCTTCGACGCAAAAGCGTTCAATGACACGGAGTTGTTAAAATGGTACCTGTCTGGCGGGAATAGGATTATCACTTTTTGCAGGCAAACCAACCGGAAATGTCATGGTTAAATATTTGACACAACACATGGTCTACGGTTTCATAAGTTGCACATCTGATATTTTTTATCTGTGCCAAAAAAAAAAAACACTTTGCACATATATGTGGCGGCATGAAAACGTTAAAGCACAACGTTTGGATCACGTTGCGACTCGCTTACCATTGGATGTAAAAATTTCACACACACGAGCAAAACACGTCAAGTACAACCCACCCAAATGGTTGCAACTGTTAGGTTCATGATTCGCGCATTTGTTACTTTTTCAGACTGCTAGGAATCGAACGCAAGTCGCAACGAGACGGTCGCGCGAAAGCATGTGAGATTTACGGTAAACCAGAACAGTCGCCAGAAAGTTTTCACTGTAGGGGGCTCTACATTTGCGCAATGGATCTTGACATTCTGAAAATTTGATAAAATCTCAACTGATTGCAGTGTTTCATATTTCAATTTGGAGGGGCTGAGTGAGCCCACCAATGCTCCCTGTGGCGACGGGAATGTTTTAAACTTCCGTTATGCTGTCATTGCTGACACACGTACAAAATGCTACAATCACCGAAGCAAGTAAGACTGAACAGAGCACAGTAAACAATCAAAAAAAGTTTTTGTCTTGGCCTTCTTCATAACAAAATCATCTAGGAATTCATTAAAATTTGTTTGCCTAAGTTTGTCACTTTTAATGCACCGAATGCTTGGTGGGGGCAACCTCTCTTGGAACATTGCGACCCTTTAGTTCAGTTTAATTCTTTTGAATCTTGAAAATACCTTCCTCCTGAGCAGTTGCTGTAGTAACCATCAAGCTAAGAAATAAGGGTCCGCAGGGTTGGATAAACTAAGAAACACTACTCTAAGGCATCAGGCCTAAACGTGCTTTGGTCATTTTCTTTGTCTCCTTGAGAGAAGAGTTCTGTGGTTGCCAGTTGGCAAAGTGACTTTTGCTTACCATTCAAGCTCATTAAGATCTTCAGTGATTTGCTCAGCATGGGAGAAGTACAAACTTGAGAAGTACAAACTTGCGTAAGTACTCAACAGCAATCTGATTTCTGAATGACTTTGTTGAAGAAAATTTAAATGGAAAAATCGTATCTAAAAATATCAAAGGAGCTTTACGTAATAGAAACGCTGACAAAACTGCAGTATTGTTCAGAAAAAGCAACTATGTTTTTATTGTAGGATAATGTTGCTAACCCTACACAACGTATATATGTGTAGTACACATAGTTACACAATGTGTATGTGTGTAGTACGCATAGTTACACAATGTGTATGTGTGTAGTACACATAGCTACACAATGTGTATGTGTGTAGTACACGTAGCTCTTATCTGCAGTGCAACTTTGAAGCTTTGATCAGGTGCATTTCAAACACGAACACAAGTTCTTTCGCCTGATTCACACGTAGCAATCGGTGTGATTCAGCAAATACGGGACGTAGCAAATGTGCATTGAGTATATCGACACAATAGTCAGCACGCGGCTTGTCCTACGGGCATATTGAGATTTATGGAAACTCCTTGGAAGACCCTGGCGTTATCAACACGGAATCTGGATAGGTGAAAAAAAAAATTTCGCGAATAATTAAGGCATACAATTTTGACGAACATTTATCAAACTGATCATATACCGGCAGTTGGCTCAATGCGTACCACAGTTTGCTGGAGGTCCCCTTGGATCTTGAGGCCCTAGGCTTAAGCCTATATAGCCTATAGGTAANNCCNNCCCTGGCTGTAGGTGATAACTTTGTTTTCTGGCCATGCCAGTGGGTACCGTGGCTTTCGTCTGTGTAGCGCACTTTACAGCTCCTTGAAGTGAAGTATGCGATTAAGTGATACAAATCGACAGATTAAAACAGGTTTAAGCGTTGAAGCCAGTGGTTCCTATAGTATGGTTCGCGACCCAAACAAGGGTTGCGATTTCGCAGAGGATCAGAAAATAGGTCGCACTGAGGCGATCAAAACCTAAACCTGAATTGTATTTTTTCAAACTTGTCTGTTTGTCTGTGTCTGTTTGTAGTGTAGCGTAGGTACTTGAAGAAAGAGTCGAATGCTGATATTGAAATCCAACTTAGTAACCTTCTGCCAAATATCATCCACACA
>JGI24159J19872_10007742_pt1 | contig 14066 bp, 9 predicted proteins | sample Ectturendosymbi4_FD_19872 | JGI IMG/M metagenome (IMG submission 19872) | reverse complement strand
TGCAGCCTGCCGGCCTGCCCTTCTGTGCAGCTTGCCAGTCCGTAGAAAATTCATGTTTTTCATTTGGCAACACGGCCCTCCAGCCCGCCCGGCCCTCCATTTGGTGTTATCTGTCTTCTAGTCTGCACTCGAAAAAATTTTTTTGGTTGGGGGTTGCGGATTTTTTGTGAGTGATGTCATAAATGAAGTAGCTTTTGGCCATTTTGGCTCATGTTACCTGGCCTAGACCTATCCGCTAGGTCAAAGTATTTTGCTGAAGTTTTCATTGGGATCTAGGCTCGAGTTTGAGTCACTTGAGCCGTTGATCGACTTTCTAACGTTTGTTGTGGAAAAGTTGTGATCTAAAATAAAGAAATTAATTAATTATCTAATTAACCAATTAATCAAATATTTTTATTACTTTATATCGTAACTTTTGAACCCGAAACCTCAGCAAGTCAACCAAAGTATCAACAGACTTGGATTGTAGCCTAGTTTCCAATAAAAACTTTAGCAAAATACTACCATCTAACAGTTTAGGCCAGGGTTAGGTGAAGTGGGCCAAGGTGGCCTAAAAGTCCTCTTCCTATGACTTCACTCACAAAAAATCTGCACCCACTAACGAAAAAAATTTGTTCAAGTGCAGTCTAAAAGACTTTCCGAGTCTTTTGAGACTTTAAACAGCTCTCTACTGCTTTCGGCGCCAGAGTTACGCTCGTGCAAAGCCACGTGTGGTCCTTTTCTTTTGGCACGAAATCCTCAACTTATTGGATGCAAAAGAGTAGCCATTGTTTTTGCGCCACTTTGCAACTCCATAACTTGCCAGGCGATTGAGCTAGAGCTGCTCAAGCCCTCTAAAAATGCGGCAAGTCTTCTAGTTTGCAATGAAAAAACAAATATTAGGGTTTGGGTTTCGGCTGTTTTCTGGATGACACCATAAGTGGGGTAGGTTTTAGGCCATTTTGGCTCAGGTTATCTGATGCTGGGCCCCAACCACTAGAAGAAATTCTTTGATTCAAGTTTTTATTGGAGACTAGGCTAGAATCCAAGTCTTTTGAACCTTTGATTGACTTTCTAGTCTTTCTGGTACCGAAGTTACAACCTAAAATCAACCAATTAAATATCTAATTAGTAAAGATAGGCGTTAAACCTTTCGATGCATGCTAAGGCATGCTAGTGAAGTATGACCCCATAAAGCAGTCATTATTTATTGCTTAACAATAGCATAAGTTATGCTTTGAAGTGCATCACACCAAGCCAACCCTATTGAAGTATACTTGTCATGACTCAGTGTGATTTATTCGTGACTTGCAATAGCAAACATGACCTGAACTGCATTAAAGCATGCGATTGCAAGGCTAGTGCAGTGCACTCCTATGGCGCAGCTTGCATATTTTTTACTCACAATAAAAAAGTATATTCTGCATTTGCTTTGTGTTTTATTTCTTGCACACAATAGGGTTACTTTTTGAAGTAGGAATAGCAGTTCGAAAGAAAATTTGTAAATCGGCCATGAAACAACATTACCGCTTTATTACTATAATATGGCTGTCAAACCACATCTGCGGTCCATCCAGATTTACACAGAATTGGATCTGGACATGTTGCTTCGACCACTGAAAATTTTGATTCATTGTTGCTGTACAACAACATTTGTGATGGGCATTAGATGCAGAATTGCAGAAAGTTTTTAGCTTTCCAATAAACATCATTGCATGTATTGTTTTTTCTACAGACCCTTTATTTAGTAAATATTGAATCAGCACAAGCTCTTTTTTGGAAGAGCTGAAAACTCCTTTTTTGGAAATTTGAATTAAAAGTAGTCAAGAATTACTGTAGGATCAGCACTTTACCTCTGAGCTTATTTGCCAAGTGAAGGCAAAGCATTTACGAATTGCTCTTTTTTTTAATGGTTGAAGTTTAGTTTGCTACATGCGTTGCTGGCGCATCAATGCGAAGAATGATAGTAAAACTTCCTATGGTAATAAAGAATCACCTGACTCCACTGCAAAGCAGAGCAAATACAAAGAAAATTTACTGTGTAAATGCTTTTCGCTGCCCAGTTAATTCAAGCAGTTCACATGAAATCAAGCTGTTAACANGTGGCTTTGCACNGGCATAACTCTGTTGCTGAATGTGCTAGAGTGCTGTTCAAACCCTCAAAAGACTCAGCAATTCTTTGAGTCTGCAATGAAAATAATTTTTGTGGTTTTTGGGGTCCGTTTTTTTTGTGAGTGATGTCATAAGTGTAGTACTTCTGGGCTGCTTTGGCCCACTTCATCTGGCCCTGAGCCTGAACTGTTAGTTCAGGGTTTCCCAACTTTTTAACGATCTCAAACCACTTGGGTACCCCGTATTGGCAATGCATACCACTTCCTGAACACGGGTTCCCAACCTTTCTCTGAACATGTACCCCCTCAGCATTTCAATAGATGAGCATGTACACCTAAAATTTATTATGAAAAAAATGCTGAGAAAAATAACAAAAATCCACTTAACTTTTATAGAGCTTGTAGATATTTAGGACTATAAAGGCAGACTCTGTTTTTGTGTCTCGAAGTTACTGAAAATAAAATGCTTGAAATGAGCCTTGACCTTAAATGTACCCCCTTAGATAGGCAAATGTACCCTTAGGGTTACATGTTCCCCAGGTTGGGAACCTCTGTTCTAGAACAACAAATTTGATTGAGTCTTAGTTTATTCAGAAGAATAATACATGTTAAAATAACCATAAAAGAACACGACTAAANTTAATGAGATTTTNGTTGTTTATCTTCCACCAGTTGGTCGATGTATAGCATAAATTTGTTAACAGGGCATTGAAAGTCATAATCTTATGATGCAATAGGAATAGCAAGCTATAGGAAAATTTATTTAATTAGTAACAAAGCCTGATGCATGAACTAGAAAGCTGTGAATCCAGGTTTTTGTGAAAAAATGGAAGTTACTTGCGTACCACCTGGAAGACCTTCACGTACCATTGGTGGTATGTGTACGACAGGTTGGGAACTCCTGTGCTAGATGGTAGTATTTGGCTCAAGTTTTTATTGGAAACTAAGCTAAAATCTGAGTCTTTTGATACTTTGGATGACTTGCTGGGGATTCGGGTTCAAACGTTATGATCTAAAATAAACAAAACAATTGATCAATCACATAATTAGATAATTAATTTGTTTATTTTAGATCATCACTTTGGAACCATGAATGCTAGACAGTTGATCAAAGGCTCAAAAGACTCAGATCCTAGCCTAGTTTACAAAACTTAAGCAAAACACTTCTGTTTAGCGGTTGGAAAAAACTTGACTCACTATGATGTCACTCACAAAAAAATGAAACCCAAAACCAAAAAAATTTTTTTTCTTGCGGACTCGAAGACTAAGGAGTCTTTTGAGGGTTTGAACAGCTCTCCAGCGCAATCGGCAGAGGAGCTACGCAGTTGTTAGGCAACTGAAAATTGCTGTATTGGGCTGATTTCAAAGTACGAATATATTGTTCCCTGGAAGCCAACGTGTTGCAAGACATATGTTTATATCAAAATAGCTCTGGTGTTATACTTTGTTCCTGATCAACCTAGATCAGGGGTGGACAACCTGTGACTGATGTGGCCTTAAATAAAAATTGTGCGGCCATGCACATGTAATTCAACATATAGCCATGCATTAATAAAAACTCTGTCTGCAGTATGTGGATACTTAGTAGAAAAATGACCAAACAGATGTGTGGATTTGTGCTTAAATACATTCATTACAATGTTGACAAATCTTTATGCTTAAGGCCCAAGTAAATGGGGATTATTCCTAAAGTAATTCATAAAAATAATGTGAAGTCACTGGCAGCTGTGATTAAAAAAAATTAACTCTATGTGGCCGGCAGTAGCGAAAAGATTGTGCAGCGCTGATCTAGATTTGCAATAAACTGATGGAACCAATGCTTTGTTGCATAAATTAATTGGCAGTGATATATTAGTATAAAGTTCTACATGTGCTATGTTGCTCATGGTCAAATTTACACTGTTTGCTTGATCAGCAAATGTGAAATCAAGTAGAATGTGACTGTTTTCTGTATTATTCATTTAAATGTTGACAAGGATCTAATAGAAAGACATTGCTCTTCCATAGGCTAGTTTATCCTAAGGTTGCATTAGTCAAAAGTGCAGTAATGAATTTCTACTTGGGTTATATTGTTAAAAACAATTAAAAGCTGCAACTGTCTAAGGAATATTAAAGGTCGTAGCACCACTAATTATGCCAAGAGTACTTGAATGGTGTGGAAGGTGAGTATGAAGTGAATATGCTTTTGCTTGCTCTGCAAACACAACTTGCTTGTTTGCATGTGAGGATGAATGTTGGCAAAAATACTTATGTCAAATGCCATTATAATGTATCTTAAGTAAAATGTGCACCACCTACCCTTTATATCAATTTGTTCTACTGTATTTAACAGGCATTGATGCTCTATCATTGAAGGAAGATGATGTGACCAAAATGCTTGCTGCTACCACACACATTGGGGCACCCAACTGTGATTTCCAGATGGAGCAGTACATCTACAAACAACGTCAAGATGGAGTGTTTATCATCAACCTGAAAAAAGTAGCTAGTATGAAAATGTTTGAAATGCTAGTGTGTGCATGTCATAAATATGCTGTGGTGTGTGGTCCTAATGCTGCAGTAATGTGCATAGCTGTGTTTGAACATTAGCACCATCTGATAAACATATAACAATTTATCTGTGTGATGGTAATGCTATGAAGTTTCATGCTTCATGTGTGACAAAAATGTGCTGTTTAAAGGTTGGTTAAGTTGCTTCAAGCCTTAATCAAGTGTTGCTGGAAGATTGTTTTGCAACAACTGCGGGTGCTAAGATATTTTAGTTTTCACCAATTCAATGGTGATGACACTCTGTGTACTTTCACTTGGTTTTTATGCATGCTTTTTGTGTTTGATGATGTTCAAGTCTTGAATAGCTTTAGGTCGGCACGGTACAGAAATTGATCGGTGATTTGGGAATGTCTTTTGTTAGCACTTAAACATCTACACTGAAAAATACGTGTATCATATAGTATCTTGTATAAGTGAGTAATAGAGTATACTGAAGTTTTGCATATCAGTTATAACTGACATTGCTAATACAACTACCTAACCATCTCCTTGTGGCCCCAGAGCTAAGCATGTCATTAACATGATAAAAGTTTTGGAACCTGAGTTGAAGAAATGAATGCTTTGTTACCTTTACCACATTTGGTTGTGGGATTAGGTACTGTAGCTGAGTAATTATCTGCTATTTAGGTGCTGTAGCTTTTTTCACTTGAAGGTAGCATCTGCATTGGCAGAATGCACTTATTTCTTGCCTTGTGCTTGATGCTAAGAAGTCTTTGCCCTGCTTGCGCAGACCTGGGAAAAGCTGCTACTCGCTGCTCGCGCCATTGTCGCGGTGGAAAATCCAGCCGACGTGTGCGTCATCTCTTCGAAGTCATTCGGCCAGAGGGCTATACTGAAGTTTGCCAGCGCTACCGGGGCGACGGCTGTCGCTGGCCGTTTCACTCCGGGTGCATTCACCAACCAGATTCAGGTCAGAAGATAATTTTAAACACTGCCAGAATGAGGCGACCTTTGGCTTTTTGTTTTTCTAAGAAGGTAACATTTCGGTTGGTGTCGTCATAGGATTCTGGAAAGTGAAACAATTGGAGCATGACCATAGTACTGACGTGGCCCAAGTCGATTGGCTAAATATTTCTAAGACGTTGTGCATCGATAGCGACTGCAATAAAATAATAATCGCCACAATTCAAGTCTAAGCCAGGAGTTCCCAACCTGAGATACATTTACCCATATGAAGGTGTACATTTACTGCAAAGCGGCAACAAATTAACTCTGAGACATATAAAGGGAGTCTACCTTATAATTCTTAATCTAAAAGTACTATTAAAAGTCAGTGAATTTCTGTTTTACCACGGCCTACTTAAGATACCTTTATCTTGTATAAGATACCTTTATCTTAAGTAGGCCCTGGTTTTACTCAGCCTTTTTTAAAAAGAAATTCTAGGGGTACATGCTCACATGTCGAAATGTTAAAGGGGCACATGGTCAGAAAGATNGGGAACCCCTGGTCTCAGCTGTCTTGCATCCGCCCCAGTGACGCTCAGTGCCAAGCGATTTCCAAACCCTATTTATGTCTGTGCTTAGGCCGCATTCAGGGAACCACGTCTTCTCATCGTCACCGACCCACGTGCCGACCATCAACCGATCACTGAGTCGTCCTACGTCAACATCCCGCTGATCGCGTTCTGCAACAGTGATTCGCCGCTGAGATATGTTGACATTGCCATTCCTTGCAACAACAAGTCAAAGCATTCGATCGGTCTCATGTGGTGGATGTTGGCTCGAGAGGTACAGCGTTGCTGAGCGGGTTTTATTCTTTTTGCAATTTGCAAACGCGCCAAGTGAACAATGCTTGTCTGCAAAAGTTAGAAATTTCTGCACGTTGTTCAAGCAACCATCAAACGCGAGAAACTGCAACAGGCACACCACTGTTGGAACTTAACTTACAGTTATGTACAATAGTGTATCAAAACAATGCTAAAACCGGGCATTGCTCGTACACTCACATCAATAAACTTGTATTGCTGGTGGCAAATCGCAGCTCAGCGAAATTTTTACGTGCGAAGCTTGATTTGAATGTCACACAGCAGATAGAACGGGTTTAAGTTTGACTCTTGAGCCACTTGTTTTTATGAGAAATATATGCCTTAAGTGCCTCAACGCTGGCGTGGGAACAGACGTACTTTCCCGGCTCATGCATGGGCGTATGCACTGAAGAAGCACAGCGTGTTGGCAGAAGGGTAGTCCTCGGTTCTTAAGCAGTGTTGCCAACCCTTCTTGCAACATATATACCAAATCTAGTCTAAAAATATACCAAATTTATATCTATAACAAAAACATACAATTTAACGCTGTTTTTTCACTGCCATTTTATTGTTTCACGTAAATTATTAACAGTTGCGTTGTATACTGCCATCATAGAGATGCTGCAAGATAACCTTCTACTTTCTTAGTTTAGCAGTAAGAGATTTATTAATCACTACTCACTAATAAATTCATCCTTCCAACACAGTGCATTTTCATTTCTTTTGTGGTCCAGAATATGATTATGCTCTATAACAGCTGGCAATTATCCTTTTGCACAGTTTGCAGAAGGGATACACAAACCAGCTGAATACTTCTTTGCAAGTCACTCCAACTCTACCAGTTGCTCTTTGCTAAATCTTCTGCCACTGTCGTACACAGCGTTCCCACATTTGAATGCGTTGTCTGTCTAAAAAACGCACACCTAGAGCTAAGTTCAGTTTGTTCAGAACATTTCAGCTCTCATCCAATCTCGCTTTCCGCTTACCCAAAGTGCATGCCAACTCCCATGTTAAGCAAAATCGCTAAACTTTTTTATATGGCTTCAACACTTCTCTGTTGTCGCCTTGTAATAAACCAAATAAACTTGTTTGAAATCTCGACTAAACCCTCTGACAAAAATATACCAAAAATTTCATATATACCAAATCAAAAAATTATACACCAAGCACTTTNGAAATATTGGGGTATATATATACCAGTTGGNAACACTGTTCTTAAGCAGTCAAGCTCGATTTGACATTGGTTTCGTATTATTTGGCGGATTTCTTCTAATCTCTCAGCCGNTTTTATTGCACAATGTAGTTTAACGTTGNAAAACAACTTGCACACCCGCATGCCAGGTGCTGAGACTGAGAGGTACCATTCCCCGCACCCAGCCGTGGGAGGTGATGTGCGATCTCTACTTCTATCGCGATCCCGAAGAGATCGAGAAAGACGAACAGGTCGCTCTCGAAAAACAACAACAGAAGGAGCTTGAAACGGAAGCGCCAGCTCCCGACTGGACCGCCGAACCGGTTAGTGTTATAAAGCTGTTGTTAACTTGTTTTGTTTTGCTGTAGAACCTTGCCATGCATTGATTTTCGTAACTTTCGTAAGTTTTTAAAAATGCCAGGGTTTTGTTTCTCTTGAAAATGACCTTGCATTTGATTGTTTCTTTTACTTACACTTGAAATTGCATTTGACTTGGATTTTAAAAAGGCGTCTGTTTTCAAGTCTTGATTCAAAACGGCTTGTCTTGGGTGGCTAAACTCTTATGCGGTTCTAAAATTAACAAAACAGAAGTTTTTGTTGCACTGTTCGATTCAAAGCACATTTGGGTGATAACGGTCTCTTGAAAATAACGGGAACGGATTCTGAAACGAACTGAACGTTAATAAAGCCCTGGACTCAGCTTTCTCGGCCGAAATGACCGTTTCGTTTATCGCTTAGGCAGGTTTTTTTTAAGGAAACTGTTAGGTACCCGGTATGGACTTGTAGGGACCCGATTTGTCTGATTCTAGGGGCCCGATGACAATTTTCTGTGATTCTAGGGACCCGATTTTCAATACTAGGGACCCGAATCAGGTCCCTAAAACACCTCAAAAAACCATGGCTTAGGTCTTATTGACACATGTCAGTATCAAGCGTTTCTGTCAAAGAAGCCGTCAATGTAATTTTTCTCGCGATAAACAGGCAAAGACCACTGGCCGAGGGCCCACCACACAGACGTTACATGGAAACCGAAAAACACTTGTCAGTATTTTGCAACTTGTGTTTTAAGAATTAAATAAGTGCATGCAAGCCATTTATTTCCTTTCAATAACTTCAACACGACTGGCTAAATAGTTCAGCGTGTGAGCACGCGCCAATGAATCTGATAAGCAGGATTCGATTCCCGGTCACGTCGCACCGAAGACTTAAAAAAGGGTTGTCTGTCCTGTCTAGCTTCGTGCTCGGCGTTAATGGGTTGGTGCACGGCAACGATTCACAGGCAGCGCAGCTATTCGCCACCAGTGCAGCATTCACTGCGAAAGCAAGCGGAGATGGGCGCCGCAGACCACTCGTGTCACTCTGAAATTAGTAAAAACAGCGAGTATGAACAAAACTACAAAGCGAGGGTCTCGTAATTTGGGGGAGTGGCCGGTCAGGGCCTCCCTGGCTGCGATCACGAAATGTCTAAATTACTAAAAACGGCCGCAGCGATTGAGTTCACGCGTAACGCTCGTTGTCTTTTTTAGAAGAAAATTTATGACCAGACGTGTTGATACTTTTTTACTTCGTGGCAGGTTCAACAAGACTGGGCGGAGACCGCTCTGCAGCCGGTGGGTGAGATGGGGGCGGCCCCCACACTTCCTGGTCACACCGCCCCCGTTGACGACTGGTCGGCCGCTCCACCTCCTACCCAGGGAGAGAAGAGCGACTGGAAAGCTGGGGGAGACGACTGGGGTGGTTCGGCTGCCACCGGCCAGTGGTAAGCTGCGGGCGTGCATTGCCATATTTGGAATGGCGAATACAATGAGAAGCACGTGGTGCTTTGTGATTGGTCGATACGCTTGTTGCAGGTGCCGTTTAGGAAGTAAAGCAGAACAGGAACGTTCGACTGAAAATAAGTGCTTGAATTGATTCATGACCCGGTCGTCCCCGCCCTGCCAGAAAAAAAGATACAGTTGAAGTGTTTCACAGCTAGGGGCGGATCTAAAGATGGGGGCGATCGCTCAACCTAAAACCTACGAAAGTAGCTTAATTCAGCATGATTTGACAATTCAGAAAACAGCATTCGCGATTTAAGGCCATTTTGTCGTCCATTGTTTTGTCACAGCAGTGTTGTGATACCTCATCTCTTTTACAGTAGTGAAGCCGTTGAGACTTCACTACCAAATATTACTGAAATAGCCCCCCCCAACCGTACTGGTTGGATCCGGCCACTGTTCATAGCAGTCAGCCAGGTATCGATGCAGTTGTGACAGAAACCGCCCCAGGAAGTTGGTGAAGTTCTGGGGAGAAACGACGCGGGTTGGGTTAAAACAGGGGTTGTTTACGCTGCTCGAAAGCGAGTCCGGATGCTTTGTGATGCCATAGGATTGAAAGGTCAAGGCTGAAAACTGGCGCATCGGGTTGTGATGGCCACGTGGTGTCTCCGATATTGCAAATGAATGACTGCTGCAGCAGCATGATTTCTCAGGTGAAGGTGGAGTGGAATGTTTCTGTTTTTACCCCCCAGTATCAGACCCACTCCATTCGCGCGTAGGAAACCGCGGTGACGCGTGGAGGACAGTGAGGTAACTAGAGGTTTGAGCAGGGCTGTAATGCGGACCCAAACAATTTTGGATGGCTGGAGTCTGAAATATGAGTACCCCTTGAACAGGCATTGTGGAGCAAGCCAATTGTGCAAATAATACAATAGTTTTTAATGCACCAAACAGTAGTAGACCCCGAGCCAAAAACCTTCAGAGGTCGGAGTCTGAAATTTGGGTTACGGCTCCACAGCTCTGGATTTGAGCCAATGGGGCAAGGTTTAGCTGGAGGGGGCCCCACAAGAGAACATTCAGAAGTTGCGAAGTGATAGTGAATGTGGTGGATGTCTATACTGTGCTCGCTGAAAAAAATAAACTACCCGGTAAAACGCAGAAGAAAACTACTGAAACCAAAGGAAAAAATATCAAAATGTCAGCAAAAGGCGGTCCACTTTTTACATTTAGCTTGCCAGCCCGGGAGGGCTGCTCGCCCTACTGGTGAAGAACCGCTGAAAGCTTCTTCGTTGGTTATTATGACGCCACTTAGAAAATGCATTTGGCTTCAGGCTGAGTGTCGCCCGGAGCTGACCAAAGAAGTACCACCCTTTCCACCCCTCGTACAAGTACTAAAAATGAAAGGGGAGCATGTTTTCGTGCTTACTGCTTACGAAACATAGAAGAAATACAATATTGAAATATCTTGAACAACAGAATAAAACGCTCACAACTGCAATGGCAGAACCGTCGCCAGAAAGTTTTCAATAGGGGGGCTTTACGTTTGTTCAGGGGGGCATGACATTGTGAAATTTTGTAAAAACTCCACCGATCTATAATGTTTCATAATTTAATTTGGGGGTCTTAGCCACCAATCCCCCACATTGGCGACGGGATTGTGCAATGGGTGTTGTAATATAACTTCGTAGCTAATTATTTTTGCTTAGACAGAGAATAACCACTTTTTGCCAAGCTGTAAGGTGTGGGGGCAGAATACATTTTTAGGAGGCAAATATTTTTGTTTTATATTTTAATAAATGAATTTTTGGGAACAACAAAATTTGGGGTCACTTCCAGTGGCGCAGCTAAGGGGGGGCGGAGGGGGCGGTCCGCCCCTGGCGGCATTTATATGGGGGCGGCACTATGGGCTATGCTGCAGGCTATAAAACTCTACAGGCTGTATCGAATTAAAAGAGGTTTTAATGTCGGGACACTACTCGTAGTTGAAGGATGTTTTTGATTTTGAGTAATTTAAAGTATGGCATACGTACTTAAGCAATTGTTATCTCAGTTAGCCAAACAATAAACAGTCGTGTATCAGGGATGTTTTATTAATAGGCTTTTTTACATGACGGTGCAACACGGTTCTCAACGCGCTTATCAACTCATTTGATGTCAAATTTTAGTGATTCACTACCCGGTTATTTATCGTGTTGGGTTTGGGTCGTTGTTGACGTTTGATCGTAGTCCTTATATGATGTCATAGAACTTCGGAATATGGTGGAGGACTGTGGGCAAACGTGTGGCTAGTGTGGTGAGCTCTAAACGTTCGTAAGTGCTCGTAAGTTTTTTACCTGCTAGCAAAAGCGCTTTGTTGGGTCTAAAAACATTTCTGTGTAAATCATAATAAATGTGTAGTTGGATTTGTGCTCGTCAAAACGGATTTCCATGTGTGTGGAGAAATATTATCTAGCTCAGTATTCTTCAACATGGTTTCCGCGGAACCATAGTGCTCCGCAAAACATGTAGTGGGGTTACGTGAGTTTTAAGGGTTCCGTGAGGGTTCCTCGTTTTTTTTAGGGAAATGATTTCTTGCTTCAGTATGTTGATGCGTCATAATGAAAATTTTTAGATCACCGTGCTGCATTCAGATTCCAAGTTGGCCAGTTAGCTCTGCAGTTAATAGCCCCAAAAGAAATATTGATAGTTGTTGCGTCACTTGTTGTTCATTGTTGTGCAATTAAGAAGAACGTTATTGTTGCATCACTGTTATACGATGTTGCCGATGTACAGTTCACAGTAGAGAAAGAAAGCCCTCTTGAACTTTTGAAGTTTATTCAAAAGTATAACCTTGGGAACTCTGTTCCAAATGTAGTAATAATGCTGCGGATTTTCCTCACAATTACCGTTAGTGTGCTACCTGTGACCAGGGCCGGCGCTAGGTGGTTGCCCCCCCCCCTGAACCTGGACGTTGGGGCCCCCAATATACAATACATTGCATTTAACACATAGTAGTTACATAAACAAAAACATCGATTTATTTTAACAAATGCTTATAAAAGCATTTTCTACAGCATCATCACAACGTTTAAAGCTGACAGACGTAAGTATTTGCTATGTTTCAAGCTAGTATAATGGCTTTTCCAAGTTTTCAAAAATGCAAATGGTTTTGTCAACTCAAACATATCACATATTTTACCAGTTTCACTTTCAATAGATATCATTGCCAGATTTGTTAGTTTTTCATCGGTCATAGTTGATCTGTGAAACGTTTTGATTAGCCTCAACTTGCTGAAGCTGCGATCAGCAGTATTGCTTATAGCAGTGACCGGCAAACTTTCATTAGAATGGCCCCATGCCGCCTTTCTATGGGCATCCGCAGTAATTTTTCAAGAAGGGCAACGTCGACAATTTGCTTATACTTTTCAATTTGGTGACGATGCAATGCAAACGGCGTTTACAAAGCGCTTTACCCTTTCTTCACGAAAAGAAATTGCTTCATTTTACAGCAATAGTAACAAAAAATTCGCTTCGTTGGCAGCAAAAGCCAGGTATATTGCGATAAGTTACAAAATAGACTATCTGCAGATTTTAAGCAGGGTACTTTTTTACAAAGAAGCAAATTGCCATGGTCTTTAATAAAACCACAATTATGTATTAATTTTACCTAGCAAGACTTGCCAGCATCACTTAGAAACAGGAACTAGAAACGTCCAAGATCTCGTCCAAAGCACTCAGACACCCTTTTCAATAAATCCTTGCTTGTCTTTACTGACTTTTTCACGATGAACGCTCATCCATAAAAACCTTGGTGTTCAGTCTCACACCGACAATGGATTTTTAAAACTTATGATGCTTCTTTTTACACAGTAGGCTACAGAAATATGGCTAAATGTTGCTATCCACGATTAGAACTCACTGTCTCCTTGCATTACTTGCGTTCAACACTTGCATGCGGCAAAACGCAAAGTTAGCACGTGAAGATTCGTTGCCATGTTATTGTTACGCAATAAAACCCAGCAGTAGAACAATCTGCACGCAAGTTTCGCAACTTGCCTCTGCAGTCTGCAGACAGGCAAAGCAGCGGACATAAGTGAATTGCAAACTCATCACTACACAACCCCAGGACAGTGAACCTGCTTCTTGTGCGCTGTGAGTGTCATGCCGGCAAATAAACTGTCGATGCAAGAACTAAATCAATTTTTTATCGGAATTCTGCTCCTGACTTCAGGTTTACTAGTAATTCTTGGTGCTTAGTCCCAACTTCCAAAAAGAGGGGCGAATGAGCGTTTTGACCCCTTGCGTACGCCCGTGCCCTTTCAGTCGTAATTAAAAGCCCGTGCTTTTTTTGAAGGCCCAATTTCAAACTTATGTTGGATTCAGTTATTTGTAAAGTACCAATGCTATGTTAATGTAATAAACCCTATAATGACAACATCAATGCCGTGTTAACGTCAAACAATCGACGTTCTATCGATGTAGTTATTGCAGTAGCCTATGTTTGAGCCTACGCAACCGGCGCAGCAAACACAGCCCACAAGTGTTGCGCGGCCCAGTAAAAAGTGCTGAACAGCCCACGATTGGGTCGAGACCCACCACTGGGCACAGTGTTATGCGTTAAATAACTGGCTTTCCCATTGGTGTAAAGCAGTAGTTCTCAAGCTTTTCTGCACGTTGACCCCCAATTAAAGCATACGATTTTCTGTAGACCCCGTGGCCTGGACCAACGGTTACTAATGCAAGGAATGTAGTG
>JGI24159J19872_10007739_pt1 | contig 14068 bp, 5 predicted proteins | sample Ectturendosymbi4_FD_19872 | JGI IMG/M metagenome (IMG submission 19872) | reverse complement strand
CTTTTGTGAATACCGTCCTTGCTATGTCTATGATCGAACTCACGTAGGAACTTCGGATGTAGCTAAATACGGCATTGTTTAACTAAAACTTTTCCGTTATACTGGGCTCTGCTTTCATCTTTTTGCGATGATTCAAATTGCACTTATCTGTATTAGGTTGCCAGATGGGCGGTATTTTACCGGCCCGGCCGGTATTTTACTGCTAATTTAGCAAAGACACGGTAAGAAGCCGGTATTTTGAAAATCGGTGCCTGTAGCCGGTATTTTGAAAACAAAAAATTTAGGACAGTTCCTTCAGCGAATTTCATTAAACAACACACATTGTGTCTCCGTTTTCTCTCTTCCTTTGTTTAATCATACTTAGCATCTTCTGTCGCCACGTGATCTATATGAGCATTTCCTTTGGCAATTAACGGTGTAACCGGCGTAGGTGGGGTTGTTGTCTAAACTACTACCGTAGGCTATTTCAGGCAGAATGCAAAAATATCATAAAAATGGACAGGGTGACAGTGACATTGTAGAGACTAGCGAACCTTTCACATACACGCCAGCTGAACTGAACAGGCGTAGCCAGGGGGAGCCAAAGGGGCCATGCCCCCAAATTTTTAGAAAATATAGTCATTTTGTGGTTTTAGAGGCGTTTTCCATACAAATTAGTGTTAGTCGCCTGAAATAAAACATTTCTCCCCCCTAATTTTTAGGCTGGCTACGCACCGTTGAACAGATACAATATTTCGTCAGCGGGCTATAACTAACTCAAGCCAGGGTCAGCGAATCAACCGGGAGGTCATCTCTCAGCTATTCTTAGTGGTCCAGAAAGTACAGTAGTGAGAAATTTTTTGAGAGTTTTAGGTGAGATAGAAAATGTTTGTTGCAAACTGAAGTGAATGTAGCACGCAAGAAATTATTAGTTGTGGTATGGTGTTCATACAGGTAATACTGCCGCAGAAAAGAAAATGCAGTACCACCAAACTGTACGGAAAGATGTTCACATCAGAAACTGATGTACAACATGTAAAATTGGAATTTTACTAAGTGCATTAATTTTTTAGAGTTACGTTTATTCGATGTTTGAAAATTTTTTAAACCAACCATTGTTGAAGCTTCATGAAATTGTAAAGAAAATAACACGAAAAAATCAATGCATTGTTAAAAAAGTGTTTTTTTAATGTTTTGCGAGAATCCAGTGCCATTAAGTATGCGCTTACAATGCAGCCTAGATTTTTCACTGTTGACAAAATGGCGGTATTTTTACAAAACGCATCTGGCAACCCTAATCTGTATTCAAGTACCTTCACTCCACAAGTGAAACAAGTAAGGAATCAATCGCAAATTTTTAATAGGAATCGATTTCACGTAACACTACGCATCGTCTATTCTCCACCTGCAAGCAATGCTAACAGACATGGGCGCAATTTGGTGGGGGACACGGGGGACGTGTCACCATAGTTGGCGGAACCGGGGGCCGCATGGGCCTAGGTTCCCCCACTATTATTTCTGGGGGGGCCTGACCCCCCACTTTTAAATTTCGAATTTTGACCAAATAACATTAGTACTAGGTCCATTGCCAAAGTAAATTGTTTGATGAAAAAAATGTTGCAGAATTTTGGCAGTATTTTGTCAATGTTATTTTTAAGATATTGTTTGTAATTTGGCAGTGAATTTGTCAGNATTTCGTAATTGTATGACAGAATACACCGTGCNCAGTCTGTCACCCTGCTATGGCTTGCTTANCGCTTACCGCATTGGTGTTGTTGAACAGTGTTGCCAGATGGTGTNTTACAACTTATTTTTACAAAAATGGTGTAATCTATATGCTTGTGTGCATGGGCGTCGGAAGAATTTTATCCATGAGGGCACTTGTGNATTTTTTCAAAAGTTTTTCTAGGGTGGAGGGGCCAAAAGTGATGAAATTTGGTTTTACCACTCAAAACTAAGAAAACAGCTTTTTTTGCTGAAATTTTCAAATTCCTGTCCCCCTTCTGACACCCATGCTTGTGTGTAGGAAAAAGTTCGTGCCACCCATTAAACAACTGGTGTAATTTCAAGCGTTTTAACACCATTCTAAATACTGAAATTTTGCTGAATCTTATATGCAAAATGAAATCTTTGACCGATCAATTTCAATCTCGTTTTTGTTTTTGCATTGGCAACACTAAACAGCTATATTTATTTCTGCATTGGCAACAAAATTGGCAACCTTACAGACAACTTGCTAGTTGCTACATGTGCTTTGTGTTGTCTTTGCATTCCGGTATCTATGCAGTTGTAGAATGAGTATTCAGTCATGTTACATCTGTGTTCAAGGTGTGGAAAAGTTGTGATTTTGAATGTGTTTAAGACGGGTATCAATACTGTGTCATTTTTGCCTGTTTTTTAAGCTATGTTCTTGGTGTTTTTAACAGCCCGGTGGCGACCCCGGCACACGATCTCCTCGGGCTTAGCCTTAGTTTTCAATTACGATTTATGTCGGAGAACACAAGCTTGCTTGCTTTGTATATTTGTGACGCCACTCACCGTCCCACTTCACCAAGTTGTTAACTCGGGAACTTTTTTTGGGCCTTGTCACTGTTCGTATAGTTTCGTTCCATGTCTGACCTTTCGAGTTCATGTTGCAAGTGACCTGACTAAAACAATATAGTTCGTAGCAGGCGTTCTCTCGACTTCGTTCACTCGCGCTTTACTCGGGCTCATCCATTAATGTCTGAGCTGCCATATGCAAATAAGTATTTTTTAAAACATAATTCATATCGGACGAAATGTTTTTTGAAGCAATGGATTTTTATAGAACATTGGATTTGAAGTCCAATCCAATGGACAGTTCCCATTTCGACAATAATTTCAAACGGACGATAAATTGTCTAGCAACTTGGGCTAATGAAACCATAGCATGCGGCAGGTTTGTGAAGTTGCAGCCGAAGCAATTTTGGATGGTTGGAGCCGAAGTGAAAAACCTTTAGATAGTGGAGCCGGAACCTGAAATTTTGGTTCCGGATCCACAGAGATAGTTTGTGGGGCAAGCGAGCTTTACAAATAATATAATGTTTTTTCTGATTTTTTGGACCGAATTGCTCCGGGGCCGGAGCCAAAAGCTTCTAGATGTTGAAGCCGGAGGCAAAAAATTTAGATGCCCAGAGCCGGAGCCTAAAATTTGATTACCGACTCCACACCCTTCGTACGCAGAAGGCTTACGGACGTTATCATTGCTCTGTGATGTACGTTACTCAACAATGGAGAAGTTATCATGCTAACTTCTCATTTATTGTTACGTAACTAACGTCGCAGAGCAACCATAATGCCAGCCAGAACGAAAGCAAATGGAAATTTCAGTGACGCAAGTCTCGAACGTTTTCATCCAGTCAGTATAAATCGTGTGATGAGCCTGAGGAATGACCATAGAAGCAATATCATTGGCCCGTGTGACGCCCCTGTGACAGCCTATTTGAGTTTTAGGTGTTTCACCAATACGTTTACGTAGTGGTGTAATTTTGTTTCAAATAGTGTAATTTAGACCTTCACATGGTGTATAGGTAATGACGCAATATTTCAATGCTTGTGACGTCACAGTTGCCAATTCAAACCACAAAAATTTTCTATACTTTTTTCGCGTGCACTTGTGCCCCCCACTTTAAAAAAGGTTTCGCCACCCATGCGCGTCCCCCCGCTTTTTCAGACGGGGGGGACATAATATGCCATGTCCCCCCACATTTTTCTCTTAGGGTTTTATTTGGAGAGGTTTCAAAACTAAATGTGACGTTTGTCACGTTTTGTGTAAAGAGTTTTTCATGTTAGGTGTCACACACAGCCATGTTGATGTTGAAATAGAGTTTGGTGTGGTATCATTGATTCTGATATTTTTATACGTTTTTGCTTCAAAAATGATTTTTAGCATATTGCAAGTTTCTAGAGACCTCAAAAGATTATTAACTGCCTCTGTCCGACATTTATCCAGTGCGGTTTACTGTAAAAAAGGTCACTGTCTTGAAGCAGTGAAGTTTAACGGCTGCACACGTGAGAGACCACAGTACAGCCGTGATTTGTTTCGTGCAAAAAGGTTGGCTAACTAGCCTTACTGTAACGTTGGTTGGCACGTATCCAGAAACAGACAGCGTAAAATTTAAAGATGGAAGTGCATAATGTTAGAAAATTACATTTTCAGGCAAACCTCTGCGAAGTTTTTGCCGAAGACAAACAGCAGCACCATTGTGTGGAGACTTAGTTTTAGGATGGGCAGTTTTGCAAAAGACTTTCTTCAAACATTAGTAAACAGGATTTCCATCAAACCTTTAGAGAAGTATTGACCTAGCTATATATTGTCCTATAGCTCAAAACTTCATGACCTGACTAGGAATTAAAGATAGCTTTTACATTTAGCCTTATTTCTTGTGTGTCATGACAAGGGTGACCAATAAATTCAAAAGATATTTATACCTACAATGCAGCAATGTTTTCATCCAAGTGCGAAACATTTGCTTTACAAGTAGCCTACGCATGGGTGGCGGAACTATTATTTTCAAAGTGGGGGAGCACAAGTGCACGTCAAAAAAACTAGAAAAATTTGTGATTTGAATTGGCAACTGTGTCGTCACAAGCAGTGAAATATGACGTCATTAACATTTGTCAGCGTGTTTAAGCAATTTTATTCAAAATTTGATAAGCCCTCAACGACCCCTATCTACACAACACCGGCGAAACCTTCCCCTTAGTTACGGGCCTGGTCACCAGATGATTAGGTATCACATTTGGGTATGTATTCAGAAAGACTTCTGGTTCGTTTTCTTTTGGAAATTTTGAAATCTTCTCTAGTTAGCTTGGATAATTCTGCTTGGGAGTTTGATTGATGTTGGGAAAGAGTATTAGACAAACGATGTTTGGACAATCGAAAGTGTACCCAACAGCTTGAAGGGGCTGACAATGGGAGATTGAAAGGACACATCCTCCACCCATCAGCAGTAAAAATAAATTGTAAATCATTTTGTGAAGTAGCCTACGCTAATTTTAGCCAAATATTTTTTGCTACTATAAGAGGATAGCTTAGTAATCAATGGAGATTTGGCTAGGGGTGGGGCTGCATGGATGATGCCCAGTAGCTAGATTTGTAGCATTTTTAAATAGCAGAAATTGCAAGAAACGTATTTAGCTGCTATACCTTGCAATATATATATCGCACCTTGCAATTTATCGTCTTTTTAACCTTAAACAACTTAAACACGACATCAAATCGCGCTGTAAACCACACTTCTCATAAAATGCATGAAAATCGATGTTTTCTACTTAAGAGTGATATGCGCGTGCGACCAATGCGATTCACCGTTTTGTGCACTCCAACTGACAGCTCTGATGAAACCCAATTGATGTGTTCTACTATATTGCTGTGCTTGTTTGTATCATAGTCTGATAGTAGTTCAACCAAACTGAACTACAGTACCATGTCCAACAACAAAATTAGGTTTATTAATTTTTAAATCATTTGTAGGGATGAAGCAAAGCGTGATCAGTGTTGCTTTGAGAACACCTCCAGAAAACAAGATTGGGAATCTGTATTTATAAAACTTCACTTCCGCATCCGCCCCATAACTACATTGGTTTCACAGTGAGCTGTCCCCCTCACATTTTACAACAAAATTGCACCCATGCTAACAGGTGAAACGTTGAAAGGCAAAAACAAGGGCAGGGAAAGCAAAAACCTCAAACTGTAGTGAATAAATCACGCAACACCAACTGCGACAATAAAAACTCGAAATTACGTCTTACTCAAGTAAATACATTCACTGAAGTTTCAAAGCTTGCTGAATAGTAACATAAACTTAAAAAAGCCAACACAAGCTGCGATGATTAACACTATAGAATAAATTCATTTGAATTTAGCTTTTTCCGTGAAGGCTACACGTCCACTTAAAGCTTGAACATCATTTAGAATTTGTGCAGAATGCGTGAACCAAACTTGCATTTGTAGTCAGTGGTGCAGGAGGCGAGGGTGCTGGGGGTGAAAGCGCACTCCCAAATGTTTTGATTTATTGAAAATCTGGGAAAAAGCCTTGAAAATCTGGGAAAAATCTCTGAAAATCTGAGCAAAAATGGCGCCCAACGCTGTTTGATTTGAAGAAGTGGCGCCTAACGTTTGCAGAAAAATAGCAGAAAAACACAAAAATCATGAATCGGTGGTTTAGTTGCGGTACCATGGAACACTGAATAGTGCAGCGACAAGGCCACTTTATCTTCGTCATTTTTACAATTGGGTCTGTTCCAATTACTGCAGTGTATGGCCATCTCTTGGAAAATTTGTTCTTGTTTTAGCCGACATATTGTTCATGGCAAATCATACAAGTCGCTACATAGATACCATAGTTTGCCCGTGTCAAGTTTTGGTTCAGTGGAAAGGTTTTAGTTTTTCTCATTATTTGTGAATCACATGGTGCCGTTGACTTGTTGTGTTTCCCATAGCAACCACAAAGCGCACAGTGGCCGCAAGGTCCCGACACACTCTTGACAACACGCTTGTCTTGCTTAAAGCAAAGTGCTTGTCGTTATTTGCCCAATTGTAGTAGGTCTTTTGTGGGTTATCATTGCCATCGGATTTAAGTTTTTTCTCTCTCTGTTTGGGTTATCAGATGGGGAAAGATGTAGCCCAAACCTGTGGGTCACCTTTCTTGTCGCATTTTGGGGGCCACAGCCTTTCGTCCCAATTTGATGCCATTGCTATCATGTCATTACGCATGTTCAAATGAAAGTTTGAACGAATCGCTTTTCTTTGGAGTCGGTTTAAACAGGTGAGGTAGTCGCCTTTCCTTTGTTCAAGACGTCTCAATCTTATTGCTTCTCCACATAAAATTGACTTGAATGTTAAATTTGGTGGTATGATTTCCCGTTAATGAACTGCCTTCCCTCTGCTTTGGGTTTTATGAAGCCTTTGGTGGCAAAACCAAAATCATCATCAGTAGTTATGCAATAATTAACGTCTAGGAATTCCACTCAGAGCCGGAGGAAGGGCCTCCCGTACCCCCGGCCTGGGGGCCCCGGACAGAAAGGGGCCCCCAAATCTGACTGAGTACCTTTGCTACGACATATACAGACACCAGAACTGAACTCACCAAGACGTTATTTCACACATTTCCCCTTTCAATATTCATATTTATCTTATACGTCAAAGAAATTTATCTTTACACAACCTATAACTTCCTAAACCCAACCATTGCGAAATGCACTGTGCATAAGCGTACGGCATGGGGTTGCGGTCGCATCCTCAAAGTTGAAAAATTGGCCATTATTCGAGCAAAAATTTTCAACATTTGGGCAAAGTATACACCTACATTCACATGTAAGTGAGGTAGAGTTTATTTTCCCAACTAAGGCAAAACAATGGCCAAATCAACAGCAAAATAATGGGGAAAACGGCAAAATAACCTGAGACTATTTTGCCATTCTTTTTTGCCCCTGATGGCAAATTAGACACTGCCTTTGAGTGAACTGGAATCATGTAGTAATTGTAATTCCAACAGCTTTCATCAAATTTGGGCCAACTAAAAAAATTCATTCAAGTTTTGCGTGAAATTAGAAACATTTGAGTAAACTAGGAGCATTTGGGTACAGTCCAATAGCTTCATTTAAATTTGGGCAAATGAGAAAAGCTTCATTCAAATTTGGGTGAAAATAAAAACATTTAGATAAATGGGAACCATTTCGGTGAAGACAATTCAGTTAAATCAATTTTTGGCAATTTGCAACAGCTTCATTCAATTGCGGGCAACTTCAAACAGTCTTGTTCACAGCTGGGCTATATAGAATAGCTCCATTGAATTAGAGATGTCTGGGTGAACTATAAGAGTCTTATTCAAATTTGGATGAATACAAAATCATTTGGGTAAATTTTAACAATCTCAATGAAATTTGAGTAAATTGGGACAACTCCATTCAAATTTGGGTGAAGTTAGAAATGCTTGCATAAATTGGAAAACTTTGGGTAGGTCTAAATTCTAACAGACTTAATCAACTCTGGCCAAATGGGAATAGCTCCATTCAAATTTCGGCCAAATGGAACATCGTTCAATTTTGGGTAATTTCAAACAGGTTTATTCAATTTTGGAAACTTCAAACAACTTCATTTCAATTTGGGTAATATACAACCACTTCATTTAAATTTACATACAATTACAAACATTTTGGTAGATTCCAACAGCTTTAATCATTTGAAAGAGTTTGAAGAAATTTGAAAGAGTTTTTGATGGGAGCCAAGTTATGAATATTGCATTTTTGACAGGTGATGAAAAGCAAAATGCGGAAATTAACTGTCTTTACAAGCTGAATAATAAAAAATCTGGCACTTTGGTGCATGGGTTCTACCCAGGAAATTCAACATTGTATGGTGACCTTCATTTTGATAATGAGATATGGACAGACCAGAAAACAGTTTCGGGGGATGGGAAATACAATATATTTTCAGTCGCTGTTCACGAAATTGGTCATTGCATCGGACTGTTTCACAATACTGAAGACAAAGACAGCATAATGCAACCAATTTATAAGCCTGGATTCAGTGCCGAAAACAAGTACAAGATACTTTCTGAATCTTACATTAAAACAGTGCAAGAAATGTATGGCGCAGCAAAACATGTAATTGTTACGGCAATTTTTAACTCTAACAAAGCAAAAGTTATGATCAGAAAAATTGAAAAAGACTCAAAGACAAAAAAGGTGAAAATAATTTACACTTTGAAACCAAAACACTTCAGCGAAGATTCAGATATTTCTGACGAATTATTTTAAAATCTCTTTAAAAGATTGACTGACATGAATCATGCTGAATTTGTGGCTGATAATTTTGGTNTTTAAAGCGCAAGCGAGACCTGAGCGATAGGCGGTGATGAAATGACAACCCTTCGAAGNTGAAGACCATCAAGAATCAACTGTAAAGCAAACCCTGCTTTCAGTTGAACTTATGGTATGGGGTAGTCTGATTTGGAACAGTCGAATTCGACTGTTCGAATTTGTCTCATTCGAGTGCCTATAATTGTGAATGGTGTTGTTTGGAGAATTGCGTGGTATGGGGTAGTCTGATTTGGAACAGTCGAATTCGACTGTTCGAATTTGTCTCATTTGACTGCCTACAATTGTGAAAGATGTTGTTTGGAGAATTGTGTGGTATGGGGTAGTCTGATTTGGAACAGTCGAATTCGACTGCCTTGAACAGTTGAAGATGTTGCGGGTTTGATTAAGAACAATGAATGTGATTCGGAGTCATCATCATGAAGTATTCACAGAGCAAGTCAACAAAATCTCCCTTTCTGCTGATGATGACAAACGAGAAATTTGTGACAATAAAATATAAACTTTTGCGTACGATTATTTCACAACAACAACGACGGTCCATGATGTGTGAGCTAAAAATAGAAACACCCAAGGTCAGGCAGAGGGGCATCTGGGGAAAACAGAAGGGCCCTGGGGAACAGGGGCCAAAGGCCTGAAAGAGTGCTTGTGATGTCATCAACTGTAGGGGCATTTTATTGATACGCTTGATTGATAAAATGGGCATTTTTGAGCGGTGAATATAATAAACAAACAAAGAAAAGAGCGGGACCCCTCAATCCCCAGTTTCCAACTACTAATAAATATTATCTTTGTTCACATGTGGCTATGCAGAATATTGATTGCCAGTTGAGGGCGTACGGCTTTGAACCCCGGTAATTGGGAATTAGTAGGGCAAGTTTTTGTTGCAGTAAAAAAGTGAGAAAGTTGCATTTATTTTCAATGAAAGTTGGATTTATGCGCAGTAAGTTACTTTATGCGCACATTTGACTGCTAAAGACTTGACACAACCTATTTTTGTTTGCGCGCACGTGGCCAAAAGCCAAGATTTTCCGCACTTCCACCTCAAATTGACTTTGGCACTGTTGTACTTGGCTGGGATTGTAAAACTTCTAGCTTGCAAGCCAACTGTTTCGTTATAGATAACACTGAGACACACCCAATCCGTCATATAGCTTTTTTCACGCAATCAAAGAGAATAGAACTAAACTGAAATAGTTTTGTCTATTGAAAGACATCCTTTCTCAGCACAGAATCAGACACTAAGATCTTACAGAGTATATATTTCGCCTACAAAGTAGGCATCATCAGCTCTTATTCAAATAGAATCTAAATAGTTTTGTAGCATTTTTTAAAAATTACACTTGCATTTTGCACAACACTTGATAAAAATTGCAGTAAAATGTTGCACGTAAAAATCGAAAAAGTTGCAATATAAAATTCCTGGAAACAGCTCAAAGCATTGAACTACATATATTTTGAGTATTTAGGAAGCTGTAAAAAGAAGTTGCAAAAGTTGCAAAAACTTGCCCTAGTAATTAGGAATGCAAACAGCTTGATTTATTTACAATGGTACGTTTTAGTCTTAAGATTAAGACTTGCTGTTTGTACGTTATTTCGGAAAAACAAGATCAAATGTGGGCAAGATTTTTTGCATCCGCAAAAATATGCACTCCCGTAGGAACCTATGACACTGTGAATAGCTTCGTTGTCAACTTTTGCCTTGGTGCGCTTGTTGTTGTGCAGGTAACGTTTGCTGAATCCACGTCATTGTAAGCATTTTCAGCATAGTCTAGTAAAAATTACTCAGGAAAATCGAGGTGTAGACCAGTTACGTAGCTAGAGCTTTTAGCCAGGGTGGGAAACGTAGCTGAAAGAGGCCCACTGGGGGGGGGCCCTCGCCAACATTCCGAAAAAAGTTTAGAGATGAAAGTGTATCCGGATGTGGATTTCTATATACTAAAACTCGAAATCACCGGAAATAGCAGTCCAAAAACTTCCGAATAATGCAAAAAAAACAACAACTAACTGAAAACCAAAAAAGTACTGAATACCTCTAAATATAAGCAAAATTGGAGCTCAGTTTTTACAATTATCTTGTCAGGGGGGAGGTTCGCACCCTTAAACCCCCGTCAGTCCCACCATTGTTGTGAACCTGTGTTGTATCCTTTCACTGTACAAGAATAGAATAACTGGTATACAATCATGTGAAATCGTATTCGTAGCCCGCGCCTGTAATATCCAGTTTATCTTACATCGAGTTGTCCAATGAGAACTCGAAACTTTACACCAGGAGTGTGCAACAGGCGGCCCGCGGGCCACAACCCGGCCCGCCAAGCCATTTAGTGTGGTCCTTGCCAACACTCTGATTTTTACCCATCATGCAATTCATTGTGTACATGAAAAAACTAAATTTTTCGTGTGGCCCAGCTATATGTCTGAAGTTGGTTATATGGCCCACCGACAAAAAATTTTGCACACCCCTGCTTTACACCAATAAGAAATTCAGTTATTTAACGAATAACACTGTGCACAGTGGGGGACCTTGGCCCAATTGTGGTCCGTTCAGCACTTTTCATTGGGCGGCGCAACAGTTGTTGTTGTCGGCCGTGTTTACTGCGACGGTTGCGTGGGATCAAACATAGGCTACTGCATCAAACATATAGAGAGCATTGATTGTTTGACGTACGTCAACACGGCATTGATATTGTCTTTGCAGGATTTGTAACATTAACGTAGCATTGGCATGTTACAGATAACTGAATAAAACATAAGTTTGAAATTGGGTCTTCAAAAAAACACGGGACTTTAATAACCCTGAAAGGGTATGAGCGTCTCCAATAAGGGGGCAAAACGGTCATTCGCATCCCTTTTGAAAATTGGGACTAAGAACCAAAAGTGTGTAGCAAATCTGAAATCAGGAGTAGTGGCGTAACTGACAGGGGGGCAAGGGCGCGATCCGCCCCCCTGGCAAGCTAAATGTAAAAACTGGGCTCCTTTTAGTTAACATTTTGATGTTTAGTATTCTTTAGGTCAGTGGTTCCCAAACTTGTTCGAACCGTTACCCAAATCAAGGTAGCGATTCTGTCTTATTACCCTCAATAAATTTTTTTCGTATTTCAGGTCGATAATTTCGTCTGCAATGATCACTCATAATACCGAGCAACATTGTGATTTTGGTTCCGCGTTACCCATCGAAGAATCGCATATTACCCCCAGGGGGTAATTTACCCCAGTTTGGGAACCACTGCCTTAGGTTCTTGTTTATTCGCGTTTTACGGGGTGTTTTCGTTTTTTAAGCTAGTATAGACATCCACGACATCCAGAGATACACTATCATTTCCTGACTTTTTTCTGCGTTTTGGCTAGTGGGCCCCCTTCAGCTAAGTTTTGCCCCCCTCGCTCAAACCTCTAGTTGCGCCACTGGTCAGGAGCTTAATTCCGATTAAACTGATTTAATACTTGCATTAACAGTTTATTTGCTGGTATGGCACACACAGTGCACAAAAACCAGGTTCACTGTCATAGTGTCGTGGTGTTGTGCAGCAGTGGCGCAGCCAGAATGAGGCCGAAGAGGCCATGGCCCACCCCGAAACAAACTCGCTAAGGTTTTTACTGGTGTTTTGTATCAATTTTCAACTGTTAGAAAGACATCATTGACTAGCTCCTCCCGAACAATATTCTTGGCTGCGCTACTGTTGTGCAGTGATGAGTTCGCAGTTCACTCATGTCCGCTGCTTTGCCTGTCTGCAGAGGCAAGTTGCGAGGCTCGCGTGCTGATTGTTCTACCGTTGGAGTTTATTGCGTAACAATAACGTGGCAACGAATCTTTACGTGTTCACTTCAAGTTCGGTAGGGTTGCCAGACGTCCTTGAGCGCCAAGAACTGTTCTTGAATTTGCTGTCAAAACTTGTTATGTCCTTGATCCTTGAAAAACATCTTGTTGTCGTTGAATATTTTTCGGCGTCCTTTAAAATTCTTGAATAGTTTTTAAACTGTTCATTTTTTAACTATTGATTACATTGAACATTCAAGAATCAACAATAAATAATGTAAACGAACAGAACAAAGTGTAGATTTATTCTATCTTGACCAGTTGTCTTGAAAAAAGTAAACTATTCAAGAACGGTTGTGTCATCTGAATACTTCTTGTTTAGTTTTCAATTTCCCACACGGTTAGATTAGCCTGATTTGCCCATACATGAAAGCTTGCTGAAAAGGTGAATGTAGTCACGGGCGTCTGCAGAATGTTTTCTAGGCGGGACAACGTCGACATTTTGCTTATCTTTTTCAAGTTGCTGACGTTGCAATGCAAACGGACGTTCACAAAACGCTTTACTGTTTCTACACCACAAAGAAAATTCCCCACGAAAAGCACGCGCTCTATTCGCATCTATTTTGAAATCTTTTTCAAGTGGAGCTGTAGTCTATACAAGTTTGCCACAAAGGTGTACTTTCTGTCATCTGCAGGGCTTGAAAAAATAGAAATTGCTCGGGAAGCTTATCGAAATTTCCCGTGAGACACCAGTTGAAGACGATCTCCCTTTATGACGTCACAAAAGGAATTTGTTTTCTTGAAAACGTTGCACTCAAGAGTCTAAGTGTCAATGCATTCACATAGATCAACTTGGATTGATTCAGCCTACTAACATCAGTTCACATTCAACGTGTAAGTAGTTGCATCGCCGCAGTAAAGCAGTTGCATCGCCGCACCACGCTACCGATCGGTACGCAAAAAACGAGATACCGAAGAAGTGCAAACAGGCCCGTAACCAGCTTGGGACACTAGGCAGGGCGAAGAATTTTCTGAGAGAGGCCCAAATTTTTTAAACTACGTCTAACACATTTTTCCAGGGGGACGCTCCCCTGGTTGCGGACCTGAGTGCAAAACCGATGGAAGTGGCAAATCTTCGTCGCGAAATGTAAAATTCTCGCGCCTAATCCTTGCTTAACCCGCGTCTAAAATTTGTGTTTTGTGGGCATTATTCAATTTACATGGAAATTTTTTACTACGTTGGAGTTTTAGATAATTTATTTAAGTAATATACGTACTGCTTATATGAAGCTTCGCAACAGTCGCCGGCATTTGGAAAACCTTATCGTAATGCTCAAAAGAAATTATCCACAAGAACCACCAAGTGTGATAAAATCCAACAATTCTGGTCAGGTATTGAAGTGAAATATTACATGAGGAAAAAGAAGTTCTCAATTAACCGGCACTATGTCCTCCTGAGAAACGTTCAACAAATTCTCATTTAACCGGCAC
>JGI24159J19872_10007738_pt1 | contig 14069 bp, 6 predicted proteins | sample Ectturendosymbi4_FD_19872 | JGI IMG/M metagenome (IMG submission 19872) | reverse complement strand
TAGGTTTAGGTGGGAAGCTCACTTTGCACTGCTGCGCCAGCAGCCATATATTCAGAACAGAAAAAGCATTCCAACATATTAAATTAACACACTTACGTATGTATTTTGCTTCTGGCAGTTTGTTATTCAAGTATAAATAATCGCTTGCATTGGACGTTTTGTTTCAGGTTGTTTTGTTTCACAAAGTTTGTGAAGAGTAGTTTTTTATAAATTAAGTGTGCCGCGGCCAAATCCAATATTTATTATAGTGTGAAATAAAGTTTGAAAAGCGCTGGCTTAGAGCATAGCAAACATATTATGCCTCCGTCAGCACGCAGAGTGAACACATTCATTAGTAGAGATTCATCAAAATGTTTCAGCCTAATCCATGATTAAAAAGTCTTGTTGTTAGATGCTGCTGACAGACTGTTAGCTGAAACTGAGGATGCTTTTGAGATTCTAACAGTTGAATTCGAAACAGTGGCGTAGCAAGCCCGAAAATTTGGGGGCCAAAATGTTTGATTTTAGGAAACACCTCTCAAAGCACAAAATGACTATATTTTCTAAAAATTTGGGGAAGCATGGCCCCTTTCGCCCCCCCCCGGCTACGCCTACGTGTACTTCCTACACAAATGTATCGAAAGAACCTTTGCAGTCACTGCTGCTGGCGTTTGCACTTTCTCGCTAGCTAACGGCAAGAAATTTTTGTTTAGGCTGACTACAAAAATACTGCTTTATCTTGGATGGCTAGCTTTACGTTTATGCTGTGACATTATCTTCTAAAAATACCCACACAAGAAAGTAAATGTATAAAATCTGGAGAAGACTTGGCTTGCTAATAACGTTTGACAGTTGACATCGTGGAAAAGACTTGGCTGCCAAAAATGCCATACTCAGTGGCATTCAAACATTAATTATTACGTAACATAATTGTTTATCTCATAAATGCTGTCAAATTATTAATTGTTGCGTTGCATGGGATTTCAGAGGTGATGATAATGAATAGACGAAGCTACTGTCTGTACTGCAGTTATTTAGTGTGAGGCGAATCGGTTTAGGACAGCGGTGTAAAACCTTTTGCTATTGCCGGCCGCATTACTTTTATTTATATGAAGTACGCCGCCAATGAGTTCGAGTTATGTTTATGAGATACGTTTGATTAAAGAATAGGTTTCATCCGGTATATGTCATTTGTTTGTGCCTAAAAGTATAATATAATGTCAAACATTTTAACGAATTTATTAAAAGAAAAGTTTGCAAAGCAGATTTTTAAGCATCATGTCGATTGATTTTCTTGCCTTGCGTTTGTTTCGCTTCAGTATACCCCAGTACGGCCGCGAAATCTTATATTTTAAATTACATGTGGACGGCCGCAAATTTCATTGTCGAAGGCCGCATGCAGCCGTGCGGTTGTGCACCGTTGGCTTAGGACGTAAATTGAAGCAACAAAGCGACGTTAATTGAAGCATTCAATTCAGCTAAAACTTTTCATGGTTGTCCAGATTTAATGTGAAAGTACCAATTTTATGGGTCCGCACAGGAAATTTATGGGTCCGTTTTGAACTCATAAAACGCCTTAAAAAAACCCTGAGTATAGCAGAGGCGAAACAGAGAAAGCTGACTTTAAGGAAACCACAGACGAATTTGCTTCGATAAACACAGAGAAAGTGTTGTTTTTGTAAGAATGTTATAGTGCTTACACACGAAAAGGCTGGATACATTGATGTTTGAATGGACGTGTTTCTTTCGAACAAAAGTATAATGTTGTGCATTACATAACTTACTATACTATCCAAAATACATGTGTTTTTTAAAAAAATATTTTCGTTTGTAGTTGCAATAAGTTGTTGAATATTTTTGAAAGATTTACCATTTGTCAGCCAATACTATGTATAAATTATGATAACGTCATCACTTGACTGTTTTGATATTCTTTATAGTTTACATAAATGAGTACAGATGACTGTTATGGTCCTTATGGATAATTTATATTTTATTTGCTGAAAAGGTTTAATAAAAAATAAATACATATTTTCTGTTTGAAAACATTTATTTTCTTGGTTGATCTTTAGAAAAAATTGTGCGTATATTTAGCATTTAATTAATAAAAAAGAGCTCACGTTTAAACTTTGCCATGGGCGCTAATTTGCACAGATACGCCACTGCGTAACACCAAAATATGAATGCTATGAATGTGCATAAGAACAAGAACTGTTTTCTCACTGCTGCTCAGCTATAAACATTTCTACACTATTTACGGTAAAACATACCCGCTTTTCCCTCTGCATCCACGAAATAACTTACAAATCACAGCAAACTAGGGAAGCATTGCAATTGAATAAAGTATATCCTTTGTATTTCAACACGATAACTGGAAAAGGGCTAATGCTATTTAAAATATTTTTTCACAAACAAATTTCATTTAAATTTCAAAAAGTGTCACCTCATTAGAATAAAAAAAAAGCTAAAGAAAAATAATGAGACACGCTAGCAGGTTCTCATTATTCATCACAAAGATCGTTATGAAACCTGCAACAAGCTTGACTGGAAATTGCATAACTTTGACACAGTAACGGTAATCTTAATTTAATACGTAACACACGTAACAAGGGAAACTTCCATGCAGGACGGCCGCAAATTTCATTGTCAAAAGCCGCATGCGGTGATTGTGTAGTTGTGTGCAGTCACATGGCCAAGAGGGTATGTTCATGGGACAAAATCAAGTGGGACTGAGTTCGAACCCCTGCTAGGGTGGTTAAAATCAAGCTTGACTGGAATGTGAGGGTTTAGCGCAATGAACAATATTATAAACGATAGAAGAAGTCTGATAACTACATGCATTGCCGCCAACTTGCTATTTATCAGCACTGTGGTATCTCCGAGCCATCAATACGTCAAAACATGGCTTGGAAAAGGAAGAGCTCACTCAACAAATGGCATGGCTAGTTGAATCTTTGTGGAAAGATTTTAAATAGTTTTCTACATTTGTGCTGTTGTGTTGTGGTATTTATCCTCTTAACGCGCCGAAAAACGTCAGAGGTGTTACATTTAGACAACTCAAGTTGCACTGCCTGACCCATTTTCGGAGATAGTGGAAGTTGCGGTACGTAGTCCATAACGCTGTTTGGTTGATTTTTAAATGGTTGTTTTCAAAATGTACAATAGTTTTTTTGTGGTTTTAAAATGTACAGTACAGGGTGGACCAAAAGTAGACTTGCTTTAGATTGCTTTTTCACAATAAGGCTGTGGCTGAAATTTCGAGACGGTATAATGACAAATACTGGGTCGTTGCGGTAAGAAAATCATTCTACTTTCATCAGTGGACAAAGTTGAAGTTAAACATGTTCATGAAACAAACTAATAGAAATATTTCAATATCGTTGTCACTTATTTATCGCTAGTATATAGAAGACACCCTCGCGCTTTGTCCCTTGTTCATGCATGTATTAATGGAAAAACTTTTCGATCATATCTTCCAGACCGATTTGCACTCCAGCAGCGCTCCTAATAACCTCCACTTCGATTTTGCAAACCACGTTCAAAGATTGTAAAACTCCTTTACGCTTGTAATAAATTTTTAAACCTGCGCTTTTCCGAATCTTAACAGAAACGTCCATCCGTGGCCGTAAAAGTTCTCTCATACAGTCTCTGCCCATATAGGACGCGATTACTCCCAATCACGATATGCTGGTTAAGAAGGTAAAACCAGACGAAAGGCTTGATCGACGACGTGTATGTAACACAACATGCTTGACTGATTAAGTTTACCTTTCCCTGCTGAACAGAAGAGTTAGTACCGATGAAAGCTTAGGCAGATTATACGAAATTATACATTTTCACTCGGAGGAGGCTACAAAACTGTGTTTTGCGCAAGGATCACGTAGTGTCCATCATTAGTACAAGTAAGCATGAACTGAGTGTGCCTGATTATCATTAAATTTGTATCGTTAAGTATCGAACTCCGGTTAACAACCGTTTTGTAGGCTGAAAGTAGAGCATTTTTTGATCGACGTAACTTTTACTAAGCTTATTTTGTACCTGTTGCAAACTGTGGTGAATGAAATTTTGAACAAAATGCTATACTAAGTGTGCTTGTTTTCAGGTGCAACTGTCATGGCCACGCCACTTCATGCAACATGAAATCGTTTCCGTATCAGTGTAACTGTCTGGAAAACAGCCATACAACAGGACACATGGTAAGACACCTCAAGCTCAAAACAAGTGGCTTCGGGTGACAAAAACTAAGCCTGAAGATGCGTTGTGTTACGTGAAATCGATTTCCTATTAGAAATTTGCAGATTGATGCAAACTCTTCACCTGTGTGGAGAATATTTACTTGAATACAGATATGTGCAAATTTGAATCATCGCAAAAAGATGAAAGCAGAGCCCGCAGAACCCATTAGACTGATTCCTCAAAGCTTGTCATTTAAGTATGGGGCATTACGCTGTGTTGCTGGGACCAATGGGAGCCCCTGTCAACAATTCTCGTTCGCCCCAATGCTCTGTAAAATTTTGATCGGTCAGCAATTTACCGCTCACTACCGACTGTGGCTGATTTCTCCTAGTCATCCTCGAAACAATAAGGCCCAATAATCCCATGGCGGCTAATGGCACACCAGACTGTACATTTTACACTATGGAGTGGCCTCTCTGCTACTTCATCAGGGGCTTCACTGTCCCAGAATACATAGTTTTTAGAGCTTATTTATCCACTTAGGCATAAGTGAGCCTCATCAGAAGAGCAAACGTCATCAAGGAAATTTTCATTTTCTTCACTTTGATTCGCATACCATTTAACCATTTGTACCTTTTTTCCATGTTTTGATCTGCCAGTTTTTGTTTGATGTGGATCGTATAGGGGTAGAGGTTAAGTCTTCCTCCAGTATGGTTCTAAGCGAACCCACGTTTATCCTTAACTCTCTTCTGCACAGTGACTTTTTTGGACTTCGCATGACTGACTTGGTAAATGTTCGTTTGGGTCTGTACTGACTTCGATCTGCCTGAAAGAGTTGTTCTGTTTTCACTTGTTGAATTTATATTACAAACTGTTCTCTAATTTTTTTACCCACAAATGAATTATCTTCTTTCCTGGAACATTTCTGTATTCAAAATATGTTTTAAAGCAGGGGTGGCCAACCGTTGGCGCATTGGATGATTTGAAGTGGCGCACTGCATCCCTCTGATCGTACGACAGTAAATTTCTCCAATATTTATATATATTTTTTTACAAATCCCTTCTAAATTACCAATTGCCATCTTAAAACAAGTTGTTCATGATTTTCGCTTTTGTGATTTTGCCAAAAAAAATTGCATTTTGGCATTTATATACACATTCTCACTTATCGAACAAAAGATTAGGAAAATGCTATTTAACATAAAAATGGAACTGATTAACTTCAAAACAAATATTGAATGTTAAAAACGAGATTTTATGATCTTTCTTCAATCTCTGGCGCTTCTAACGTGATTAATTTCTGACGATCCTTACCCTGTGAAAAATTCCCAAAACTAAGAAATTTCGCTCAGAGTTACATATGTGGTTTTGGAACGACTTATACATGCGAATAAGCATTTTCGCCTATCAAATGCGTTAAAAGCAAGACGAGGTCACGCCTGGCTCATGCAATAGAATTCTCTGCTGCTCTCAGTAACAAATTTAACTCCAAACATTGAAAAACTGGTGAAATGAAAAGAAACTCAGACGTCTCAATAAAATGTTAGTAAATGTGAAGTTTGTTTGCTGCTTTACCAGATAGTCCATTTGCATTTAACAATATTCTGTGGCGATTTTCTAAAATAAAATACTATCTTTACGAGAAACAGCCGTTGGAATTGGGCATCGGTACACCGGTTTGAAAAAATTGGCGTGTGGTGTGCGAAAGATTGGCCACCCTTGTTTTAAAGTCTCTCTGCACTCTTACGAATGGCCCATATTTGAAGTACCTTTCAACTGCACAAGTCTTCATCTCAATCGGCAAAGCCATTATGATTCAACTGCCAACTGCAGTGAATCTCCTGCGTTTCAGCGGTAATTCCTAAAAAACTAAACTGAATTAAAGAAATTATTAAAAGTTTTACAGACCATTTCTAACACTACTTTTATATCCAACGCTTACAATTTTGCTAAAGTTGCGTAGAAAAAACACTCAAATTTTCGTGTCATGTTCACGATAAGACCAGAAAGATTGTGGGCTATATTCATTCATAAGCAATGCAAATGCTAGAGCTTAGCTATAATTTTAATCGATTATTAAGACAGCTAGATTGAAGTAACTAGTTTTAGCGTTAAAATAGTGCAAATGTTCAACACTCGAAAACACTTTTCCACGATGTTGGTTGGGGGTATTTGAAAAATACACAGCACTGCCCTCCGTACATCTTGTTTTTGCAGGACTATTTTTTGGAAAACTTTTGTTTCCGGAAAAATTTGACACCATCACTTTATTATAGATTATCGTCTTAAATTAACACAAACTAGGTGAAGATCATGACTTACGGAGAACATTTTTTCAAACTTTTAACATGTAAGAGCCTTTGCTACATGATATTTAGTGGTGCAGTCATAAGCTCCGTTTTTATTTTTTGTAACTCTCCAGCTTGACTAGTACGAGTTATGCTGATTCGTAGATCTGAAACATTTGAAATACTTTGTTGGGATTGATCGAGTAGCTGTAACAGTATCTTATGAAATACAAGTAGCCCAACAGCACAGGGCGGAATAAAACCTTGCTTGACAACAGACTGCTTTTTGATATACGTTGTTACAGCTTCTTTTGCAAGTTTGTCAGTGGCCGATTATAAAGTTTCGACCTGAGTGGCACACTCGTTTTTACTATTGCAAAGTACAATTCAAGGTTTTTCACCAGTGAACAAACCATTGTTTGAGTTTACTTTGTTAGACTTCAGTATTATCTGAAACTACATGCATTTATCAAACGAAAAAATAAGGAACAAATGGAACTCCATAGTCTCATGATCCCTTGAGCAGCCCCATAGCCACGGGGGGCATTCGGAGGCAGTGCGCCCAAATTTTATTGTGCCCAGAAAAATTTATTTTAAACATAAAATAAAAACAAAAATATTGGCTCCCCAAAAATGTATTTCCCCTCAAAACCTTAACCTGGCTACGGGCTTGCCCTTTAGTTGCCGTTTTTAGGAAAAGTGCCAACGCCAGCTTTTGCATGCAATCAGGTCGACTTTTACATTTCAGTTTCGCTCACACATGGTCCTTGCTGTTTATCATCTAAAAATTAGCAGAAGTAAACAAATTAGCAGAAGTGATTCAACATGTCTCATTCAAAGTTTAATTTCTTCTTGCAGAAACAGTAAAACTATATCAAATTTTGAAATTTCGGTTATTACCTGAACGATTGTTTATTCTGCAGACGAAAAATAAAAAAAACCTTGTAGCTGATTACGTAAACGCATAATATTCAGTAGTTTCTATAGCCTTGTGTTCCGATGTCTCGAACTTTCCTTGTCTATTAAAATACGATGCAAACATAACTTGATGGAGTATCAGCACTAGAAAATATTCTGCGGGCAACTATTTATTATTACGTGTGTTCAGTGCGAAAAGTGCAAGCCGCTGTACAACAACAAGACTTACCGAATCGGTAGCAAAGCTTCAGCGCAGACTTGCTTGAAGTGCAACTGCCACCAACACGCCGACAGTTGCCATTATGTGCGTGAAAGAGACCCCTTTCCTGAAGATCCTATATTAGGCGGCGGCGGAGTTTGTGACGACTGCCAGCACCACACCACAGGTGAACTTCATCTGCTTTTGCACGAGTCGGTGTGAGAAGAGGCGAATTCTGACTAAATTTGGTTGTAGCTCATGCTGACGTATCGAACAGCGTGAAAAAAGTTTCAAGAAAATGTGAAACATTTATTCTGCAGAAAAAGTGTGAAAAAGTGAGGTGATTTCAACTTTGGTGCCTTAAAGCATTATTTTCCCATTTGCGGACGGGTCTTTTCTGGATAAACATCTGAGCGGTCGTACATTTTTTCAACCAATATACTTTTCAGATTTTTATCTTCCCATAGCAAAAACTTTGGTTGTTGGCTGTACGAAGCTAAAATCTGCCGGGTCGCTTTATTTTTTTGCAGCGGAAACAGTATAGCAAAACAAATTCTTCGAAATAAGGTTACAACATTATTGTAGCATAGCAGCTTGTGTGTCTGCAGCCGATTTTTATTCAATTTCGAAGAGCATCGATGTCATTTTTGAGATTTAGTTTTCCTTGTTAACATTTAACTAGCTGCGCCCCTACTGAAATAAAAACATAGCCGTTGTGGAATCAACAGTCTGACGTTCTCTAATTTATGTCCAGTTCCACTTATATTATTCGATTTCAAAGACTTCAGATTTATCTTCTCAAAGAGGACTGGAAGCTCAAACTACATGATATTAACCAGAGCAACTGTTCATTCATCCGAGAAGACGTACTTTTTACAGTGCTTTTTTCCGTAGGCATTCACTGTGAGGAATGCAAGACCCTGTACTTTCGCAAACCAGACATAAGCTTAGACGCCACTGACGTATGCACACCATGCAACTGTCGAATCGCTGGAGTTGTCAACGGAACAAAAGACTGCGAAAAAGTAAATGTTCTTCGGTGATCACACTGAAAATTGATAACCCTAAGACGCAAAAGGTTGAGGATTTGCTTTAAAATGGGAGTTTCAAGCGTTATTTCGTAATCATTCTTCTGATCTTCGTCATTTAGTATAAGATTATTACTATTTTTGCCTTTTCTTGTTTTTCACCACTAGGTTGGTGGACAGTGCAAATGCAAAAGTAAGGTAACGTCTCGAAGATGCAACATTTGCATAGATGGCTACTACAATCTTCAAAGAAATAATGAGGAAGGGTGCGAAGAATGTTTTTGCACTTTGTCTGGAACAGTCAATCGGTCAAGAACGTGTGACCAGGTAAATAACGATCGAACGTTGGACAGTTCATGCTACGAATATGAATTACAACCGGTTGTTGAAAGTTATGAAATTGGTAACAATTTCAATAAAAGCTACAGGAATTCAGGATCGTGGAAGTGGCGCGCCGTTTCTGAGCAAAGCAATCATTTCGATTGCATGCTTTCGTTGGAAATGTCTGGTTTAACATGCTATGAAGTTTTACTAGTCTTTGGTGGATGTTTAAATCAACGTTTGTATTAACTTTGACCTACAGTCTTACCCATTATCTTTAACATTCAAAATACGAGTTCTTCATCTACCTGGGTCATAAATTGGTTTGGAGGCACAAACGCTGACCAGAAGTGCTGAGGTGAAATACATGAAAACCTCAAACCTTAAAATGCAAGTTTGTTTAGAAATCCGGACAGTGCAACTGCAGAAAAAATGTCGGCGGTCGTGAGTGCAATCAGTGCAAGCATGGTTTCAAGTTCCTCGACGACGATAACCTGAATGGCTGCGAACCGTGCAACTGCAACGAACTCGGCGCTCAAGACCAATACTGCAATCCAGTGACTGGCCAGTGCTTGTGTCGCAATAACGTGCAAGGTTGGCTGTGCATATCGAGAGGATTTCTTTTACAGCGTCTGTCACTGCAGATATTATAAACGACAAAGCGTGTGTATTTCGCCCACTGAAAAGTGTTCTTATTTTCAACCTCTTATTTAAACAGACTTGTAGCAACAAATTCCAGTCGAAAAATTCTTTAAAGGTATGCAGTCAGAAGTGATGGTGCAGCGAAAATTAAATTAGTATTTTTAGATCTCTCGTATGAAATGTTTTCCTGTCAGTCAATGGGACAAAAAAAACATTTTCTTCTGAAAGTTATACACCCTGTTCGCTTACATTCTTGCGGACCGTGACTGCATCCTTGGTTATAGTATTAAGTGTTGGCCAGTTGCTGAAGTTTTGGCAACATAAACGAAAGTTTGGCGCTTTCTCGGCAGAATCTATTGTTATAACAGTGGCATATGTTATGACAGTATGACATTTTATAACAGTATGATATGTTATTAAAGTATCTCCTGAATGGAGCTGAATTTCGGCAAAAAATCAGCCATGTTAATTCTCCCTTCTACCAGAGTGGACATTTCGACTATTGTCTAAGCATCCTCAGCTGGATGAAGTGCATGAAAGGGGGAAATAATTTCAAAATTCACTAACAATAAAGTCAAATTGGAAATGTCTAATTCTACATTTTAATTCCCGTGATTGGGCAACCGTGTTTTGCAGGATTGCTCTGCCAGGAGTGCAAAAATGGTTTTTGGAATTTGTCTTTAAATGGTTGTCAGCCGTGCGGATGTGACCCAGCAGGAACTGAACCTGGAACTATTTGCGATAAAGTTACTGGTAAATGCGTGTGCAAGACAAACACTCAAGGACGTACATGCAATGAATGCAAAGACAACTACTACAACCTCACTCAAATCAATAAACAGGTTTGTTAACATCGGCATGCGATATCTAGTGGACGCACTGTTTTGTTTGTCTCTCTAGTGACGTTCTACTGAGAGTAAACACATGTTACGAAAAAAACAGTATTTAACGTTCCAAGTGGGATATCAGCCAATTCTTTGCAAAGTGCCTTTTCGTTTCTGGGCGCAATGCATTGTAAAACCGTTAACGCACAAACGAATTTTTCGTAAAAAGTCGTGGGAGGTCAATTACCCACTTTGATCCCCTGGTTGTAGGCCTGCAAGACAAAAAATAAGTAAAGGAAAGTAAGCATCATTTTATCTTTATGGGGTTAAAAAGATCTAATTAGATTTGGAAAAAATGGATGAAGTGCATATACAGGATAATAAATTAGAGTATGCAGCAACTCTTTACTTGATTGTAAAAGTTCGGAGCATCATGCACGGGTATCCTGACTTTCTCAAACCACAACTTGATTCCATCATAGGTTTTCATTCACTAGCAAACGATGATTGGCAGCTGTATCTCCTAAATACGTTCCTTGTTTTGATGTCTGTAAGTGTGCTTCAACGCAGTTGCGTAATCAGGATTTTTGATTGGGGGGTCAGAAGTTGGGGAACATGTGGTACTTGTCTAATTTTGTAATTTTTTATTGAGAAAAGTGAAAAGCAAAAACAGAGGTCGTACACTTTTTTCTGAATCCACATTCAGGGTTTTTTTAAGGAAAGTGTTTGGTACCCAGTATGGCCCTGTAGGGAGCCAATTTCTCTGATGCTGGGGACCCGATTTTCAATTCTAGGGACCCGAATCAGGTCCCTAAATCACCTTAAAAAACCCTGTCCACATTTCACCTAAACACAAAACATTCTGACGTTTACCAAAAACCTGCTAATTTTTTGTACATGATCCTCATGGCTCTTCTGGTTATGTTTATGCTTTAACGCCTGACAAAGTAACAGCGTAATGACTTTGTACTTTTGCTAGGGTTGTGAACCGTGCAACTGCGACAGCCGGGGTACCGTCAACGGATCGTTGATCTGTGACAAAGTACATGGAAATTGTTCTTGCAAAGAGAAAGTAAAAGGCAGGGTTTGTAATCTTTGTCGAGGAAACAACTTCGGTCTTCGGGCCGACCTTCTGTTTGGTTGCGAGCCATGCAATTGCGATCCCAAAGGTAATTGATAAAACAATTAACTATTTTAATGTATGTCATGGTTCAGTTTTAATTGGACGGCATATTTTAGTAGTTTGTTTGACGCGAAGCCTGGTAGCGACACCTTTTTCGTGCATTTTGCTGGAGTACTTGAGAAACAATTTTATGGTTAGAGCATTATTTTTGTCTGCCTGTAGGTACGGCTCTCGGAGACCAACTAGCTCCTCATGAACTCGTTTGCCATGCTAATAGTGGGCAGTGTGCTTGTCTGCCCAGCAGAGAAGGACGAAGATGTGACCAGTGCTCGCCTGGTAAAATTGCTTTGAGGTTTCTTTGATAAACGTAGTATATAAGACGATGCTCTGCCGCTGAGTGAACATTTAGGAACAAAGCGAATCATTTAACTACGCGTGTACTACGCTTGGTACATTTCTGCCAATAGGTTGTTCAACTTCTTGGACTCAATATTGCTTTACAGGTTTTTACCTTCCGGTTAACAAGAGTGAGTCGGGTTGCTTGGAGTGCGATTGCCATTTGGCGGGAAGCAGTAGTCAAGTGTGTGACAATACCACTGGGAAATGTCCTTGCAAAGATTCGACGACAAATGCCGGTGAATTAAATTTCTCTTTTTGAAGTAGTAAAGAACAGCTTTTACAATATTAATTTGTTGCCGAATAACAACATAATTGTGCGATTGTAGCTTAATCGCATTTAACAAAGTTACTTTATTCCAACTATTTATGCATGATTTCATAGCGTAAGTTCTTCCCACAAAAAGGGAAGAGTAATTCGGCATCCAGTGCGTTTATGATCTGTGTCATTATCCTAAAATGACGAAAGATCTTATTCAAAACAATCCTTTAAGGACGGAAAGAAACCACTTTTTGAAAGATTTGTGGTCTTAACTTACGAAGTGGATGAGCTGTATTAAAAGTCTTAGATGTTGTTCGAAAAGGTTACTACAAAGCGCATCTTATTATGCAATTTATGCACATGCATGACGTCACTGTGACGTATGGCAGGGACAACCCGATTTAGGCTATTTGCAAACGATGAAGTGGTTTGGATGATTTTTATAAATCTACAGCAGCATAGCGTACAAACAAACTTTGACCAAGAATCTAGACTACAAAAGTTTGGATCACATTGAGATAAACCAATTCAGAATGACATACAAACCTGTCTGCTTCCACTTCATTAAATTCTAGGTAATGTGAAAAAGAATATCAAAATTATTTCTCCACCTGAAAACGTTGATTTTCACAAACTAATAGAATGCAGATTTTGAAGGTTTTGGATGTAACAAACCTGCAAAATATTTAACTCTTTCACCAAAAAATAACTTTTCCTCCAAACAGAGCCTACACCTAGTTCTTTGAAACGGATAATTCCTTCAGTTGCTGACTTTGCTGATAGGTTGATCTATTAACACATAGAAGTGCGCCTACAAACGAAAGTTATGCGTAGGGTGCCACACTTTTAACCATGCGTGCGATTCAGTGACTGTACTGCTCGAATGCAGCCAATGGAAATTCGTGCTTAAGCTATCGTTAGCACGTGCTTGAACCGAGCAAGTAATTTTTTCTTTTCTTGTAAGGTCCTATCAAAGAGTGAAAATACTCTGACTGTTTTGTCACAGGTTTGTCTGGACGGAAGTGCGACCAATGTGCGCCTACGTTTTGGGATTTTCATTCTCTATTTGGAACATGTAAAGAGTGCAACTGCAGTATAGCTGGAAGCAAGTCTCACGAATGCAACGTCGTAACAGGTTTGCTTTCACATTAAAATAGAAGCTAACGGAAAACGGATTAAAGTTTTGCTGTGGTTGATGATGCAGTGGTCTAGCGATTGGACTGCAGTAACGAAAGTAATCTTTAAACTTACCGCAAAATGATATTTTATGGTTACTGATTTCTACACAACTCCACAGAAAAGCTGGTTGTTTTATCGAAAAAATGGCAATGCTGTCACTGTTGCGAGTGGTGTTTTCTCGAACTTTCCTTGGTATAAGTTTGCCACGATCTCCACGGCGCTGATTGCTACACTGTTTCTGCCGGCAGATGATTTATTCCACGCCACGCGTTGATTTGTTTTGCGCGCTCTGTACCTCTTGGTCGGTCGCTAAATACTGTCACCTTTGCTGGTAACTCATTCTATTCGATACGCGCTCTGCAGCTCTACATTACTGTACTCAAACCGTAAGCGGAACTGTCTGCCTTGTATGCCGTATCTTCTCCGAATAAAGTGGGGTGCATTTTGTACAAGGTGCTCTGAGTTTTGAAACTCTGACAGGGATAAACACAACGGTCACACCCAGTTAAATCGTGTGCAATGACTCCGCGAATCCTTCTATTTAACAAAACCATTGAAAAAGATCGCACTCTGCAACAGTTTATTGATATAAATCATTTACAAATGCTCTTAATTATTAATTGTGAAATTATTGTAATATTATGATATTACAAAAGCATTCGTAAAGGGTTTACGTAAATAAACTGGCTCATTAAAAAGTTTTCTTAATCCTTTAAGAATTAATTTTCGCATCA
>JGI24159J19872_10007737_pt1 | contig 14070 bp, 6 predicted proteins | sample Ectturendosymbi4_FD_19872 | JGI IMG/M metagenome (IMG submission 19872) | reverse complement strand
GCGGGCCATGTCAAATGTTCACGCGGGCCATGTCAAATGTTCACGCGGGCCATGTCAAATGTTCACGCGGGCCGCAGGTTCCCCGCCCCTGCTTTAAACGTTTTAAGTTCGTTGTTTTGACGCAGGTACGCCGTACCGCCTGAGCATGGCAAACGCTTAGAACGTCTTGCAGCCGGGTTCTTTCCGAACAGCAAGTCAACCTGTTCTGCCTTCCTGCGACACAAGATGACCCTGATATCGCCGAACATTTTGAAGCAATACGGCATTCCAGTGAACAAGGTGACTAAGTTGACACAATTGAATTGCTTGATGCATCAAAAAGCATATGTGCTGCGGGTGTTTTTACTCGGGTTTCTACTTGTGCTTTATAAATCAGGGAATTGTCTTCAGCGCACTGTGCGTGTCAAACAGTTATTCAATATCCTCGTCGCCTGTCTTTCTTGGAAGAGCTCCACACAAATGTGGGATTGATTCAGCCAATGCTAAAATTTACCTTTTTCACTGGCCGATACCATAATTTTAGCTTTCACTGTCGCTTTAATTTGTTGCAGGGTGTTCTTATCAATGATTTAGTCCAGCGTAGTTCTTCCGTCACGCGAGCCAGTCCCTGGTTTTCCGTTGTTTTTTAAAAAAATCGCAGAAATAAGTTAAAATTCAAGTATGCTAGTTCGTATCGTGTTCAGCAGTGGCTGTCAAGAATGTTTCTTGTCTCGGTTCTGCAACACAACCGTTGCTTGAGCAGCAAAAAGTGTATCACATTGGCGCATTCGATTACTTGAGCGAAAAGCCGCACTTACGGACGAATGTGTTGAGAACAACCGTAGTCCAGCAAGTGAAAAACAAGCGATGATCCATCCTTATTGATTCCCCGTCGCCGTTGCATCGCACTGTAATCGGGTTGCATGTGCGTTTTCCACCTCGACCAGATATTGGGAAACAACTCAGTGTTTATGAATAGAATGACCATAACTTCGCCTGAAATCTGCCATCTTTGTTGGCCTGTTCTTAAAATTTTAATTCAGACAGATTGGAGTGTGTTCCAGATAGCCAATCTTTAGTTACTGTGGCAACGTCAGTAGTGTGATTACCGACTTGTCGACCTGTATCGAAATTTGCCTCTGCAGTTTTTTGCGTGAAAAAGAAAGTTACACCCGAAGCATTTCACCAGTTTCTTTCCTGATGCGCCACGAAGTTGCCTGAAAAAGGTTTTCTCAACCTAGAAGTTGCGGTAATCCCCAATGGTGCTAGTCTAACGGAATGCAACTCCAATGGTGCTGCTTTTACCCTTGGTGTACACAGTGACTGAGAGTTCTTCACGAACTGCTGATTTCTTTATATGCCACGTTAGCGAAGATTAGCTCAGCTTAGGGTTGTTCACAGACCAGGGGGATTTTGTGACTTACGTTCTTGGCACGAGAGCAACAGGTAAAGCATGCGCTGGTCATTTTTTTGAACATTTCTCAACCTTTCTGTGGGCTGAAGCCTGAAAAGATAGTAATCTTTCCATCTTTTTAGGCATGATGTCCTTGTATTTTAGCGTGTAGGCTTGGTGAAGAGTATAATTTACATTTTCTCCCACTGCTTAACTGTGTGTACATATGATGAACATTGACGAAAGAAGTATGCCTTGGAATTTTGCCTGACGAGTGTATTGCGCTAGATAACGCAAGAAGCTGGAGAAATCATCATAACCTTTCCATACGGATTCCACGCTGGCTTCAATCACGGTTACAACTGCGCCGAATCTACCAATTTTGCTTCAGAACGCTGGGTGGACTACGGAAAGGTTGCCGAAAAATGTTTGTGTCGCAATGACATGGTCACCATTGATATGGATATTTTCGTTCAAATATTTCAGGTATTGGTTGTTGCGATTTTGCGGCTCTTCATGTAACGCTTTCCACGCCTGGTGTTTTTTTTCTTTCACTGCTTTCCAAATTGTATAGATTTTGGACTTGCGTCTAATTTTCAGTTTTGTGAAAGTGTTTTTTGTTTGTTGTACCAAACTATTTCCTTCACGTGCGCTTAGGAGTTATCTTCTGCTGATAGTTTCGGCGTTATTCGGTTGTCTGCCATCAGTGACTGGTTGATTCCTGAAACATCCGCTTTGCCGCCTCCAGGTCGACGGAGGTCAATGTTCTTGGCCAAAGGGCGCTGCGGCCAAACGCTCGCAGCTGGATTTTCGCTACAGCGAAAGTGGATTTGATATTTCCTGCCATGCCGTTCCCTCCAGAACAGTGGTTTTCAACTTTTTTCTACTGCGACCCATTACAGAAACCCACTATAACCGAACGACCACTATCTAAAACTCGAATAAAGCAAATGTAATGCAGCTGTGTACATAAAAAATTCCATTCTCGACTCCTCCAAAAATGGTACACGACCTCGGGTTGAGAACCACTGCTCCAGAAAAATGACTTGTTCGTTGCAGCCTGACAAGTACGAAGAATGGAAATCGAAAAAACACGAACCAAAGCTCGCATACAACGAAATCCCACTCGCACCTGACTTGACCAAACCGTTTCCGAGCTGGATGGAAAAAGTGGTTGAATACAGGTTTGTGACTGTCCAGGCCTAGAATGAGTGGAAATAGTGTTTACATAAAAACAAAGGGAACTGGATGCTAGTGCGCGGCTGACTCTCTTTTGAACGTGGTAGTGAGAGTGAGTCCTTATATTTCGCTGAAGAGGCTTAAACGAGAGTTACAAATTACGCAGGAATCTGTTTTAAAACTCGTCTTCTTTCATTTCCAGAAATGTAAATGCAACCTCCTGATACATTTTTCTTGTGCAGGAAAAAGCACGCTGAAGCACTGATCATCAAAAAGAAACGAACTTACGCTTCGCACAGATCTCCGCAGAAGGCTAAGGAGTATGTTGCTTGTTAATCACTATGTTACGTGGCTGAAAGTTTAACTTCCTTGTTTGAAGACAGTATGATTTGTTTCTAATTGACTTATTGTGAAAACTTTCAATTCACATTCCCACATAACATATCTTCATAGCTTTGAAGTTGCATTTGCCTTGTTTCACTGCAAATTTTTAACTGCTCACAAGCAGAACGGAAGTTTGAATCTCGTAAGGTACTTGAAGTGCTGTGGCTTTCAAGGTTCAACAGTCGCCTTTCAGGAACCGCTATCATCACCTCCTCGCCATAGGCGCCGAGTACGCAGTTCTGCGTACAATTCTGGCCGTGGGTGCGGCACTCCCGATAATTTTTCATTTTTTTATTGAGCAGTTCTTTGTTAACAAGTACTCTAAGACAATATTCTGAAATTTATTGAAATTTTTCGGATAAATATGGAATAGAAGCCTTAAAAATCGGAAGTTTTGACGTCATAATGAAATTTTGTGACGTTGTGAATTTCGCGCTCCCGTAGAATTTTCAAACTCTGCGCCTGTGCTCCTCGCAAATGTTACCACGCTTCCGCAGCATGCATCGTCGAAACAATTCAAAAATGCATCGTCGCAATTTCCATTCAGATATATGTTGAATTGTTTCATGTTGCTGATGTGTGTCACCGTTGCGCAAAAAGAAAGTACTTGTTGAAGTGCAGTCGTTCGATGCAGATGCAATTACGGTGACGCTCCGTGTGTTCAGGCACTCGGGCTGCTCTTCCAGCAAATCGCCGCAGAAGCAAAAGGCGAAGAGCGCCGGATCGCAGGAGGAAAGCAAAGCGAACGCGGCCGCCGCCAGTCACGAGATCGCCACGGTGCCGATAGAACTCAAGCCTCCCGGTCTGAAAGACGTGAAGGCGCTTTTCTCTCGCCGCAAGCCGTGCGCACCTAAGATCAAGTCGCAGCAAACACGCTTCGACCCGGGACAGCTGTCGTTGTCGGACAGCGTCAAAACCGACACGAGGAGGATGTCGTCGGCGCGCGCGATCGCGTCCATTGACGAGATGCCGAACGGCGGACTTTCTTTGAAGTCCGCGTCGGTCAAGAACGATTTGCACGACTCGTCTGCGAAGAAACCGAAACGGATTAAAAGCGAGGACGTGACGGGTTCCTCGCGATCGCCGACGAAAAACGCGGCGAAACGAGCGAACTGCTCAGTGCAGTGCGAACCGTTTTCGTCGCTGCCTGTTGAAGCGCTGGACCAGAAGACGTTCGTCATAAAGCAAGGTGCGTGCTGCTTTGTTAATCTGCGAGCACTTTCCTATTTCATCAAATCATGGTCTTGTCACGTCTTCTTCCAGAAGCCAAGCTTCGCAGAACGGATCTGGTCTCCCCTCCGACGAAACGCCGTCACCCTGTGAGTAAGAAGGGGATTTCGAAAAAATCTTCGTCCAAAGTTCTGTTGAAAAAAGAAAGCCATAAAAGCACAGGTATGCAAACAAAATACTTGGCTATTGATGTTGACCCTTGTTAACTTCCTGCCTGCGATATTAGCTGGCGATGTTTTCTCAGCAACGTACTTTGGGTTAACCGTCTAAAAAGAATGTTTTACGTTCGCTTGACTTGCTACTTAGTCGAGGGACTTGCGACCGCTTGAAACAAAACATTAAGTTTTTTGTGTTACCGGATTTCTTGTCAAGGCCACGTGTGATTTTCCGGCAGATGAGGAGCCAGTTGTCGAAAATGCTTCAAAAGCACAGGACACTACTTCCGCCGCCATTCTCTCTGACTCGAGAGTCAGTTTCAAGGAAGAACGCGAATACAACGGCGCGGTCGCAAGGTTCCCTCCCTATTGTGCGATCTGTTCTCTCTTCAAACCTCACTGTGATGTAAGCCTTGCATTTGTTCTTACTACGTGCAAGATATGCCGCGTAACTAATACCTGTTTCAAAATGCTTGACACGCGCTGTTGCTTGAAAAAAAACTTACTGTTTAAGAAAATCAGTATGAGAAAGTTGGGGAGTGTTGCAATGCTTACGAACAGAAGTGGTGCAATTTTCGTTGTTGTGGTCTTCGACTCGCACAATTTTTGAACAGCACGTTCTATTTTTTGATTAAAATAATGGCTGCTGTCTTATTTTTCTAAGTCATGTCTTTGTTTTGAACAAACTTGCAAATATCAAGAAGTCATGAAAGGAGAAAAAGATTGCTCCCTGCCATATTGTTCACAGCAACTTCATAGCGCGAGTCAAGTTTCAAAGCGAACTGTTTTCTTCGGCAGCGTCCACAAGAATCAACTTCCACCGTTCGAGGCCTGCCGTCCTTGACGCTAGCGAGTGCCGCCGCTGATCAAGGCGACAAAATCGAAACACTCACGCGGCCTCTCATCCCCGAAGTTAGCTTTGCATCCAGCGTCAACCATCCTTCGCCTTTTGCCACGTGCAACTTGTTGGGTAGGTGGTTTGTTGTTATTATGCTCATCTTCGTTATTGCGTTGGAGACCTCTGATAGGTTTTCCAAAAGCGCTGGTAGTTAAATTGTGACATTTTAAAGAAACCGGATTGTTGTATTTGATTGAGCCGAGCTTTATCGGAGATTTAATCAATCAAATACCGTTTTCGGCCGGTGTTTGAAACCGCAAAAGTGTCTGTGTTTAGTTACGTTCGTATCATTCACTTTCTGTAGACACTGCATCGTGAGGCAGAGGGTTTTAGCTTCCTGTCAGCAACATTAGTCTGATTTAAAGTCACAAGGCCTACCGTGTAATTTGATCCTGTCGTGATAGTGCCATGAACCATGGAACTGCAACAGTGCTGCTTTGTTTGCAGACGAGGAAGGCCGTTCACCCCTGATCCAGTGCTGCGTGTGCTTCCTGCAAGTCCATGCATCTTGTTACGGCGTCGAAAAAGTCCCGACCAGGTCCCCGTGGACGTGCGCGCGCTGCATGAAGAGAGTGTGGGACGCGGTAAGTGGCGCTGTCGGTTGATCAAACGTTTGTTCAGTTACGGCAGGAAAGTGTGTAGGTACCCGGTATGGATCTTTGGGGGGACCCGATTTCTCTGATTCTAGGGACTCGATTCGGGTCCCTAAAATACCTTAAAAAACCCTGGTTACGGATCAGTCACTTCGCGCTCGTATTTTTCAGCAATATTTAGAAGCAATCCGCCAGTGAGCTTGCCAGTTTTTTTGTTATTTTGATTAATCACAAAGTAGCACTTCGTATTTATTTGCTTGTTTATCAAACCTCGATTATTGCCAGTGCTTGCGCTACCGTTTATGGACGAACAGTAGGTAATTCCTGGTTGCAATAATTGTTCCACAAGTCTGCATGTACTTGATCCAAGTGTTCTTTTTCAGCAAGTATATGGTAAACCTATCCCGATGTTACTGTGTATGGACGTTAAAGCACATACACAAGAACACTTGGCCTCTGGACTTTGATATGGATATCAACATTCTTTAACAAACATGCTGTCTGACGTTGAAAACTTGGGAGTTGTGCTATCACAGGGTACCTAGAAATTGTGCTGTCAAGGAAAAAGTCATCTCCAGAATATTAGGATTCCAGGAAAGGATCGGTTACCGGACAAAAATCTTTGCTTACGCAGGGATTAAGATTTGGAACTCTTTGGATCCAAATTTAAAAGTACAACCATTTTATATTTTGAAAAATAATCCCCCTAAACCAATTATAACCCCTCTAAAGTTGTTCATATTAGCCTAGAACTTGTGCAACCTTGTGTATACAACATGAATATAATCCTATTCCGTTATTAGAATATTGAAGGACCTAACTTGAAAGCCGCCGACTTATTGTAGGTGCCTCTGGAGTAACATAGTCAAGTTATTGATGTGCTTGTAACAAATGTTTGTAGCACCAATTACGATGTTATTGTAGTGTATATAGCCCATATTTACATTCAAGATTGTGTTTATCACACTGCAATGCGTGTGGCGTCGCAGTCGCTCTCCTGAATACATGTGAATGAATGAATGAGTTTACCCTGTTTAAGTGACAAGTGTATCTGCCGTTCCACCTTCGTAGCATGGAAACATCGTAACAACAGCTAGCCTCTCTTTGACCGTCGTTTCCATGTGTTTCGCGTCACTGGTTGTTATTGCCGCAGTGCTTTTACATTTGCGTATACCTCCCAAGAATAATACATAGCGTCTTTGTCTATCAACGATGCTTTCGCTCCTTGTAACCCAGATAAACCTACTTCTTTAGATTACATATCGGCGATTTTCAGCATTTGCCAAAAACGCGAACTTTTAGAAGGTTTCTGATGAATTTGTCACTTTCTTGATATTTCCAGCAATGCACTTTGTGCTGCATCAGAGGTGGCGCCCTCAAGCCAATCAATGGCGGTCTCGGCTGGGCGCACGTGGTTTGTGCTGTTGCTATACCCGAGGTTTACTTCAATGACACAACCCAACGAAATAACATCAATGTTTCCAAGATTCCACTATCCAGGCTGAAACTGGTGAGCAGATAGCTCTTTGGAGACGCAGTAGGCTTTGTTAAGCTATTCTTTTTATATGCAATTGAAAGACTGTAGTGCATTACTTAAGTTTTGTCTGGCTTCCAAATTTGCTGCTTTGGACTATGAAGGATCAGGCCGGTAACACCGTAACAAAGGGGGCGATGAAATTTTTTTCACCCCCCCTGGAAAAATGTGTTGGACATAGTTGAAAGACTTCGGGCCCCTCTCAGAAAACTCTTCGCCCCCCACTGGTGTCCCAAGCTGATTACGGGCCTGCGAACGATAGACAGGTGCTAGTGTTCTACGCTTTGCACTGTTTGATAAGGAAGTTAGCTTACTTGCCAAAGTGCTGACCGAAAAACATTTTGCAATCATGATTGTAGTTCTCTTGCAAGTCGCGAGCTAGGTAAAGCGAATTAAAGTATTAGACCATGCAAGTGAATGCCATGCGCTTACCAAGCATCGCGCATTTGAATGTAGCTGGAATATAAATTCCGCGCACACTGTGTGCTAGTTTTCAGACTGCAGTGAAGGATAACAGATTGCTTCTGTGTTTGGTACCTGCGACAAGCAGCTTCCATTAAGAGTGTTACGACAATAAAACAGTTAAGTTCTCATCCAACTACTGTTAAGAAAATTAAGACGGGTGCAGATGAGCGAGCAAAGCAGTATTTGCACGTCGAATGAAGTTAATTTTCTGACTCTGTAGCATCAAATATTTTTGCTTAAACCCACGGTTAATGCGGCTGCCTGGTTGCAAAGTCAAAGGCGATACGAGGAAAGAAGTTGATGGAATTTCGATATTTTCTACTCCCAGTATACGTTTCTCGAAGTTATTTGCTCGCCATTTAAATTCTATTGAATTAGCAGTTTATTCCGAACATAGCCTTGAGAGCATATTGTTTTTCTGTTAACTCAAAACGCTTCGCTCTCGTCGCTTTTCCTCAACAACTATCCTGTCAAGTCGCGCGGTATCAATACTCTTGTTCGCAGCAATGCGTCTACTGCAAGGACAGCAAGTTGAATCAGACAAGCGGAGTTTGCCTGCAGTGCTGTGCCGGTCCATGCACGGTCTCGTTTCACACGACTTGTGCTCATGCAGCTGGGATTCCTATTGAACCCGGAAATTGGCCTTTTCCAGTCTACGTGCATTGCCACAAACACGCGATGATGAAGATCGATGGGAACGAGGTGGGCATTGTCTTTGTTCATTGTTTTGTTTCAAAAGGTTAGTTTTTTTCTCTTTGCGCCGCGTTTCTGCAAAATAGTCTGCGCGGTAACAAAGCAACGGCAATTTGCTTTTCCGTTCTGTTCCGACATGCGTTTTGGTTTTTTGCCGATAAGGTACGTGAAATCCATAGAGTATGATCGTAACTTACTACTACCAAGGCATGCGTTTGTGCTGCTGCTACAGCTGCACGATGGATTTTGCTAAGCCTTGTCACAAACGAGAGTTTTGGGCAACGCATGTTTTTAGGCGTTTGTTTCACATTGTTCGTATCATTCAATGTCATCCCTCCAGGGTCACCGGCAACCGTCGCTAGATGTCGGTGAAGAGGTGGTGGCGAAGAACAGACAAGGGAAGTACTGCCGTGGTGTCGTGTGCCAGATCAGGAACGCAAACTTTTATAAAGTTAACTTCAGGGACAATTCGTGGAGCGATAACCTCTACCAGCAGGACATAGTGGTAAGTACGAAAAATAAATTCGTCGTGGTTTTTCTTTTCCTGGATAAGGAAGTGCGCTGCAGTGAATTTTCCTTGATTTCCTAACATAGTGCCACTTCTCATCTAACTTCCCCCCATCCAAAGCTTCAGCGACGAACAAATGTATATATTTTTCTGACAAATCACCTGCACTTGTCTGCATTACAAATAGAAATATGTCGGTTATTTCAGTTGCAAATCAAAAATAAAAAAGGAAAGTGCCGTGCCATAAGCAACAGCAAAGCGAACAAACTGAGTAATATACTATGATGTTGTAACAGCAAAAAATCGATTTTGGGGAGTTAAAAATGAAAAGATTACACATTGGTTTTACGCAAACGGTGGTTTAAAGCGAGCATTTACGTGCTTTCAATCGGAACATTGTACAAAGGTGTGATTGCATTGCTATCGACATTCCTGTTTCTTTCACATTCTTCGTTTACACAACGGCTTATTTTGAAAGACAGTGTTTTTTACAACTCGTTTGTTTGTTTGTTCATCTGCCCAAGACTACTAGGATCAAGCTTACGTGTTATCATTTTGCTTCTTGCAACCAGTATTTCCCAACAGCAAAGCAGTGATTTTATGCTAAGCAGCTTGAACAGCTAGAAGCACCTGTTCTTAGCTGTAAAGAGTACATATAAGTTCTAGCTGGAATCCGTTAAAGTCGACCATAACAATTTTTGAACACAACACAGTTTTCCAATTACATAAAGAGCGTGGAGGTGTTTATCGATATATTATTCTCCATGTCGTGGTTTGAGTCAACGCGATACGCGTTCCTTTCCTGGGATGATTTTTGCCAATCAGGGATCGAAATCACTTCGTGCAATGCTTGTTTAAAAGAGGTTGCACAAGTAACTTCAGACTCGACGAGTTTTGAATAGTGTGTAAGGCGGGACAGACACAAGCACACCGCAAGACACGTTTAAAATGTTTACAGTAACTGCCAGAAACTGAAAATGTCATCTTATGTTGTAGCCTATGGTTGTAATGATCCATTTGCATTAATGCCAATGCAAAGGTAGGATGTGAGACACTATCATGCCGGTGATCAAAATCAGGAAAGCATTTGGTTTGAAATTATATTCTTTGGTTATGGCGATTTGGAGCTATGCTTGGGTGAAACCTCTTGGAATCCGTAGCCCAGTAAATTACGCTGCAGTGCATACGGTAGTACATCGCTTTTCCGAAGACGTTGTAAGAACGATTTTTGTTGGTAATGTCTGCGAACCCGATTGGATGGATTCAAGGATGCAGTTAAGCGAGTTTGCGCAGAGGAGGAAAGCTATTGTCCAGCTTAAGATGGATCACTGTTGAGAAAGAGAATAACGGCAATCAGAAAAATGTCGGGATTAGGAAACTTGAAACATTGACTTAGAAAGCTTCGGTTAGAGCAAAATAATTACGGTCGTTTGTGGAAAACATTACCATCGGTGAATTACATATTTTTCAAAGCTTGTTTTGATTTAAGATGTGCAATTTCTGCAAAGAATAATAAAATACAAGGTTGTGTTTAATGGCATTTTCAACTACCCTGATCTTGTAAATCATATATAAAAAAAACAATCTGTTGACAGTACTGCTATAGTAAGCCCTGGCTTTGCGGTTACAACCTAACTAATATTCGGGAAATATTTTGTTTGTTGCACGTCTCTCCCAAATAAACAAACTTTTTTCTTCTGTCTCCATCTTTAGCGTTTTTTCCTCGCAAATAACTGTAACTGCTCTTGCACTGCAGAGCCATGACTGGAAATCGGAGGAATTCCCCAAAATTGGAAGCACAGTTCAGGTCAAATGGACCGACGGACTTCTGTACGACGCTGAGTATCGAGGTCACTCAGTGCAGCAAATGATCAAGGTAAAATCGCGCCCTGTTCGTACATCGTGTTGAAGACCATTGAGGCTTCGCATGCAAAGCAAGGACCGGTCGGTACCATGTGAACCGAATGACTTACACTGTGCATCAGTAATAAGCCTCTTCAAGTTGAAGACATGATTCAATCTTTTTCCAAATATCGTGTGGAGTAGACCTTTCACAGTTTTCTTGTTGGTTGGCAATGCACATAAAGGTACGATTTTAGATTTTCCATCACAAGCTGGCGTGAAGGAATGGCCCACAGCAGTGGTCCCAGAAAGGTTCTTAACCTCGAATAGTTTCGGTTTCTAGTTCAGTGAGATTTAGTAAGAATATTTTTACGCGTGATTGTTGAATTTCACATATCTTGAGTATTTTTAGATTCTGCACATGGTAAACTAGCTTAGGTTATTGTAGAAACACCGCTCATAACATTTCATAATGGAAGTTATTTTGTGGAATCTGTCCTTACCATTGTTGGGATCATTGCAGTGTTATTTTGTTTGTACAGTATTAAGTGAAAACAGCAGCTATCAAAAAGAGTTATTCTGGAAATAATATCATTCTTTACCTGCAGATGACTAATTTCTGCGACTTGTAAATGTTCAGGTGAAGTTTGAAGAAGGGTCGACGCGACAACTCGAGCGGGGTCAGGTTTACACCGACATCGACGCCCTCCCACAGAGAATAAAGAAAAGACTGGTATGGTCGTCGTTGTCTGTGAAAGTGTCATAAAGTGTAACTGATGAAAAAAAACATTCGAATTATGGTGGCTGCGCTGATCAAAGGTTGCCGACGTTTTGGCGCGATAGTAATTATTTCAGAAGAAGAACATTCCTGCCCGAAACACAAGAATTAACCGGTAACTTCTTTGAAATAGATATCTGGTTGATGAATTAATAAGCAGAATAGAGAGCAAAGTGCGACTGACTTTGTTGACCAGTACTTGTATTACGTAAATCACTTTCTTCTATGCAGGTCCCGTTGCATTTGTACGACATGGTTAATGTGTTTACTCATGAAAGATTTGTTGCTATTTAAACTGTAAACGTTTCATTAAAGCACAAAGAAACCACATGTTGCAATAATTACGTAAACAATAGTTTTATCTTGGTTTGTGAGCAAACGCTGAAATTTTAGTTACGACTGAATGTTAGTAACATGTTTTTATTATCTTAGTCTTTTACACGGGTTCTTAGATTTTTTATTTGTTAGCACCAAACTCATATAAAGATTTTATTGTTCACTACCAAATATCAGAAACTGTCCACAGCATCCCTAATTGGAAACGACTGGAGTGGGTTATGGGCTTTTAGAAGTTCTTTTCTCAATAGGATGCGCGGTGCCTGATTTCTGGTGTTTCTGGTGCCTGACATTTCACTAACCGCTCAAGATTTTAAACAGCAAATGCCTATTAAAACAGTGAAGTTGCGAGCACGTTGGTTACGAGAAACTTATGTAGAAGAGCGGGAGTCTACAAATTAGAAGCAAGATTGCCTGACCACGCGTTGTAACGTAACAGCCCGAAACCTCACACGAACTCTATGAAGGTGGATCGCGGCGAACGGGCTTCTTTGCCTAGAAGGGTTCTTGTTGAAACATGAGATCATCCAATTTATACGCTTCGGTCTCTTTTACGTGAACAAAGCAAGAAGAGTGTCGAATTTTCTTGAGTTTTGAATCGACTGAGCTTCATATACAGTACATGCGTAAATATTCATGTCTGTTTCTTTTCTTTATCCCAAATGTCGGTTGTGCAAACCGCCACTAGCGGCATGCTAACCTGATCTTGCTGATCAGGAACGTAGCAGAGAAATCAGCAGTTCCCGTAGGAAACTCATAACCACCGTTCAAGCCCAAGTACAGCTGAAGACGGCCGCTTTCTTTAACACCTATGCTTTCTTTTAGTTTTTAGAGTAAATTCGATTGTGCATAATCCTTTGATTGCAAGTTTGCTGATGCTTCACCTGAAGCTGAGTTGGTTAAGTGTTGAACTCGTTGCAGGCAAAGTCTGCGCTTCCCGTGTGCGAGACACCCAACCCCGCCACTGCCACCAGTGCCACGTGACCAACTCAAAAGGACGAAGACAAAAGTTACTTTTGCACAAATCTTCAGTGGACTTTCTCAGCTTTTGCTCGCGATCCCGTTTGTTGTTCATCGCATTTTTACAAGAAAAAAGACGTATTTTTGATGAAATCAAGGAAAAAACGTCTTCGTCGGTCCTTTCGTTGCGGTGTACGAAAACGTTCCCGCCTGGCTGTAAGTGAATCGCACGACTACAATGTCGGTGCTGCAGCATTTTGTTGATTTTACGTTGGACGCCATGCAACTTCTTCTGCCGATCTGCGTCGTGTCCATCGATCTCCTGCATCGACTCGGCCTAGCCTTTTCTCTGGTCTCTCACTGTGCTGAAATGCAGTCGGGCGTCACACATCTCGACCACAGAGGAGGAGAAGCTCGGAATGCTGTTCTGCAACTCCCGTCTCACGTGCTGTGTAACCTGCTCGCATTGAACTTCTTCTGCTACTGTTCACTGGATCGCAAAAACAAACTTGTTTTGCTTTTCAGCCAAGCGATGTGCTTGGACTATCAAACTAGTTTGTGTGATATAAGGTGGAACCTTGAAGACTGCTCTTTATTTTTTCATGTTTTTTTTGGGGGGGGGGTTGAGAAGGAAAGAAATTGCTGAACACGTAATTTGTTTAACGATTTCTTTCAAAACCTGCAGTGCTGATCTATATTATTCTCAGATATGTGGAATGGCGGTCGCGTCGTCTCGCACAGACCGCTACCTGGATCCTGCTCATCACGGTGTATATAAAGAAACCAACCTACTGACCTGAGCCGTTGCAGACCTTTTCTAAAATGGCGGCATCGGGCACAAAGCTTTTTAATAGCGTGTGATTGGCGGTACGTTTGCGAAAAGCGCAAGTTTTGGGGTTTTTACTTTACCTCGTTGTTTCGATACGAAGGTTTGAGTGTTTGCGTAGTCAAGCGCCGATACATTTTGTATGGATGGTGATCTTGCATTCTATTCGAATTCGGAAGTACTTTTTACCATTAAACGTAGTCATTTGTTAATCTACCAGCACTAATTAAAGCGCCTGGAGGATCTTACCGTTTTTGTAAAAAAAGGGGGGGGGGATCAAACGTTGATCTGCTGATATAACTCTTGTGGCGATCCTA
>JGI24159J19872_10007736_pt1 | contig 14070 bp, 13 predicted proteins | sample Ectturendosymbi4_FD_19872 | JGI IMG/M metagenome (IMG submission 19872) | reverse complement strand
GGGTTTTGTTGTTGAAGTTGACTTTCAGCTCACGCTTAGCTTCCTTGTTGTTGAGATGGAAGACCGCCGACACCGTTTTCGTGGTGCTGGTATTCACCTAGCGTTGTCATGTCCTTGGTCAGCGCCCCTTCCACCGCCTGCCAATCTCCATCAGCATGTATGATTTCTAGGTCGTCAGCATATGCATACTTTCTGGAGATGGTGCTCATAGTCACTTATGGCACGTCCTTGAGTCACCACACCGGTGACTTTGATGGCTTTTCTCAAATTCACTTGCAGATATTCGCCGCTTGCCGCTGTTCAAAGACATTTCGTCACGTAGATACGGTAAGACAAACAGAAAAAATGAATCCATTGGTCTGAGAGGCAGAGATTAGATGAACTTTGATTTTTTCAAACAAACCTTTCGAAGGCAAAACTGAAATACCCGTAACAATGCTTACATAAAACGACAAACGGAAGTTTTACAATGAATAAGGACATCTTTCAAACAGATCACAGTATTATGAAAGATGTGTCATACTGTTCCTGGCAGCCCATGCTCCGATATGGGAAGGATGAGAGAAGGAATTTTGGTTGTAAATTCTTCCATATTTGGGAGCGTGTTCTTAGTTCCATTGAGATGAAGCAGTGATGTCCTCGTCAGCCACTCTGCCATCCTTCATCCCAACAGAACACATGAAAGCTGCAAACAGATAAACAATATTGTTGACAAAGGACATGGAGTAAATGTACATTACACATGCTGAAGTTGATCAAAAGCAAGGGTTCGAAGCAGGGTTAGTGATCAGTGATCAAGCAGGCAAAATGAATTGAAAAGAACTTGTGGCAATTGCGGAACGACGGTGAAATCGGTCATATTTACAGACACGCTATAGAAAATATTTTAATATTAGATTCTCGTAATAAATATACAGTACAACGGAAAAGTGTAAAAGTAGGATTTGCCACATACCGATGATGTAAGCAATGAATTTGTGTATAGCACAACACGCTAATTTCTGAACACATTTGCACAATGCATTTTAGGGAGCAAGTTATAACTTTGCGCTGTTGATAAGGTGGGCTATAAGGTGAAACGGATGAGTCCTTTGGAGATAGAGCAAACACTAACCATCATTGCCATCAATAGGATAGTTTGCTGTATCTTGTGATAGTTCAGATGCTGTATTGCATGCACATGAAATCAAGTCGTAAAATTTCATAATTAGCAGTAACGAAATACAGCAATCAAAGCAAAATAAGGCTTAGATCGGACATTTTTAACTAAGATTTCGGGAATCCGCATATTGTTGTTATATACGTTGCAATATTTTGCCACAGCAGCATTTCACCACGATTCAAACAGATATTCCTTCTTTTGGTTTCAGTGAAAAAGAAATTATTTTCTGGAGTTTCCCCGCTAGTTTTTCGCTTACTTTCTCTATACACATTCTGGGTGTTATGGTGGAATTGCAAACGTGCTTGTAAATAATCTAGCAATTTATAAGTGTCATGTCCATTACCTTATAAAAAAAGCATGGTTTGACCAGCGTTGGAGAATAGCATCTTAACACTGTTTAGGAATATCGACTCCCACCTTAGTTTCGTTTTACAAAAGTATAGTTCCGGGTTTGCTCTTACCCAGGGGCAAAGGCGTACAGGAAGGCATTTGACTGGGGGTGGCGGAAAAAACTTGCCCTGAAAATAACAATTTGCCCCAGAAATAAACAGTTTGCCTTGAAAATAACTTTTTAGTTTAATCCGAATTGGGCCTGAAACACCTTGTAAATCTGTTCCTTACAGTTGAATTCGTTTATAACGGCTTCGTCTGCAACGTCACTTCGCCTATAACGTTACATTTTGTTTGGTCCCAATGGCATCTTTTACATGCATTTCAATACGCTTATAACGTCAATTCGGCAATAACGTTCTTATGCACTCCCCTAGAGGTGCCCTTATAGGCAAAATCTGTAGTTACCTTGCTTGTTAACTCAAGGGGATGAAGTTCCTTGCGTGTTGTGTTCTCCCAGACAAGAAACTTTACGGCAGGGGTCACCAACGTGGTGCCAGCGGGCACCAGGTGGCCCTCAAAGACCATGCAGGTCGCCTGCGAGCGTGTTCTAAAAATAACATTAGCATGATCAATGTCTTCACCAATACTAAAATAATGGAAGGTAAATTGAGCAATATTTTTATTTCAGAAGTGTGTAATACACACTTGTATCAAACTAGTAGCCCTCCGCATTAATTGGTGCACAAGAAGTAGCTCGCAGTTTCAAAAAGGTTGGTGACCCCTGCTTTACGGTAATTTCTTTACTGATGCAAACAGGTACACGACTTCGATGACGCAACGCAATGTTTTAAAAGCGACGGTTTCGCATCGAAGGGTCTGACTCCTTTAAGTCTGCCTGCGTTATCGTTGCTGCGCGCTTGAGCATGGCACTTAAAGACGAGCACGGCNCACTCAAANGGGCCTAGCAATCTGCACGTCCGCGCGGCCTCTTCTAAAACACCTGTTAATAAAAAATCTNTCATCTCAGCACCCTGCACCTCTATCCAGNGCAAACTCGAAAATGAACAAAGAGAGAGTTGCCCAACTCTTATATCAAGCTGTTGAACTACCGACATCCGATTGTTCGATTTTTACAGAAACCGAGGTCTTGGTCCAGATCAAAGTCACTATAACTAATCACGACTTTGGTCCAGATTACAAACTACACTAGCCCAAATTACACGGATCAGCCCCAAGTGAATATAAACTCTACTGGAAAATTTAAACTGTTCACGATTTTTGAGCAACTTGCGCTTACCCTGAAAAACAGAGTGTGCCCTGAAATTTTTCAAGTCCGGGGGGGCGGCCGCCCTCCCGACCCCCCGCCTCGTACGCCTATGCCCAGGGGCGACATTTGAGTGTAGTGTACTTAGTAAGTTTACCGACTTCAACTTCTTGCGCTGATAATTAGTTATAGTAACTGTAGCAACAGCAGCATCTGCTGACTTGACAATGGTGATGTCATGTAGGCTGAAGGTTTCTCTCAGATTGTTAGGTAGTTCACTTCGGTCCTATAGAATTGTATCGACAAGGCTGCAGCCTTGCAGTCTAATGATGTAAAAGAATTGTCAGTAATTACGTTATGGACATTCTTGAACAAAGGCATGATAAGTTGCATCACTGAGTGGATTGGCACGCTCACATCACCACTCTCATTCCCACTTTTTCCTGCATACCGGTATGGGAAACCGTTGAATAAATATTTAGCACTGTATCAACATCAACGGCCATCTGGAATTTCATCCAAAATTTATCAGGTATTTTGACCATGTATCGTAAAATTTGCACCGTACCTTACACGGGAGTAGCTGCTCATTGACGGTAATATTAGAATTAGGCCAGAATGTTTTCTGACAATTTTCAATTAAAGAGTTCCACAAACGTGAAACCAATTATCATTTTTATATATTTCGTCTTTTGTCAAACTTAGTCGAATCTTAGGTATTCCATAAGCTGAAATATCTGCTATATGGCATATACTGAAATATCTGCTATATGGCATATCCCCACAACCAATTCAACATACTCAGCATGGGTAATGTTGACCAGCAATAACTCCTCGCACGATGATAAGACCAATAAAATTTTCTGATTCATCCAAAGATATCCTCCAGTTAGGATCACCCGAAATTCGCTAAGCTTCAGCAATAGTGCATTTTTTAATGTTTCTCAGTNTACACTCCTTGAAAAACATGCGAAAAGATGATAGAGGACTATCAGAAACGATGCGATAGGCAGCACATACAGTAGCACCTGGTCGAATTCTCACTATATTTTTCTGCTGCATGCTCCCCTTAACAGCTTAATCATATCATCATCAAACTATCATCCGTCGGTTAAATCTTACGAAATATCTCGTAGAAATCCCGAAGTTTGAGTAAAGGTAAGTCTACAGGACATTTTATCCTTGAAAAAGAATACAATATAAGCTATCAAACAAACAGTTATCTCAGAAACAATTATAGTGGAAACTTTAGTGCACTGATGTTTTGTGCATTCATACTGTGTCATTTCAAGCAATATTCCATTCGTGATTCAACGCAATGCACTAGTTTGCAAACAGACCAACAGCTGACAGTAACACGATAGCCTGCAAACCTACATCACCCCGATTGGTCGCTGTTTCCTGTTGCCAGTGGCGGATCCAGGGGGACAGTTGCCCCAAACTTCCCCCTCCAACGTCTGTGGCGCCCCTTTGCCAAAAATGCGCCCCTTTTGGGTGCCTATGGAAATAGAAACAGAGATCAAAAAATACTCTTGAAACTAAACAATGCTTTACTCATCGTTAAACATCAAGATTTACGTGAGGNACTTCACCCAACCTCTTATGCAGTGCTTTTCAAACTTTTTTCGTCATGGCACACTAATAACTTCTAANTTTGGCCGCGGCACACCTATTTTATGATGGCNAAAACCTACTGCTGCATGNACCAAACATTTTATAAGCTTTTTNTCACAGCATGAAACTTTCGCGGCACACTTCAGCCTCCTTCGAGGCACGCCAACGTGCCGAGGCACACAGTTTGGGAAACCCTGCAGTCTTATGGATCAGCATCAACAATGCAATTGTTTCGTTATAGTATCGCTGTTTTGTTATTTCTTTGCCGCGTGAGAACTTTTCAGTCTACATGTAGGCAATCATAAACGCAGTCGCTTTCACTTATCACAGTTTTTGAGACTTGCCGCTGGGCTGTAAAAATGGTATATTTTTGTTACATGTTTACTGTTTTAATGCCTGATGACAGCCTAAAAAGGAAAAGCAATAACATAAATAGGAATGCAATATGGAAAACGTATAACTGACTCAGGGACGGATCCAGCCAGTAACGTTAGTGGGGGCGATTTCAATAATATTTCGAAGTCAAGTCTTATAAGGGCTTTGCCACTGTAAAAGAGATGAAGTATGCTTCACAACACTACTGTGACAAAACAATGGACAACAATATGGCCTTATATCGCGAATGCCCTTTTCCTAGTGGTAAAAAATAATTGTGAATAAAGTACATTCGTAGGTTTTAGGGGGGTGATCGCCCCCTGGATCCGCCCCGGTATTGACTCAATTTTTTAGAAGCGTCCACAACGAAAAACCAGTTTCAGGGCTGTCAGCAGTGGAGTCGATGTGTCTGCAGCATGTTTGCATCGTAGTTTTGCAACAAAAGGTGAATGGAAGTTTGTTTTTGACGGTACTAAGACCCTATTGAACCACAATGCATCGTGTAAAAAAGCTATAGATGTACGTTTGGAAACAACTTGTGGCTATCTGGCAAGATTGCATTAAACGTGCTCCATTAGCGCAAAGAATTATGACCTAACAAAGCGATTGTGCAGCACCTCATCCCATCAACATGGACAACACAGCGTAGCATCGGTTCAGTGTTGCCACTCGTAGAGAAAAATCCCAACAGTAGGGAGTTTTAGGATTTTGTAGGGAGTAGGGAATCCCTACGGGAAAAATCGCTTATTTGTAGGGATGAGTAGGGATTTTTGTGTTTAGAATTTTCATCGCTTTGTCTCCACCTTTGTGATACTTCATCCCAGTGGCATAGCCAGCCCAAAAATTTGGGTGGGGCTAAAAATTTTCTGGGGGGCCAAAACGTTTGATTTTAGGCGAGTAACACTAGTTTGTTTAGAAAAACGCTTCTCAAAGCACACAATGACTGTATTTTCTAAAAATGTGGGGGGTCATGGCCTATTTTCCCCCCCGGCCACGTCAACAATTTCTTATTTAGTGCGCTGGCGAAACGCATTTTCCAATTTAGATGGCAATAAATCCCAGGGGTACTGGGTTGGTTTTGACGCAAGGACTCCATGTGTGGTTAAGTTTTCTGATGGATAGACTTGCATTCTGAATGAAAGCAAGGCTTAGCCTATCAGGTGTAGCTTAGCCTAGTCTCTTCCACTTTGCAAAGGCTGCAGTGGCAATGTGTTTTTATCTGCATTACCTCAAAGCACTGCTGAGGTTGAAAAAGCTTTCTCCCGCTGGAATAACAATAAAAACAAGCTGAGAGATCGTCTGGTTGTGTGCAGTTTGGATTTGGAAGCAATAATTAAGAGTAGTGAGAATTTCCCAGGTGACTGTGAAGCCAACCAAAGACTTACACATTCACGTGGAAAAGCAAGGAAAACACATTTCGAAAAATTTAAAAATTCTGAAGCAGTTGTTGCTACCACTGATGAGATTTTTTCCTTGTGAATTGCAACCGGCTGGAGAGTTGCAAGGGATAATGTTTAAGATTTGTTGCGAAAGGTGTTGGCTAATCTTAGAAGTTATTAGATAATTTTTGTTTAATTGACATGTAGTTATGCAGTGGTGCCTTATGTAACTGTAATGATGCATGTTTTACACATGTAATTTTGATCTTGCACTCTTAATTANGCAACATATATAGTATATGGCCTGATGTTTTAACTGAAGACAGTTTTTTNAAGGAAAATTTTAGGTACCCNGTATGGACCTGTAGTCACCCGATTTTCTCTGANTCTAGGAATTCACTGATAGTTTTCCCTGATTCTAGGAACCCGATTATTTTCAATTTTAGAGACCCAAATCGGGTTCCTAAAACACCNTAACAAACTCTGGCTAAAATGATTGTGTTTTTTGTTTCAGATTGTGTAGAGAAATGTAGGGATTTTTCATTCTTATTGCAGGGGAAACTTGTTAATATAGAGTGGCAACACTGCATTGGTTACTACGTCGAGTAGGAAAGCTTTGCAGGGCGATAATTCCGCTAAAGCAAATTGCTCAAACATATCAGGCAGTTTTGCCTGAATTTTGTAAAAACTTGCCCGATTCTGGCCCCAACTTGGTTCTAATGCAGAAACTTTGGCAAAATAGCAGCTATCAGCAGCTTGGTAGAATGAATAATTGCTTTTATGGGGTGATGACAGTTTTTGCTCAACAGTTCAATTATTGCAATCTGGCTATGCTTGGCAACAGTGACTTATGGCTACGTGGTTTTCATCCTTTTGTGGCAATTGCAAACCCGTAGGCAACAGTCACGCTGGCCACGAATGGACTCAGGCCGCTTCCTTCTACTTCTGGTGAACTGTGTCACAACTTTTTTAAATAACCTGGTCTAGTTGGATTGATGTTTTTTCTTCACATCAGTAATCAAATCTCGAAATATGTGAAACAGCATTAAACACTTGATTGAAATTCCGCCTGTATTAGTGGCTATATATTTTAGAGAAATATGCTTTCAGACCCAGCGAATCTATCATGCGTTATGAAATCGTTTTTCACGGTAGGCAGCTGAGGTACCTAAAATGGGAGTAATGTCACAGAAAATGCCTTTCATTCATATTTTGTTTTTGAAATGTCGCTTCAGCAATTCAGCGACATTGTTGAGTTACAACCTGTCCAGCGCACGGCGCGCAGTGTTCGTGTACCTGCAGTTGAAGAGGACTGTAGAGCTGGAGCCCGGAGTCGGAGCCCAAACAATTTTGAATGGTTGGAGCCGGAGCCGGACTCAAATTTTTTAAATGTTGGAGCCGGATCCTGAAATTTGGGTTACAGTTCCACAGACACTGTTTGTGGGGGAAGCAATTTACAAATATCAAAATGGGTTTTAGTTTTCGACGAACCAAATCGTCCTGGAACTGGAGCCAAACGTTTAGATGTCCAGAGCTTGAGCCGGAACCTGAAATTTGAATTCCGGTTCCACAGCCCTAGTTGAGTCCCAGGTTGATGAAGCACAACCTTTGAATGAAGTCTGAACGTTTTGCTAATCTTTCTGCTAACCTCATAACGGGTTGCTTTTCGTGGGGCATGATTTTTTTACCTGTGCCCGTAACAGATCTATTATTATATTTATATTCACCATGTCAACCTGTATTATATATTATATTCACCATGTCAACCTAGCTGTCGTATTCGCGTGTATCATATTTTATTGTTTTTGCTTGTTACGTTAGTGAAGTTTTGCAATTTTGTGCGCCCTTGTTAAATCGGTGGTTTTGCAGTTTATTTCGTCCGCGCTTTCCTCTGCGGTATTACTTTTCTGCCACAATGCTGAATTTTTGCCGTCGCACAGCAGAGACACATGTTTTTGCAGCTGTGTGGCATCTTCCAAGTTTTTTTTCGTGCGTGTCCTTGTGTGGTCAATCTCAATGTCTCGATGAATGTGCAGAACCACTTCTGCATCCACAAATAAAATAAACAACCATTAAGCCACTACAGCGTCATCATTCCACCACTTTATGTTGCTTTATGCTTTGCGTGTCAGCTCTCGCAAACATATTCGCGCCACTTTGTCGAATGGGGGCATTCTTATATGAGGATACATTAACACTTTAATGTTTTGTGCATTCTTACTGTGTCAAGCAATATTCCATTCACGATTCAACGCAATGCACTTGTTTGCGAACAGTCCAACAGTTGACACGATAGCTTACAAGCCTGCATCACCGCAGTTGGTCGCTGTTTCCTGTTGCGCATGTGAATGCTCAACGCTCTGTTTCGTCGCTAGTCTACACTGAATGGTTGGTCTACACAGACTCTACCTACACCAAACCGTTTAACGTTACGTTGTTCTGGTTTCACATTCAGCTATATTAGAGGTTTTCTTGTATATCTGCCTGTGATCAAATGAAGCAATCAACCTGCGTTGCTATTGGAGAGGTATTAGCGGACAACGTGGTGAAAGCCATTTATTTCGCCTTGCATTGGGTTGGCAACTTCAAAACGTCGGGTTGCTTAGCTGGAAGACTGACCTATTTTCCTGTAACAACTGAGTTGACCCTTCAACTAGTAGGGAACGCTGTTCCATCGTAACGGCCGACGATCTATTACATTCGGTTCAACAACAACCCAGAGCTCTGCACTATATTGCAAAAAGCTACGATGATCGACCAGCATTNAACAAAACGTAAATNTACTTCTCTTTGAACCAGGGCTGTGGAGCCGGATGGCTGGAACCTGAATATTGCAAATGGCATCCTGGCGTGCTGCGGAACTCCAATTGTGAAACGCTAGTTAAAGTTCAAAAATCCCCTAGATATTCTTCGCTTCCATTTGGGCATTATTTCTCTGATTTTAAAACATCTTCCAACAGGCCCGTAATCAGGGGGGGCGAANCCCCCCTAGAAAATATTTCGCCCCCCCTGGAAAATTGTGTTGGACATAGTTTAAAACTATTGGACATAGTTTAAAAAAGTTCGGCCCCTCTCAGAAAACTCTTTGCCCTGCCTGGTGTCCCAAGCTGGTTACGGGCCTGCTTCCAAGTGTTTAAGCCTTCACACAAGGTCGATGATAACAACATTTGAAAGTTGTTTATTAAAAATAGACACCGAGTGCGTAAATCATATTGTATGTAAAATATTTCATAGTTTCAAAATGTCTTGAATTTCAACCTGTAGTGTTTGGTAAGCATGGAGTTCTTAAAGTTTCACATCTTCTCGTAGAATAACAAATATTCGTATTGGTTTCCATAAATAAAAGTTTGTGACAATCCCGAGNAGGTCTTTCTCAAAACCGATTTTCTCAATCATTGTTTGAGGTTTCAACCAGCGATGTNGGAAACATACGCCAACCACACATTCGCATTCGGATCTGTTCAAAGATAAACCATACATTCGCTTCCTCATAATATTTAATCGTAATTTTTACTATATCTGATTGACTAACAATACCGAGCGACGCTAAAACAATCACTTTTGTACTAAAAGTTCTTAATCTAACAACGGCCTGTACAACATACGACCCGCAAGCCGCATGTGCCCCTTGAGAACTTTCTCAATTGCAGTAATTGTTGCAAAATCCCGACTTCTGATAATATTGATTGCTGTCCCAGAATTTCTTCTAAACTGCAACAAAATCTCTACAACGAAACGAAATAGTCTTTTGGTGCCTGTGGCATATTTATGTTGATGATTTCGGACCTTTGAGCTTTCTGGGGTGTGTAGGCCAGATTTAACAGGAAGAAAAAAGCAGGAAAGACAAAAATTTAGTGGTGGAAGTAGAAATATCTTGCAGATGAAAGTGTTAATAAAACTACAACAATGTATGATCCATGATTTTTGCTGAATGCGTTGCAATTCCAGTTGCGTTACTGATGAGTATTTTGCAAGAAAGGCTAATATCGCATTGACGTAATCCTACTTACTAGATTCCACTTTACCAACAATANTGCTTGAAATTCANCATTGACNTCCTAGGTTGTGCAGNNACGTAATGCTTTTATAGCATCTGTTAGAACGCAACAATTTTCTTACAAGTTTTTTTTTANTATTTTAACAAAGCTGTGCCTGGCAGGCTTATTTTCTTAGNTCGTTGTGCAGGAAACCATTTTTATATGGAAGTTAAACTTTCGTGAAACTCTCCGGGCTGCACCGTACAGCCATTTGTATAATTAATTCACTGNACTTGCTTTGTTTCAATGCTTATAGCTTAATANCTAAGCAAATAAATTTCTAACTCGATTTAACGAGGTGTTGTGCAATGCAAAAACTGCACAAGATGCCTTGAAACAACATGTATGNTGAAAAGGAAGNACGCTGAAGTAACGACTCATGGTGATGATATATGGAACGGGAATTTCCGGGAGGTACCATTCACTGAAACAATACTCAACACCAGATCACTCGTGTCACATCTTTGGAATCAATCATGCTGTTGAGTTTCGTTAAGATCTCCAGATTTTTCCTCCGCTTCCGCAACCACACCCTAGACCAGGTTGCATGAAACGGCTCTACCTGAGTTGTAGACGACGACGCAACGTCGTGTTCCACTTTGTCTCTTAGATTCTAAACAGGCCGCGTTGGAGAGAATGCTAATTGAATTTCGTTTACGTTCAACGCAACTTGGTACCTCGAAGTAGCAACCCATTATGTATAGTACAGGTGGCAAAGGTTGCAATGAAATATACAGTTTAAGTTTCTTTTTCAAGTCATAGTTAACCTTGTTATTGATATTTTTGTATTGGCAGCAAACCATTAAAAACAGCAAAACTATCCTTAGAAGCCTGAGTCCGTCGGAGAAGATTGGTCAGCTTAATTTTTAAGTGAACTGAAGAAGTTGTTGGAATTTCAATTCCTTTATTGTTCATCGCTATTTCAAACGCTGGTACAAATAAAAGCAAAATAGTGATTGGGGCAGTGCCATAAACCGATTTCTTATATCAAGTTTTTCATAAGCAGAAATCGGAAGAAACAACTTTTTGATGCAGTGGTCCTAATTTTTACAGTTTATTCAAGTGCCTTCAGAGCCCAAACCGATTCTTGTTTGAAACGTTTCTGATTGTACAAGAATAATTTAGATGTAATTCCTGAAAGACGTCTGATTGCTGGCTGTGTAACATGCATAGAAAAATTGACATGCAAAGGCGTAAATGGTTTAAGGTTGAAACGCCTAAACCAAGGCACCCTCACGTTTTTTACACAGCATTCCAAAACTGGTCAAGATATTTGAAACATTGTTTTTTAACGAAGCATTCTCCATTTTGTGACAATTCATTACAATTTAATCTGGAAATATTCATCATTCATCATAGTCATTAAGTGAAAAGCTGTCAGGAATTTTTCACGTCCGTGTAAACGCTGGTTTGTTAAAAAAGGAAGCTTGTGCATGGATATGATTTTTTGCTAAGTGACAGATAGGTTGCCGAAAAGTCGACGTTTTTGGAAAAGGTTCTTCGTATGTTTGTCGTAACTAGTTTTTGATGCCTTTATGTTGACTTAATCAGGTAGTGCGTTGGGGACAGTGAAGTACATTTATCACAAATTAGTTGGGGAAAACGGAAATGTATGTAACTATTGCACTTAACATCAATTGATATCGATTGCATGAATGACTTTTCAAAACTTGTTTTGCTTGCTCTTGACAGACAGAGAAAAGAGGTTAACTTTGAAAACATAGATGGCCAGCATCATTACGGGGGCAGCGATCTTGGCATTGCTTGCTGTTTTATCTACAGCAGATGCATTCTATTACATGCGCAGAAGATGCTGCAACTGCCGCGACAACTTTTTACTAATGAGTGGAATCATCTCCAAGTACAGGGCCAGAGACCCGGGTAGGAGAGCGTGCCAGCATGAACGTTTAAATAAATTTTTGCACAAAAATGTTTGCGCATAAATGTCAGATAAATGACATTTAGGTTGCATCATGTTTCACAAGCGTTATTTCGAATGTTACAAAAAATAAGGCCAGCTACAAGCATGTAACACCGAGTAAACTGGCGTGTTCCGTGATGATGAAGGAACTTGGTACACTCTGAAAAGAATGCCTATGCTTATAGCCTTGCCTTTGAAATAAGCTTTCATTTCAGAAAGGCATTGTAAAATATCACATTTTGCGCCATTTGCAAGTCTGTAGGAATGATGCCATACACAGAGTTTGACGAACAGTTGACGAAGGTCTTTGTTAGTCCACAATAACCTAAACTGATTCAATAACAGGAAGGGATACAGAAGAAAACCAAGGAAGAAGCTTTTCAAAGTGTCATTCTGGGATTTGTTTTAAAATTCCAATCAATATTTGATGCAATGAAATTTTAATATCCGATAACTAGCTATCAACTTTCCACCTAAATCTTTCTTACCCTTTTTCGCAGGTTTCATGTGCTCAGCGGGAATGAAGGACGGTCGAGTGGCTGATGAAGAAATCACGGCCTCATCGATGTTGAAAGCAGACCATGGACCAGAATATGCCAGGCTGGATAATCAGAGGTCTTTTTCATATCCCTCATACATGGGAGGCTGGGCCGCGAAAACGGGTTAGTTGATATATGGTGAAGTTTTCACCAAAACACATTGATATTTTCAAGTTTAACAGTGAAGAGTGAACACAAGTAAGAACGATTTCGCTTAGTTCTCAACACATTTTTATGTCTAATTTGAGCGATTAGTTCCTCTATTTTTTGCGTCAAACAAAAAGCCATTCGAAAAAAGATTTCTACACAAAGTGAGGAGACCCACTTCTACACAAACTTAAATAATTTCGTTTTTACCTGATATTCAAAAACGAAATCGCTCTGTGGTCCGTTTACAATCCGATTTAGGCTGAAACCGGGATGTCACGATCCTAACTCGTTTGATGAAACCTGATGTGGTTTCGGTTTTGAAAGAAGGGTCCGCTGGCACATAAATGTAGCCAGGGGGACAAAAGGGCTATGACCCCCCAAATATCTAGCATATCTTGTCTTTTTGTGCTTCAAGACAAGGTGATCCAAAACAAATACTGTAACTCGCTTAAACGCAAAATACTGGCCCTCCCCAAAATCTTGGGTTGGCAGCGCTACTGCGCTGGCATGACAACTGAATAGATTTGCGAAGTTTTGACGTTAAGACTCCAGGAATAAATCCACCAAGTGAGTATGTCGTTTCAGAGAAATCGTCTTATCTATTGTTGCAAAGGTAATTAGCTACTGAGACTACTTACTAATAAGCGTCTAAAATTTTGACCGAAAACACTATTGTTTGAGTCTATATAAATATTAACATTATTTTTAGCAGAGGCAGGAGAATGGATACAGGTGGATATGCGTCGTCCAATAACAGTGACAGGAGTGGTCACTCAAGGGAGGGGTAGGAACGACGTTCAACAGTGGGTCACCAAGTACGAGATATCTCACAGCGATGACGGACATATATTTCACCCTATAACAGATATCTACGGATATGTTGTGGTAGGTGGACCGAAAATTACTATTGTTTCTGATGCAGAAGGAAAAGGAGCTGATGAATTTTTTTTCATGACGTCGTATGATGAAGCAATACTCCCGGATTAAACCATTTCTCAAATGTTTGTTTAATACAGTTGAGCTGACTGAGGTATTCAAAAACATTTTCGCTTTTACGATGGAAACAGAGAACCATAACGCTGAAAATTCTTCCGTACGAAACTGTTCATATCAAACCAGGGGCGGAGCCAGACATTTTCATTTGGGGGGGGCACTGGAGGGGCCAGTTTTGCAACAAGGGGAGCTGTCAATGGTTTGTGTAGGACTTTCAGAAAGAGACCTACTCCGCCTTTAAAAGGATAACTTCACTTGATTGTACAGCGTTCAACGTCACATCATTATGTTTCGCCTTAGTGA
>JGI24159J19872_10007734_pt1 | contig 14071 bp, 10 predicted proteins | sample Ectturendosymbi4_FD_19872 | JGI IMG/M metagenome (IMG submission 19872) | reverse complement strand
TTTATCTCAATAAGGTTTCAGGACTGAGGACGCGCGGAGTTAACGTGAAATCGATTTCCTATTGAAAATATTTGCTTATTGATTCGACTTCGGCGCCTTTGCGGAGACTAGTTTCTTGTGCGCCAGCGACGTGTTTTAAGGAAGATATCAGCTGCTACTTGCAAAGGTTACCTCCGACAGGCTTGTAACGATTGGACGAAAAATAACACGAAGTATTTGGATGTTTTTAAGTGGCTTCTTGTAAATATTTTTGTTTTGCAAGAAATTGTGGAACACTGCGTTGGTTTCGTAAATGCTGCTAAGCAGCGAAGTGAAAAGATTGTTCAAACAATTCTTCTACCAAATACCAGCACAGTTCCACATGTTTTCATGACACATGGCGCGTGGTGCCTACTACCCTTCCAGAGCCAATGCCGTTCGCAATGAAACTTGGGTGGTTGAAAGATTTGGTATTGAGCATGGGGCTTGGCAAACAGTTGCCGATTCTGATTGAGATGTTGCAATTATTTTAAGATATTATTAATATAAACCAAGATGTTGTTATTGAGGAGATATTATTTTGAAAAATCTTAATGTTGCAGGTTTGAAAGAAGTCGATCTGTATTTCCCGTTTGAAAACGTTCAACACATTTCAGAGTACAGTAATCTCTACATGAAGTTTTAGGTTTTATGGCAACTTGGCTGTTTCATTTAAAGTGTACATTTGTAGTTTGTAAATTTCTTCATGGGGTTCAAATGGTGTTTGTAAATACAGTGCAAAGTTCGAATGACTTCGACACACGGCACGCAAATCAGAACATGGAACTAGGCCAGTAGCTCTTAACGCGGTCCCAGCAGGAAATCTAGGGGTCTTCAGAAGGAATGCCAAAGTGTTTTTTTCAACCCTCAGATACACAAGCAATGGCCACCACATTGACCAACGACATAACCGCGGATGAGGGGTCTCCAAGCCAATGTCTTTCGTGATAGGGATCTCCGGGGTTGTCAACATTAAGAATCACTGAACTAGCGCGTTGTTTACAATCGTATGAATATATTTCATTCATGTAGTGACGTGCACACCTAACGTACACTGTTTCAGAGTAAAGTTTGCATGTTTACACAAATTCGTCAAACAGCAAAGGTTTGCGTTGTTGACCAACACATCCCTTTGTTAGATGACTGACTTTTATGATTGTTGTTTCCCACGCGTATGTGAGTGGTTGGGATGCAAGGTTTCAGCCCCAAACACAACGCAATGGTTTGAACAGCAGAGCGGAGCATAACTCGTGAATAAACATGAGTGGAGCGCGAGCGCAGCCAGTATAAGACTGTACTGTCAATACAGTATAATGTGGTGAAACGCTTAAGCAGTGTTTAACTTTGTAGTTTGATGCTTACCGATTAACTAAAACAAATGCAAGCATTTCGTTATGTTGGACGCAAATTGATATTGTGAAATAGTAAAGTTTTAATAATAATTGCCAAAAAGTTTTTCTCTGCTGTAGATTCCAAATTAAACAAAAAGAATTTCTGTCAATATATTTAAGGATCCCACTTTGACTTTTACGTATTTCGAGAAGTTGTAATCTCACCTTTGGCGTATGTTCTAGGCTTTTGCATGTCATGAACATCTGGGCGATTTGTGGAGAACCTGTCCTGATGTAAATTAAAATATCAGTTTCAATGAAATGTGCTGGTCAACAAATCGCCCGATGTTTTTCTATTTTGTTTAGTGGTGTTTTTGCACTTCAGTACTAAACTTTCGGGTCTACAAACAAAGTGTAAAATTCGACCCTGATGGGACTCGAACCCACAATCTTCAGCTCCGGAGGCTGACGCCTTATCCATTAGGCCACAGGGTCAAGCGAGTGTTACCAGTAGTCAACTTAGGTTTTTATTCCTTGTTTGCGATTGCTGGCAGCAATATTTTATTGGACGTTCATTAAGTTTCAGCAAACAACATTCGTGAATTTAAACATTCATTGATACTTAAAGGGTTATGAGCGAACGTGCCACGCAAGCTGTTGCTGTGTTGGTCAAACCTAATAATTCACATTCAAGACTTGTTCTGTGGCAGCAGCAATATTTCGCTGGTGGAGGCTGGTTGACCGAGGAGCGCGGTGTCGTTTGCCCAATTTCCACTGACTTTGCTCAGCCTGGCGCAGTAGTTTATCACATTATTCCTGATAATTTCAGGAAAATTGAGCATGAGCTCGTGTGGGTATCCGTTTTAAAAATTCTCACTATACCTTTATTTATTAATGAATATATGTTTTGTATTTTTGTAGTTATTTTGACTTGTTCATTTTATGAGTATAGTAGCTGGCACGCTGAAAAAGCGTGAGCAACCCTGCTCTAGGTGGTTTCAGTCTGGTGCGTTGCATCTAACTTACCTGCTGCATGTGTACGTTGAAGAAAAGAACGTTTAAAAATCTGTGTTCGCAAAACACGTAATTGAACCATTATTTTCTTATTACTTTCCCCTTTATCATCCGTTTACAGTCGTTTTTGTTCCTTCAATTATCCTGCGCTGTCTGTATTTGTTTTACATTGTATTTAGCTACCTTTGAAACATGTAGTTTTGTAACATACAATAGCACAAATGATTCTTCATGTTATGTAACTTGTTGGGTAAAAACATGTTTCCATCAAATCTGGTCGTGTTTGCAACAAGAAGACAGGGATCCAATAATTTAGCGTCAAGTGTTTCCCCGCTTTACAGAACTCCCGAGCAATGTCCGAGTGTTGTGTCTCTCCTGTCAGAAAGTTACAATCCCCACGTCAGGTACGGAGCGGCAATGGCTTTGGGGATATCGTGTGCTGGGACTGGAAGCAAGGTGACAGTTGTTTGGTGGTTGGGAAGTTACGCGTGTTCGAAATTTCACTATAAACAAAACGCTGTTCCAGTTTTATTGTGTTTTGAATACTCAGCAGACGGGTACAGTTGTATCACACTTGGCACTAGATGCTCTTAGACCATAGTTGTAATGTGTGTCTATAGTTACAATGACCATCTACACAACGAACGTGGTTTGCTTTTCGATCGCAAGTGAAAGTCAGGGATGTTCAACCAGAACAGGGCCCATGCCAAAGTTTTCGGTTCCATGACTATTGAGACCACATTCACTTGAAAATTTGTAGCGAATTCTGATATTCTTCGGAATTAACCTTATCTGCCAAAACAGTCGCATTTGTAGAGATCACGTGTCAGACGTTTTGCTCATATGCAGTTGCATCTCTCTTTTAAAAAGCCACGAAATTTAATTTTCCCCTGCGATTGTTTTGACCAACGCAATATGACTTTTTTCTTTTCTCGTCTTTCATTTTTCAGTTAGAAACTGAAACTATTGTGACGCCTCGGAAAAGGAAACGGGCAGGAATGCAAAACATATAATTCTTTGACTTGGTCTAAATGACATTTCAGAGGTGCAACGCACCCTTACAAACCCGAGGTACGAAGAGTTTTCTCGTTTTAAAGGGCGAGTGCATTTACAACTCAGCGTGATTCACCTTGGACACGGAAGGGCATAACCTTGCTAAACTTCAGGTCTCCCCGAAAGAAGTGGAAGGTAGATCATAAAAATGTCAACAGTAAATCAAAACAGCTTCACTTCAACGTGGCGTAAAATTAAAGTGATCTGGAGTGAATGCAAATGAATGTTGTATCAAATCAATTAATCGCAAATGTCTGCACAACGAGTTTGTTATATACTTTAGTCTTGAACCATACTGTGTTGAAGTAATTGCTGGCATTGTAAACGAACATCCTTATTGCCGAACAAAATGTCGTCAATGAAATAGCAACACTGCAGTCCGAGTACTTTGTTCCTGACGTCAGTTAGGCGCGTTTGAATAAATTGCTGATTCAAATTACTGCGCGACTTGTCGTGATTAATGTCAAATAGAAAAATCACCTTTTACCTGAACCTAATCGCTCTCGTGCTGCTGCGAACCTACTTAAGGTGCAGGTCGGTCACCCGTGTCCTGTGTCGCGCACCCCTGTCGTAGATCATCACGCCATAATTCCACACCTGTTTTCAGTTGCAAAATACTTCATTGCAACTGTGTGTTCGAAAAACAGCAAACTGATGCGGAATCAACACATTTCTGTTAATTTATAGGTTGGTTGTTGAAGCCGTGCTTCATGCTGTTCGGTTGTGAAAAGAACGCATGAGGTCCGCTTCGCAAGTAATTTGTGACCTTCGGGGTTATGATGTGAATCACTTCAGAATCAAAAACATCGTAAAATATTGAGCTTTATTTGAGCTAAATTTCTCGCCACAACAAGAACGCTCTCGCAGGCATCGAACCCTCGTGTTTATAAATAAAGTCTTCCATGCTGCTGGAATAAAATGCAAAAAAGGTTAGGTGGTAAGTCAGGGAAATACCTAATTAATAAATACCCAAAATATCTTTCACCTGCTGCACTAATAAATGATTTGTATGTGGCCATTGTCTGAAGCGGAGCATATAAAGTTTTATTAACGAATGGTTTCTCGGGTTACAATCGAAAGCGCAAAGAAACAAATACCACGAAACCACTGTTTTTGTCTCTTTGTTTCTCACGCAGCTTTCATGTTTTACTCCATTCCAGGATGCTTTGGGGCTTTTGGAGCCTCTTACCAGCGACTCAGTGAACTACGTGCGACAAGGAGCACTTGTCGCCTCGGCCATGATACTCGTGCAGCACACCGAGGCTACTTGTTCCAAGGTACAGTTCTGTACAAGTCTTAATTTTTAACGACGTCGTTGATGTAGCGGTTACATGTGTCTTCGTTGTTGAATCCTGTCAAAAATGGCTTTATCTAGACTCTAGTCCGTAAAATGTATTTATGTTACAATTTTTTGTCTGCAATTTAATGCGTTAGTTGCAGTTCCGAAAAAAGTTTAAAAGCTTGCAGATGTTGTTCAAGGGCACGTTGCAAGAGTGGAGTTCATTTACCTCATACTAATGTGTAATTTGGTGTTAATTAAATAACTCGTTTTTTGCGGGTCTTTTATCGTTCGGTTTGGAAATTATTATACAAGACCTTATGAGCAGGGTTGGATATTAGAATTTAGGGGCCCGAGGCAAACTCTCAGAAAGGGCTCAAAACTACATATTAAAGTTTTTGAGGGGCCCCCTTTGGCACATTATCACATAATTTTTGCTTTATATTGGAAAACACACGACTCGCTTCAGATATTATTAAATGTGGCTTTAGGGTGTTTCATGAGCTTTATAACAAAACAACATAAAAACTAACGCGACACGCTCAAATGGGGGGCACGGCATCTCTGAGAAAGGGGGCCCCGGGCGACCGCCTCGCTCGACTCCCCTAATATCCACCCCTGCTCATGAGTTCTTCAGGCGGCCGGTGAAATAATCACTGCAGGAAAGTTCTTTAACAGCTGTTGGTTTTGTGAATTTGATGATGGTGTGATCGTAGCTCCGGGGTTCAACTTTCAATGATTCGGTTTCAACCTTCGCAGCCTCATTCGTTCAGCTCGGGGTGTATCGCCCCCATTCATTGAACTCTTTGTGGACCACTAGAAATTCCAGGTAGTCCAAGTTGGCCACGTTGAGAATCACTGGTGTGACGCAAATTTTAGTCGATCGCTGTATCTTGCGATGCGGGCGTTGGCCATTTGTCAACAAAGTTCAAATAATGTGTTCAATCCCCGACAACTCACGTTCCCGTCTGGCCAGGACGCTGACAGTTCAGACACGCAGGTCTGGTGAACGGTTGCCTTAATTTGTTGAGCAAGGGCGAGATCTGTGACTGCAGCATGTCCGTTGATCGCATTTCATAAACTTTCATTTTAATGTGTTCGACGTCATTCTTAAAATATTTCTGACTCAAACAAACTATAGCACGGAGCACGTGGTGAAACATTCATCGGAATCTTTTCGCCACTGTTTACTCAGGACGACTTGGTTTTCTTTTGCCAATTCGTTGTTGCTACTGTTCAACGTCGCCTTAGATAAGCGAAAAGGGTTTCCCATCTAGCATTGTTCGCCGTTGCCATTTTGAAGGGTTTTTTATCGGATCAATGTCCTCCTCTTACGTCAGTGTTGCCTCAATATTAAACGTTACTTAGCGACCGTCAAGCAAGCTGGGAGGAAACCCCGTTGGTCAAGTGTATGTTTTGTGGGAAAGAATCTACTTGACTGGCTCGGAGGAAGTTGTAGCGGTAGAATGCTCGGTCTGTGGAGCTTTTCACACATAATTGGCAGAGGTTTTTAGAATCATGGCAATCACTGAGTGATGTAATCTACGCTTTTCGCATAATCACATTTAAGACACACTAATATATAAAATATAAACATAAAATGCAGCTTAAATTCATCATAACGTATAAACAGATGGTCGCCTGCCTGTTCGTTTCGTAGCCTTTCTTAACTTTGGCAGACTGTCCACTTGGCCTTTCTCATTAAGGTTGCTTGGGAAATTGGGGAAAAATAACTTGGCTATTGAACACTGGTCAGCTTTAGTTTGTTTCTGTGCTGGCATGCTTCTTTTCTTGCGTTACTTCTTAAAGCAGTGGTTCTTAACCTTTTCTCACCACACCCCCTTAAGCAATTGTCCTTCGTTTCAACCCTCCTGACATAAAATAAGCTGTAAAAACAATTGTATTTATTGGAAAATTTGCTGATCAAACTTTCCCCGTTGTAGAGCGCATTAAGGGCTCGCCTCCCCAGAGATTTATTGACGCTCCCTGGGGAGGCGTGTCCCCCGTTAAGAGCAAGAGCCACTGTTTTAGAGCAGGGCTCTCAAACGTTTTTGTACTGCGGCCCATGAAAATTTTTTTTCTATGCGACCTCTTTGAATTGATGGATAGCCTATGTTAATGATACGTGTGAACGTCTCATTACAAATCTCAAGAAGCATTTTTGTCTATGGCGAAGTCATACAAATGCACACAATTCACGAAAGTAACTATACAGCAACAAAACTACCACGTAAGAGAAACAGAAAGGCGAAAAAAATTAACCATTGTTTTTTTGTTATCAAGCACAACTAATGGGATGGACGCACTACCAGACAATGCAGGACGAAGGACATTCTTAACATTTTTCAAAAAGGATCGTTTTTTGGACTTGATTATTAATTTTGAGAACACCGCTTCACACAAATATCTTGTGCAACACTCTAAGAGTTTATGAATGGCTAAATCAGAAATGACTGGGCATTTATTCGTTTATTGTTCTATCCAAATATGACATCAACTCTGCTTTGAAAATTCCAGTTGCAAACTATGCGGTTTAATAACTCCACAAACTTATCCTTGGCATGGCAGGTGTGTGGCCTCCTGAAATTTAAATTGTGTATGGTTCGTGGATCAAACTTTTCCTGAATCAAAGTCCGAAGTGCTGCTGGAACTATGTATGAAGCTTATAACTTTGAAACTACTCGGTGTGCTCTCAAAGCAGTTTGCCTATCCCCTAAACTACAGTAGACCTAGAGTTCTAAACACAATCATGTCTTCGTGTCGGAATGAATGCAACAAAGTCAGTATTGGCCAGTACGTTAAAACAATCATGACAACAACGCGTGACTTGTGCTTTGTTGATTATTATCATTTGATAGCTCAGGCAGTCATTCCCAGCAAACAACTATAAGCATAAAGCACGATATTGCCCCTAAGTATGCAGTAGAAATAGATTCACTGCAGGCCTACTTTTAATTATTAAGTTTACAAAAGTTGTATATCTGACTTGTCAAGCCATTTTGTTTCGCGACCCAAAATTACATTTCGCAACCCCAAATGGGGTCGCGACCCATAGTTTGAGAAGCCCAGTTTTAGAGGGTCGGCTGAACAATCGGTCTTCTGGCAGGCTCAGGCCACATCTTCATCAGTGGCGTACGGTGGCGAGGCGATTTTGGTAGGGTGTTCAACAGGCTCGGAACCAGCCCAGAACTGGAGGTTCACCAGTCGTGGTGGTTCTCGCCTACCACAAGCCATTCGAACACTTGAACAGATTGGCAGTTGATCATAATAATCGAACCACGCGCAGCACGCGTAGAACGTCGACAGCATCGGGCACGAACAAGAATTGATTGAATTCATTTCTCGTGACAAACTCTTTCCAATTGAACTCACTTATAAGAAATAAATAGCATTCGCGACACAGAATAGTCAAAATGATCAACTGGCTTACGTGTTAGGAAGCATCGGTTTTCCGACTGCTACCGGTATCAACATTCCACCCACATTTTAGCGTTAGGCTGCTTTGCACAGCCTAGGCTCACCACCACTTAAGTCCGTAATGTTAAGCTTCGTCACTTCGTGCATTCTCATTTTTAAAATTGGCCAAACTCAAACTGTCACAGTGAGCATCACACACACAAACAAAGAAAAAAGAAACCACACCACCTACCTAGCCAAAGTAGGCTATTTCAATCTGAAGCAAAACCCAACTGTACAAGTCCACCACAAGGAATCCAGCCTACTGCACAGCTTGCTGCCACTGTACAGATTAAGCGGAAAAGCTAGCAAAACAACGTATGACGTAAACAAGTTGTTCACCAGGCACGGTGAACAACCTGGCTGTTTTGAAAGCGCTTGGCTCCACTGGCGTTTATTTTCCTTGTTCATTTATTTAAATTTGAATATTACTGAACAACCTGCAGTCATGCTTGAACAGACAAGTAAAAATCGTTCGACCGTGTTAAAAAACATATCCCCGCTGGCTGACAAACGGTACAAATAAAGGCAGTTCTTGTCATTAATCGCTCATGAATGCCCTAAAACCGATTTTAAAATTTTTTTCTTCATTTTCAGGTGTTCACTGAACACCGTGAACACCCTGAATATCCGCCATTGATCTTCATGAGTCACATTTCCGCGTTTGCGGTTTTTGCAAACAAACCATTTAAAAGTGCAGTCAGTCATTTCCTTTTTTATCTCCCAAATCAATTTTTAAAGTTTCGTACTGAGAATATATATTGGTTTTAATGCAAAGTGAAGGCTGTCCAGAAATAGACAGAATGAGAAAAAACATTCCTCAGATGTTTAAAAACAAAGCGAATATCCTTGACGCGGCCACATTAGCGCCAAATCAAGCCACTCACCAATGACAATAAACATCTGCCAATGTTCAAGAAGGAGCTCCATGCAGCAGAGAGAAGTTGGTCGCATGTGTTTATAAAACATGCTTAGCGCTAGACTGACTGAGTATAGCTTCAACCTTACAACTTTCTAAGTCTGGTCTTTGTAACTCAAAAATTTGTGTTGTTTGCATTTGGGAGCACGCAAAAGGTTCTTTAGTCTATGTGCGTTTTGCTTCCAGCATGCCTTTAAAGTTCACAATGTTTCGCTATAATTGTATTATTGCAAAATTTGCAATAGGCTTTGCTTGAATCAGCAAGATAAGCACCGAGCCAACTTTTAAATTCTGATTCGTTCTCGCTGCCATATATAGTATGTCGAAACTTTTGTCAATATTGCTTTGGTTTGCCAGATATTACTATACTTCCTGGTGTAACTGAACCATTTGGAAATCTTATATGTTTCGCGGGGTAAAAAGATATTCTACCAATGCAGTCTTTCAACCTGATGCGCTAATAAGCTTCAAGTCATCAGTTACTTGTTATTATGATGGAATTATCTGCTTAAGCAGTTCCATTACGTTATGATAAAAATTCCAAATGATTGAAGGCAGCTGGTTGTGTCTAGTGCTGGTGTTGTTCAAGTTAAAGCAGGGGTGTGGAACCTGCGGCCCGCGGGCCAAATGCGGCCCGCGTGAACAATAGATATGGCATGGATCAGAATTTTCGTTACCCAATTTAGAGTACAAGATCACGCCAAAACGAAGCTCCATGATACGTAGGTACTTAGACAGTTAAGTCAGAAGCCTCTATCCCTTAAGATGGTATGTCATGAGAAGCCTCTATCCCTCGTAGTAAGATAAAGGTGGAATTTTAGGATAAACTAAATTATTTGCCCGCCAGCAATAATGCACAATTTATGCGGCCCGTGATAGTAAATAGATTCCCCACCTCTGATTTAAAGCTTCACAAAGAAGATAACTGTTTTTTGACCACAAAGGTGTAAAAGTTTTCATCTTGAAAAACTGTTCAAACAAAGTTTTTTGTCAGGAATTTGTTACCTGATAAATATGTCAAACGGTTTTCAAAATCCTGCTAGAAAATCAGCTAACGGCTAGATTGAAAATTTTACAGCTAACAGTGAGAAAATCCTGCTAGATCTAGCAGCAAATCAGCTAAAATGGCAACCCTGACTGTGGCGGGCTTCTGGCCAGCAATGAAGGTTTATTATGACGTTACAAGACGAGACATGCACACAGTTCATGGCTCAGCTTCAGAATAAAAAGGGGTTGAAACAAAGGACAATTACTTAAGGGGGTTAAAACAAAGGACAATTACTTAAGGGGGTGTGGTGAGAAAAGGTTAAGAACCACTGCTTTAAGAAGTAACGCAAGAAAAAAAGGATGCCAGCAAACCAGTGTTCAATACCCAAGTTATTTTTCCCCAATTTCCCAAGCAACCTTAATGAGAAAGGCCAAGTGGACAGTCTGCCAAAGTTAAAGGCTACGAAACGAACAGGCAGGCGGCCATCTGTTTATACGTTATGATGAATTTAAGCTTTTCTGTCGCATTTAACTTATGTTTATATTTTATAGATTAGTGTGTCTTAAAATGTGATTATGCGAAAAGCGTTGATTGCATCACTATTACAATCGTTTTGATCAATAATGAGAAACAATCCACTATAAAACCGGATGTATTCAATTTTCGCTTCGGCTTCCGTTGTCCTGTCTTTGCCTGAATGTATTTACTTTGTGACGTGTTTAGCCGGTTGTCTGCGGCGCGCTGCTATCTTCTTACCTTACAATGATTTAGATCTTCGGTATCTGAGTCATCCTCCCACCTGTTGACCACGTGACCCTTCATCCGCGGCACCTCCCACGCCTCTTTTTCGTTCAATACGATGTTAACAGTTTCTGGAGTTACTTTCGTTATTCCGTTTGGTGACTTAGTCAGTTGCTCGCAGGACTGTGCAGATACTGCCATGTATCAGCTGGAAAGCGCCCCGTTCTCAACAGACAGTCAATCACTTTGATTTTTTAACAGAGTAGCTTATTCCGCCAACTGAGGATTCTTCAGCTTTTGATCAAATTGAAATTGACTCAGTTGATAAAATACTCCACAGCACGTTGCAAGTGACTTTCAATTTTGAACATGGACGACTGCTGCTGCATCAGTGCTCTGCTTTTGTTCTTGCGGTGAACTGGCTGATGGTGATCTGGAAATAATCGTTGATGAGCAACCGGCTGTGCTGGTTTAGAATTAGCCATGATCTATTTTGATCCTTGTGTTTGTAGCAAAGCGGTAACCCAACACGTTTGGCTGCAGGCTTTCTAAAATAACTGCTGAGACTGACATGAAGTCTTTTTCTCCCAACAGCCGTCTGTCATTTCTGTGAGACATGTGCAGTGAAGCGTAACCGGCTTAGACCCGGAGGTCGTGGGTTGGCTTACGCGAAGCGAAGGCAGACTGCGGAGGCAAAACAAACTACTTTCGACGCTGAAGCCTCCACTTCATTGTCGAGAGATCAAAACCACGCTCGTGTTGTTTCAAGCCCACTGTGTTTATAGTTGTTGTAGAGAAGTCGCTGGTAATACTTGGGTACAAACGCGACTGTCGTTACAGCGATTTGCAACTTGCTTTCATGTTGTTGGAGCAGCCGTTGATGGTCGACAGTGTATTACAGGTGAAAACATTCAAGGAGCTCTATCGCAAAGTCATCAACGACAAGCACGAGGACGTGATGGCGAAGCTCGGAGCGATCATCTCTCAGGGAATCATCGATGCAGGTGCGGCAGAGACCCACGAGCAGTGGTGTTCGATCGCGAACAACGTTTTTCCGAACTTTCACTTCAAAACTAAACGTCCACGTAACAGTTGGTAGGAAATATGGCAAAGTTTTAAAGCAAAGCGAGGAATGGTTCCAAGTCCCGTCGCTTGGGTGTGTGGTGCTTAGTTTTCGCAGCAGCTGTGATGTTGGGCGCAGCTCCCACGTAAACGATTCGTGTTTGATTAATGGCATTATGACTTCACAGGCGGTCGGAACGCTACATTGTCGATGCAGTCGCGGTCCGGACATGTTAACATGGCGTCGGTGGCCGGCATGCTGGTCTTCTGTCAGTTCTGGTACTGGTTCCCCCTGTCGCATTTTCTGGCCCTCGCATTCACCCCTGCGGCCATCATCGGCCTGAATTCGAGTCTGAAGGTGAGTTGCGAGGCGTCATATTTGATCAGAACCGTTTCTCGGTATCGAGCTCGAATGGGGGGGAGCGCTGAGGAACTGATTTCGCCTCAAATTTTCGCGACTCTCACGGATACAGTGTAACCGTTCCTAGTGTTTCGCATGCTTCTGTTTCATCACATCCGGTCCGAATGAAATTACAAGGGTCGTCCTGCGGTATCTGGAAGCATCCAGGCTATTTTTGCGGCATCCAACAATACTCATCGTGTGTATTTTCAAACCATACAGTTCTTGTATTACGTGAAGGCGAGTGAACGTTGCATTTTCTTCCTCCCAAAGTAATTCAAAGAATATTAAAATCTATTTGCATTAAATATTTTTGAAACAAACATTCCAAGATTAAATCCTTAACTGCGTAGGTTTTCGGATGTTTCCAGGTTCGTTGACTTTGAATGGTTTATTTGCAGAAGCGGTCAGTTAATATTTTCATTCCACGTTCAAATCCCGAGAGCGTTCACGCACGAGTAAGCAGTGCAGTGCCATTGTGACGTGGATTTCGCTTTTGGCGATATTTCCGGTTTGCTTATACAGCGATTAATTGTACATGTTGTTTAATGCGTGTTGTACTGAGTTGCAACCATTGATGAGGCTGCAGGTTTTGAAACTGGAACGTCATTTGTTCGCTGGAATCTCTCGCAGCTGTTCTTTCGCACACACGTGACCGCGATGATGTAATTATCGAACAGGTCCTGCAGGAAACCTTTGCTTGAAGCTGCTTTTTTAAAATCGTTTATGATTGACAAACCGTTACACTCAAGCACAAGCGCCCTTTGTTGCACAACGTTTCGCGCACCACCGCACGAGTATTTTTACACCGTTGAATGTTTTCAAACGCCAGCACAACAACGAAAGTTACCCAGCGGTTTTTGTTGTCATGGATACATGACTTTTTCACCGAGCCTTCTGTGAACTTTTAACGCCACTGTGTTGTTTTATGAACGAAGATGCCGAAAATGCAGTTCCGGTCCAACGCGAAGCCCAGCGTGTACGCGTACCCGGGCCCCATCGAAGAAAAGAAGGGGAGGGAGGCGGAGAAAGTGGAGACTGCTGTCCTCTCAACCACCGCCAAAGCAAAAGCTAAGGAGATAAAGAAGGAGAAAAGAAAAGCAACAGCTCCAACCACAACGGTCACTCCCACCAACACCTCACGACCAGCTACTGTTGATGAAAAGATGGAATTGGTAAATGCGTTTGTGACCAGTGTTTGTGTGGACGTACCGCTGTTTGGGGTGCGAGGAGATTCTCGTGTCCATGGATGTAGGAGTGATATGCAGGGGGGGTGGGGGTCGAAAAGTCCAGTTGGACATTCCAGTCGTTCTTTCCTGTAGTGCGCCTCAGCATATTACATTGCATCCAATGATTTTGTGTTTTTACGAATGTGTTTCTAATTCGAGCCACTTCTTCCAATGCTCCACCATTTCCATGAATCTTAAACGAAACTTGTGACCGGCAACCAACGCAGAACGAAGCACCGTCGAGCTTCTGGTGAAACATCTGCAGCAAATAGGGGTATTCATATTGTAAGCAAGAAAACTGTCGAAACCAGCTTATACTTGGGTGCAGTGCCGGATTAACAATAGTAGCAAATGGCAATTGCTACGAGCCCCGCGGTGCTTTGTGTTAAACTTGATTCTACACTGTTCTTTGTATACACTTTATTTCAAATTGTTCTTTGTGTATATTCTTTGTATACACATTAAAGTTGTTTAGGGGTCTCTTTTGGCCGATTTACACACAGCTGCTGCTTTATTTTGTCTAACAGACGACTTACCTCAATGCCGATGACTCTAAAGTTAATAAGCGTTTTTACAAAAAA
>JGI24159J19872_10007733_pt1 | contig 14072 bp, 9 predicted proteins | sample Ectturendosymbi4_FD_19872 | JGI IMG/M metagenome (IMG submission 19872) | reverse complement strand
GCTCTTGATTGCTTTTTTACATTTATGGCTGAAAGTTTGGGACGGTATTGACAAATACTGCATCGTTCCGGTAAGAAAATTATTCTACTTTCACCACTGAACAGGACCTTACGGAAGTCACGTGACCCAGAAAAACGGATCTTGTTTCCGCTTACGTCAGACCCATAATTATCTGACGCGTTTATGCGCATTAAATGTCACCTGACCAGCGTTTTCTTTCATTGGTTCGTTTGACAAACTTTGAACACACATGACGCATTGTGGCTTTTCAATGCCTCCAACTATAAACGCTTGTAAATACAGTAATCTCCCGGCTAAGTTCGCATCCCAGTTAAGTTAGCAAAAAATATTCAAAAAATCTGGATTCAACTTTTCAACTAATTTATTGGTATTTGCAGTGAGTCAAACATGGCAACACAACTTGTAATAATAAAGTTAAACAAGCAACAATATGGTGCTAAAGTTCACGATTTAAACAAGTCAGGAATGGTCAGCTGATGCATGTTATGCTCTCTTTTGCGTTTTGCTTTCAAAATCACTTGCCTCAACGGTATAACTTATCCTTCATCTCTTTAAACCTCCCGGCAGACGCTCTAAATCAGCTATGTCCAACCCGCGGCCCATGGGCCGCATGTGGCCCAGTCAAAGGTTTTGTATGGCTCACTTTAAGTTTTCGCAGTAGTAAAACTTTCCTATATATTGACAAACTGTGTTTATTTTAATAATCTTGAATATGATGTTTTTGATGCAGGTGGTCGTCAGTGCCATTTCATCACGTCTGATACCGTTACGGTTAGGATTCGAACACTTTCAATACATTAGTTTAAACTAAATTTGCTTTGCTAAGATGAAAGTAAGCCATTCAATGTGTGGCCCTGGTTAAGATAGTGACATACATTTTGGCTCAGTAAGTCACTTGGGTTGGACATAGCTGCTCTGAATTTTCTCTTTTTCGTCTCTTCAGACCTCAGATCACAACGTATATGAATAACTTCTCGCTTCGCCCGGACTTTTCTAATAGTAGCCTCACTAACGTTGTACTGCCCTGCGATGGTTCGTTGGCTTGGAGGATTTGTCTGGCTCAACTTAGAGATGACTTCCAATCTCTATGACTCATTCAAACGCTTGGTTTTACCTGATATAATATGTGAATAGTATAATATTAATAAACACCACGTGTGACTTCCTAAAAAGATTAGTTGACTTCAGTCAATGCAACAATCAGTTTCGAAACTTCAGCCTTATGATCACTGATCAGCAACATGGTTGCCGACCTGTTTTCACCAAAAAAAGCCAGACCTTGTTCCAAAAAAGGCAGAAAAAGCCAAATACCAGCTTTAAGGCATATTCACATAAAACATGCATCATCAGACACAAAATAGATATTAAATCTCGTCAGAAACATCAATATAATTACTGTATAATATAATTCCAATCTTTAGAAGCATTTTCTTTCCCAGTTATTAGACTGTCTTACATTTGTTTCTTATAAATAACATCGATGATTTTTAGGGCAACAGTAAAATCTTTGCAATACTCTTTGTACCCTGCATGGTCATAGACTCTCGTCAGAAGAGATTTGTATGAATTTGCAGCTCAGACAATGTTTTACCAGAGCTAAGTCTTTTCGCCCGAAAAAAGCCAGAAAAAGCCAAACTTTGTCTGGCTTTTTGATTTCCAAAAAAGCCAAAGATGTTCAAAAGAAGGCAGAATGTGAAATTCTGCCTTCAAAAAAGCCAAAGTGGCAACCCTGGTCAGCAATTCAGCGTCTTCATTTTTGTTGATACATATACAGGCCCTCTATATTACGTAATAATATGCTTTTTGTGTAGAGCACAAAGCATAATTGCTAAGTTTCGCACCTACCAGCTAAGTTCGCACATACTGCTTAACTGGAGATTACTGTACACGTTTTGGAAATGCAGGTTTGTAGCAACGTTTTGGCATTTCCGGAAATATGGAAAACTTTAGCCAAAAATCTCAGCAAAAGAACTGGTATTACAATCCTCTTGTGTTATAAATAGAACAGATGACTTAAAAATTGGGTAAATCTCTGGATACAGGCGCGAGACTACTAACATGCAAATTAACACTTTACTTTCCACTAAATAGGTTACCATCTTGGCGAATTAACTTACAAGGAATGTGGTATTGTCTCGGGTAATTCGATGTAACAATGCCGTTTTAGAGCGTGAAGCTAAAACGTGGTTGACTGACAGTACCGCTAAATCCTGGTGTAATGGTGTACTATAGGCTTCTCTGATAGTTACTGGAGCAAGAGCAAGTGTTGCCCCTTGCCAGTTTATTTGTTGTTGTATTAGACACAACTGTTTTAGCTTAAGCTTTAGGTTATAACTAGATATAAGCAAGGTTTACTCGCAAGCCGTCTGCTAAATCTTGGCAATTCACATCAGGGCCGCAACACATGATTTGAGAAAGGCTGAGCTATAGCATCATACAAAAGTTGTGAACGGAAAATTGAAAAATACACTGAGACACCAACACGATCTCACAGCTGGTTTGCGTAAGCTCTTGAAAACTAAAGAGATAATCGAAGAGTCAAGCAAAAACTAGAGTAGATAATTTTACATACCTCTCTTTTGCATGGCCAGTCTGGAATCTCGCAGAGAGCCCTTTAAAAGTTTTAGGTTACGGTATGGAGGCGCTAGGGAGCTATCCTCTGCGCTTTCCACCCAAACTCCTCTGCATATTTGAGCTTTGCACCAAAGCGCAGTCTGTTGAAATCAACTCTCTACAAAGAATATCCTGCTGAATGCTCAGTTCATGGGAGGTGAGCAAATAAAAATACTTTCATCAGCTGATTTCCATGCTTCGGGACCTTGTAATGTTCAAGTTGTCAATTTTCCTAACGCGTTTTGATACTCTATAGTAGCACCAATTCATGAAGTCGATGTCTGCAATTTTTAACGTAGAAAACAAAACAGCTCGTTTGACGCGTATTCCATAAAATCTAAAAGCAGACTAACAAGGCGTATTGTTGTTTAATGCAATGAAGTTTTTCCATTAAAACTTTAAGCTCAACGAAAGTGACAGTGCTTTTGGCCACTTTATTTTGTTTACTTTTTGGTTGGCATTGCTTCTATCACAACCTTTAAACGTAATATGGTGAAAACTAGATCACTATTCAACAAAATGCATTTTGCAAAAGATTTTGTTATGCGAATGATGACACCCTGATGCGAATGACGATTGTTATGCGAATAACAATGATGACAAATTGCCCTGACCATTTATTTTAACATTAGCTGAACTGGAAAACATGAGCTGCGGACTCGTTTTAGCTTGCTCTCAATTTTTTCTATGCCTTTTAATATCAAGTTTTTCCAGCATGCCCTAAAGCTATACTTTCCTTGCAATAATTTTCTGTTGCTGTTGCACTGTTTGTGTGAATCAAACGAATGCGCCAATAAACAACATTGTACGGCATATTACGCAGCTTCTCTGGAGACGCCTGTGAGAGCGATCGAGCTAAGGGGTGTTGCTTTTTGTGACGTCATAGGACGACGCGTTCAAGTTTGCCAGCAGTCAATCTTGTCCACACTTCAATATAAGGTGCTATTGACGTATTTCAACGACCAATCATCACGTAACCTCTTTTACAACGCTAAAACACACAATCGTAAAAGTTGAATACAGCGCACATGGTGCTAAGGGCGTATCCAGCCAGTATGGTAAAGTGGGGCGATTTCAGTAATATTTGGTAGTCAAATCTCATAACGGCTTCGCTACTGTACGAGAGATGAAGTATACTTCGCAACACTGCTGTGACAAAACTATGGACGGTAAAATGACCTTATATCGGGAATGTTGTTTTCCAAATTGTACAAAATCATGGTGAATAAAGTTACTTTCGTAGGTTTCAGGGGAGGCGACCACCCCAATCGTCCTCCTAGATCTGCTCTTGGCTCCTGCCTGGAGCAAAACGTGANACNCANGTTNTGCGTGAGATGCTGGTAAACGTGACTCACGCAAAGGCTACGAAAAGCTCATGTTACTTCTCANAAAAATTGTCTCGAAGGCGAACTTATAAATTGCTGAATTACTGTAAATGGNATTCAATTTGCAAGGCAGTGTTGCGCGTAACATGCCAAAAATTTACGTTCCCTTTGAAACAACATCATTTCAGGACGATGCAAATTTGCTTGTCAGCACGTCAAAGTAAACAATGGGCGATTTTTCACTAACAACGCTTATCTCGGTTTCCTAGGACCATCAAAGCAAGTTAAGAAATTTGGAAAATGTCTAAAAACCAGCGGCTGATTGCTGGTGAAAATCAAATAGTTTAGGGGACACTTCTATAAGCACAAAAATGGAACATCTAGAAATTCCAGATATTAAACTGGTCGTGCTGTCTCAACATAAATTAGAAAAACGCTTCGTGTTTTTAATCATTTAAACACACTCAGAGAATGTTTCTTAGGAAACGCTACGGAACAAGATGGTGAAATATGAACGATATATTTTGAAATAAAACACTTTCGTTCAAGTAAAACACAAAAATATCACGGATGAAAACAATCGTTTGATTTTCCACTTGCCGCACATCATCGTTTTTTCACTCAATAGTTCAGCAGCTTGGACTTGAGTGTACCATATCAAGATCTTCGTCAGACGCAAACCCTTAGCTGTGTTGAGCCACAGCGCTGCCGAACATAGGTAATTTTTCGGGCTCGTTTTAGAGCTCAGTTAGAGCTGGTAGTCAATCTGGTCACTTCAATGAGGTGTGCGGGAACAAAATAAAACCGCTGTTCTTTGTTTTGAGCTGTTGATTCGCGTATCCATGCTGCCGTGTCGCGCTCTCTTTGTATGCCATGGCGCCGTCATAATACAGAAAGAGTTTCTGCCCCAAAATCTCAGAAGTGGTCTCCGAGCGGAAGTTTAAACAACGCTAATCGCATAGCAAACGCCGTGACGTTTTCAATCACCGCGAAGCAAGCGCAACGCCGAAACATTTTATTGGAAGGCTTTATTCTAGAGGTAGACTGGACAGTTGAGGCGCTTAGAAATATATCTCCAGCTTACAGCATTCCAATACAGCTTTTTATACTCACCGTATTGGTGACGAAACGGCCGTCTTTTTAGATTTTTTACATTACGCACCAACATGGCATTGTGAACATTTTAACGAACTATCTCCGCCACTCTGCAATCAATTGAACAGCGTTTTGTGAATGTTTCAGGAGCTACAACCTACAGTATTAAAATGACAACAAGAATCATTACCTTAGAAGAGGTGTTTCCTGATTTTATAAAGAAATTTTAAAGTCAACTACAAATTGCTTGCGTTAAACGGGGAGCCACGTTGTACAAAATACCTTTGCTTTTGTTTGCAAACCTTCAATCAGAAAAACCTTCAGTCAGAAACGAGCTATTTAAATCAACGCAAAGCGATTGGATGTGGCAGAGAGCTATTAAAAAAGCTTGGAGCAGGATTTATAATATGGATGCGCATGCACAACAAACAAACCGAAAATTTATAAAAGATGCCCTGACTTCTCTCAGACTTTATTCCAGTAACTACACTTTAGTCGTGCTTCCGTGATGACATCATCTCGTACCGATTTGCGCTGCACAGGCCAAGCATTGGAGACAGTGAATGACAAGACTATTTGCTGAGCATCAAAGAGATTAAAAGCTGTTTATCCTCAATCTTACTCAGGGAAAACTTACCACAAGGTTAGGGGCATCCTATACATCAGGGTCTCAAACACGCGGCCTGCAAGGGCGCTTTGTGCGGACCGCGATGCTTTTCGGGAATTTTCAAATAATAACATTTTGGTTATTTAGTTTATTTACCGGTGTTTAAAAGTGCTCGGCTAGGAAGTGAACAAGTTTCTTTGAAGCGAACGTAGAGAGGGCTAGAAATAATTTGCCTATAGCTCATGATATTTTTCCCAGGAAATAAGATGTAAACGCTGTTTCTAGTAAGGTTCAGGTACCGCCATTATTGCGTCAGCGTCACAATTCGGTCCTTGAGTAGTCTCAATGCGGCCCTCGGATTACTTTATACAGTAAGTCCTCATTTGGCCCTCGGAGCAATTTGAGTTTGAGACCCCTACTATATATTCTCAGGAATCGTTCTTCGTTCTAGCTTGTGAAACATACTTCAAGTGTCGTTTTGATTTCATGGTTGCAGTATGTTGGCTTTGTTTGGCGTTTGTCAGTTAAAATATAATTTTAATGTGTGCCAGCCTTAATGAAGTGATCCCAAACTTGAAAACAACTGTAAAACAACGCATGATGCAATTCTTTTATCTTGATATGACTGCCATGGCTAAATGCAGTCGCAACAGTTTCATAAACATACGGCTTTGGACAGATTTCGGAAGAGCAAAAGGTCATCTTCAGAATATAAACTCTCCTCTGCAGCTCAGACATCACGTCATCCAGATGTTCGATCGCCTTGTGACGAAAAAGTGGAAAGCACGAGGTGAAAGAAATTTCCCCCAATAGAATTGATTTTAAATGAGACTGCAAGAGCTCAGCTTAGTCCTTTAAACTTTCTGATGAGTAGCAACCTGAAATGTCATAGTTTGTCATTGTGTAAAATTCACAATGGAATTTCGTGAAATTATTTGCTAAAGCAGACCAACATGGCCGAGCGTTTATCGTCAAAAACCAGACAACCACATCTGGAAATCCAGACTTCTCTATTTAGCAAAACGTGTGTAGGCCTAGGTGCTGACGGATGTTTGCATTTGTGGATTGACACCGAGATTACTTTCACAGTCTCTGCAATATGATGAAAGCGACAGTGAGTTTTTACCGTCACTTTCTCAGAGAACTTATCTGCAGAAAAAGCTTTCTTTGTGGCAAAGTCGATAAAAAAACTTTTAATTAAACAAAACGTGAGTTTAAGCTGACATGACTGTTTCAGAAATACACCTCAAGTTTGTACTTTCGATCGCTGCATCATCGGTTGCCTCCAGTAACGAACTGGTTGATGTAAGCGCGTTTGTCTCAGCGGGGCGCCAACATCTTGAAATATTTATAAGACGCCGGCTGTGATTGCTTATCTCGCTGACCGAAGTGCTATCCTCTCTTCGCGTAATTGTATGAAAGGTGGGACAAAGAAGAAGGAGTCCTAGAAACCTACTTCTGCGCTAGTGCATGTGCGACTAAAATCAGAAAATTGTGCGTGGCACGTGTGCGGGTGCGTCGTCAGAGAGCGCAGGGAAGCAAAGTAAATCGTTTGATTTTTAACCTCACGACAATGGAGCATCATCGTATGGTATTTATGAATAAAGTGGACGAAATCGGGNTGATTTTGGTTTCTAACACCACTCATCATCACTGTTCCGCTTGTATGCAGAGAACAACACGTCAGTCGTACTAAAAGGTCACTTAGCATGGCACGGGGAAGCTTAGAGAGGCTTGTGAGAAAAAATGTGTTGCAACTACAGGATCGCAAGAACGGTAATTTCATTTGGCGCTCTTGCTGTCAATGTGACATTCTATTTCAACTTAGCTAATTAAAGTCGCAAGTTGACTTGTTTTAATACCACCGGTAGTTCTACATTTGGCTTAAAAGGTTGCAATTAAGCAACTGGTGATAGTAGCACGAGCAAAAGATAACATCGTAGATATTTTTGTCTTAGCATCCTTGGATTATCTACTTTGTTGGAGGTGGTGTTGCTTTTTCAAACAAGGCGGGTCGTCGAACCCGTCCTCTTAAGCTTTCCATTATAATCGAAATTTTTTAAAGCGAAAAGTTTTATCTGCACAATTGAAATACAAAGAAGCTGACCACGAGAAACCGCACTATTATTTCTCTTGCCTATTTAGTTGATTTTCCCAAAAAATACTTTTAGCACGGGAGATGACCGGGTCTTCTGAGAGAAACATTACCAGAGGGTACGCAGACCGACACCAGAACTCGCTTTGGGGACCCTCGTCGAAACTTGTACAGTTTTTTGTATTGTAATGAGAATGTAGTAAAATAGTTACCATGCTAAGATTTAGAAATAGGTGAATTGGTATGCTGGGAACTGGCTTAGACTAGTAATGTTAGGTTTGTTTACAGAAAAACGTAGCGTGCGCACTTTCATCCTCCTGGGCTCGGGTACAGTGTACCCCCTCTCGCAGGCCCTGGAGATGACATACTTTTCCAGCCTTTCTTTACCGTACTGAGATTTGTATAGCCGCTCCTCACCTTGGTTGTGCAGCAGGCAATAAATCTTGACAAGGCTTGACGCTCGTAAACAATGCGTTCTGGGGGAAAAAAACTACATCTTCCTTTAGCTTGGCATTTTGTCAGGTTTGAACAACAGTCTTGTCGAGGCGTGTTAGCTCATGTTCCTTGCGTCAGACGCGCTGACAGCACACCCGCTTCATTTTTGGTGAGTGCCTCTTCGCTTGTTTACTTTGTACGCACACTCTGCTGGAACCAATAAATAGACTCAGGATAACAGTCGGCGAGTCGCTGATTTCGAAGTTGTGAAGCGTAGTGAGTTCATTTATGGCGGTGGTCTTAAGTACATTTGGTGTTGGTGGACATGTCGGCCAAGTGCTTGGTTGGTACGTCTCAAAGCAGATAGACAAAGAGCAATTTGCGCTTCTGTTCAACTTGGCAGTCTTATCAAAAGCAGGTGGTATTTTCGCTGATGAAAAGGCATACGAAGTAGCAGCTGTTTTCGGGCACAGTGGGCCAAGCGCTCAAGTTAAACTCTGACTTGAAAAGCGTTAAAAAAGTTTCGCCATTTTTTGTGCTTTAGAGCGATTATACTGCAATCTGAAAGATGGTTTGCACAAAATAAGCTTCCGATCGACAAAACAGTGGCTATCCACTACGGACAGAGTTTTTGCGCGGGCTTTCCCTAATCTAAAGGGATGTAAGTAAATGCTTGGCCGCGGGATGTAAAGTCTTGCCAGCAGTTGTTCAGCATTGTTGTCGAAAAAGGATGATTTAACGAAGAAAGCAATTGTGATTCTCAGCGTATTTTCGATAAAAAGATAAAGCAATGTGGCCAAGGTGATCCGTATGATGCATTCGTAATCACAAAATAAAATAAAAAATTCGATTTTTTATTTTCTTTACGATGCTTTGATTAGACGGCATGTAATAGCAGCTATGGTAATCACTAGTAGAATTTTAAAATTAGCCTACTGGGCGTTAATTTGCCATGAATACTGAAACTCATTTTCTTGGGCGTGGTGAGTGTATAATTTCGTGAGTAATTTTGCAATTGACATTGTTTTTCAATTAACATAAGACAAAGTGAGGTCAGAGCAAGTTCTCAAAATGTCTATCCAGCTGTTGTCTGTTTAAAACTCACTTCGTACCAGCACCATTCCATACGCAAAGACTGAACGAGAAAGCAGTGTGTTTGAACCGTGCTTGCGCAACGGTCTGCCTCAGAAACAACCACTTGCCACCGGGTAAGTTGCAACCATGTTCTGAACAGTGAAAAACGTGAGAGGCAACCTCCAAAATAACGATTGACGTCATCCGTTTGTCAAGTGAGAGTGCGACTATTCACGTAGTCGTAGGGCCTTTACACACCCATGTTGTAAATATCTGTTTCAAATACGTTCATTCAATCCATTCATTTTCAATACACGTATACTGCCGAGGGCTAACGAGGGTAGCAGCCCCAGGAGGTTTCAAAAAATATTATGGTTTTCAGCAATCTTCTACAGTTCTGCAGGCTCCACACTAAAGTGCGATCAAATCAGGTAGATGTAATCACGTCGCCTGGTCCTTGGCTAAAAATACGCCACTAATGTAGTGAGTGTTGAAATAAATTTCAGCTTCAACTGCAGCAGCAATGTATCCATTGCGTCTGATAGACCTGGTGGGCACGTGCGTAACGATCTTGACATAATGTAGGACGAAGCGGCGTTCTAAAATCAACAGAACGACTGCGCTGCCATGAAAGTTTTCAAGACGTGTTTGCTCAACTTTTTACAGCGCTCTGCTGGAGTTGAAGTGGCAGGTTTTTCGTCGTCAGAACCTTGTCAATATTTCGCGACGTACGCAGCTTTGATCGTCAAGGAGTCGTCACGGGTAACAGGTCAAACAAGCACTATTCGCGGTCGTGGCAGGTCTCAAAATAAGCAGATTCAGGCCCGACGTCCTGCGCTTCTCACTTGGCACAGACGCACGTGGTATTTGTACGTTTTTATGTTTGCTTTTCACTGAATCGCCTGGGAGAGTGCTTGGGTGCTTCCGTTTGTTTATTGGTTGCACTTGCACACAAGAATATGGCAGTAGCTATGGTCAAGAGAGCATAGGCTGTTTTATTCCTTCAGTTGGATAATTATTCTCCTGCTGGATAATTATCCAATGGGATAATTATTTATTCGACTGAATTTCTAAATGCACTAGAAGCTTTGAATGTGGTGCGCCTTGAGATAACCAAATGTTTTCCTTTCAAACGTGAACCGAGCGGTCAAGTTCATGCGAGGGCCTGCAAGGGAGTTTTACAGCCCGTAGCAATTACAGGAGTTGACGTTTTTGAGCATCTTTTATTTGGTTGAACAACGTCTTCTACAGCGATGTTCTCATTTTACAATACGTTAAGGAATAATTAGCACTCTCCCAGGCGATTCGGTGATAAGCAGCGGGCAAAGCGACAAATCGGCCCAGGGAAAACTCAAAAGTGTGAAATTCGGCTGTGGAGTAATGTAATTTGGTAAAACGAACTATCACAGTACAGTAGGTCCGACGTTGCTCTTTTGTCAAATGTTGTCGACCTGCCGGGCTCCCAGGTTACCGGTCCAATTATCCTTTCGCCACGTGGGCACTTGCCTCGTCTTCTAATTGTCCTGACGCTGTTCGATTACGGCCTTGCGGAAAAGGGTTTCGCCGACCCAACCAAGAAAGGCTCTCAGCCCAAGCTGAGAGACTTAAGTTTGGCACGGCAGTTCAAAATCAGCCTTCACGTGATAAATGGCAGAACGGAAGCTTCCATGTGAATATGAAAATAAAGATTAAAGTCACAAATGCTTAAGTAGGTACTTGGATTAGTAGGCAAATCACAGAGCATGACAATTTCCACAAGGACAGAGCAGCAGCTTGCGAGCCTGACTACATACGAGATGGAAAGCTGAATTTGCAAAAGAGGCTTTAGCTTAATTGAATACATTTTAAAGGTAGTTCGAGGAATTTTATCTAGCCGATATTATTGTTGATTTAATGACTGTTAATGTCACAGCTGAACCGCCGATTAAACTGATGAAAAAGTTAACTTTCCAACACCTTGTTGAGGTTTATTCGTTTACTTCCGGAAACTTAGTTGCTGCACAAAAGGCGCAGAAGATTCGTGAAGTGATTGGAAACGGGTTGAAAAAGCAAGACTGCCGCGCAAAAGGCTCACCGGTAGTAGTCTATCGGTACAGCACGTACGGCACATTCAAGTACTGCAGATTAGTTTATGCTACAGTATTTGCCTGACTATGGGAATGTTTGTGGCAGATTGGCGTCTCGTGGCAACGCCAAGATCCAGGTGTTTCAGCTCTATTGTACGCTTTATGTTACTCATGTCTTCACAACGTGCGTACGTCTCGGCAGATTCGTAGAAACTGACGCGTTTGAGTTCTTAACGCTTATCAAAAAAGCTTCTTACACGTACCAAGATTTAAATTCATAGTGCCATGAAGATTTAAACCTTGGTTGTACTGAAAATTTAAACTTTTCTTACAAATATCGTGTGTGTGTGTTCGCTAAAGGCAAGAGCTTCAATTTTCAAATAATTTTGCAGTGCGTTTCCCGGTAGGAGCATTTCTGCAGCTTCACACAACCCGAAACATTCTAGCTGAAGTCCACAAAGTTTCTTTTGTCGATAATTTACCTCGTAGAAATGGGCTGCTCCAATACGAAACAAGTGCAAACGAAAGAACCGAAGCCAAGCGGCGAGGAGGTTGCGAAAACGTCGCCTGAAGGCAACGGTGATGTCACGGGATCAGAAAACGCGGCCACAGAGAAAAGTGCCGAAGCAAAACCAGCAGACGATGCCGCGAACGGCACAACCGACAACGCAGTCCAGCAAGCAGACTCTGGAGCAGACACGGAGTAAACGCTAACTGGCCAGGGAACTGGAAAATAAAACTTTTCTGCTTGATGTGCTTTGTCGTTTTTTTTCCTTGCACAAAAACGCTCTTTTGTTTCCATCGCGAAGTGCTTCACTTTTACGCCATTCCGGGGTCTTATATTTCCCGTAGCTGTCTGGTTTCGCGGGCACTTGTCGGGTATTCTCGGCTTTGTGTATTCAGCATCAGCGAACAAGCTTTCTTGTTTATTTTGTCCCTAGTAACAAGGGGCCTGTGAAGAGCGTTGCATAGACGCTCGCGGAGGTCTACTTTCGATCCCGACACAAGGGAGGGAGAAGCCTGTTTTATAGAAACCGTTATCTGCGTCCTATCAACATGAACCATGACATATGGTTTGCGACGTATGGATCGAACTGCACGACAGTAGCCTGTGCACCTCAGCCAGTTCTGGTCTTGGATTTTGTTAACTGCAGTTTCACATTTGGTTCCCTTTCCGTGCGAGTAAAAAATTTTGTAAGGCACTGATGTGAAATGTCTAACTTTGATATCAAAAGTAAGATAACGTCAAGTCCTGAAAAATTGACAGTAAGAAAAACAGCACGAAATTCAGCTCCGAAAACTCTTGCGTGGTGGCTAGCGAACACTGTGTGATCAATTGTTATGGTACCGCAAATATACACTTTCGCCCACTAAGACCTTTACTTCGTTGTACGTAAGGTCAGGGACTGATGCCGTAAATTTATATAGTGCTTGACCCACATGGCCACATCCTTCTCACCGATCCGGTATTTTGCACTGAAGATAAGCCTTTGCAAGACCGACTTAGCAGAAGTTCGATTCAAAAAAATGCCACACATATATTTATCTTTCATCTGAAAACAGAAAAACAGGTCAAGCGATTATGCACGGCGGACATTTTTGGCATGGAATGTTTACAAGGCTTGGAAATGGCAGTGGAAGGTAATGGTTTTTCACGTTCTGCGGCATGTGATATTTGAGACCACCATGCCGAAAACGCGTCTACGGAAGAGACAGTGGCAGACAATAGCTCGAAGATACAACTTAAAAGCGGTATTTACCAGTGCTTGCATTTTGAATATTACGTAGTTTATACGCTGAAACAAATATGTTCATGAATCAAGACCAAAGTTGAAAGTTCTAGGAAATATTTTTCAAGCAGTGATCTACAGCTACATTTCAGAATGTTAACTGTCTAATGTTTCACGTTTTAAAAATACAACGTTGTGTTTTGGGTCATGTTTCTGCTGAAAGATATCATCTACAGCAAGAGTTCACAAACTTTCTCTGACCAGGTACCCCTTAAACAATTCGACAGATGAGCATGCATCTCTAAAATTTCTTATGGCGAAAAGGCTTAGCAAAATAGCAAAAATCCACTGAATTTAAAAAAATATTAGAGATTTTTAGAAGTATAAAGGTAACGATTTTTGAAAATATTATTCACTGATATGTGTATAAAAATTTGAAAAAAATAATATACGAATATATTTTCCCCTTCTATTGCTAACCTTAAATGTACTCCTTCAGACAAGCAAATGTACCCCTAGGGGTACATGTGCCCCAAGTTGGAAACCCCTGATCAGGGACCGAGTTTGCCAGAAAACTTTGGGGAGGGCAAACTTTGTGTGATGCGCATATTATTGCGCATGTCACACAAAGAAATACAATATAATTGTTTGCGTTTCGATGACGTCAACATGTTTACTCAACTGTAGTAAATGGGAGGCAAATACTGGAAATGATTTATTTTGGGGACCATGGCCCAAGTTCCCCTGGCTATGCCCATGGGGTTATGGTAGTTGCAAAATACTGTGCTTGACAATGATTACTAGGTATTTGTTGAGTTCTTTGTCAAAGTAGATAAAATAAAAACAACACTTCAATTATTCTTTAAAAAACAAACAATACATTAAAAGTAGAATTTATGAGCATGCATCCCTGAGATTCAAATAACTGGCAGTCAGTGGCGTACCTAGGGTTTCCTGCGCCCGGGACAAAGTCAGTTTGGCGCCGTCGCCCAGCCCATTCGTGCCAGCATA
>JGI24159J19872_10007732_pt1 | contig 14073 bp, 7 predicted proteins | sample Ectturendosymbi4_FD_19872 | JGI IMG/M metagenome (IMG submission 19872) | reverse complement strand
CTCCCCTGAAGCAAAACCATAACAAACGATAACAAAAGGAGAAAATCCAGCCACCAAAACTGCGGTTCATCGCACAGTGATGTACTATGAATATTTTAATCGCGAAAATAATCGTCTGTTACGATTAAATTTGCAATGTATTCGATTACGATTACATGTCATTTTTACTCAGTTCAATCGATTACGATTACTCAAAAAACTGTAATCGATTACGATTGACGATTACGATTACCCCATGTCTGGTCCCAAGCTGGTTACGGGCCTGGTTTTAGTCAAGATGCAGACCGAACGATCAGGACAGAGTAAAAATTAGTAGCCTTTTCCAAACACCTGGTTTCGTATTCAACTAGTGCAGTCATGGATTGTGTGGCTGATGTATAGGCTACTAGTAAACCTGCCTGACGTTTCGTCTTGTTTCAGCAATTTCGTCAAATCGTTTACCACGATTTCTGATACTTCAGTTGAATAGTTGAATAAATTTGCTGTGAGATAATTTCTGCAGACGATATTGCGAGTAGTGAAGCTGTCAGATACAAAAACAGGAATGAATGTCAGGATATACTTAATCATTGACGCTACTGTTTTAAGTGTAGATACGAGACTTCGTCTGCCAACTGAAAAATTCTTTAAAATGCAGCAGGAATGCAACTTTAACTTTATTACAAATGGTTGGACCAGGCACTAATCCAGCGTTAACGTCGATTTCAGCGTTTTCTAAATGCAATAGCAATTAATCGTAAAGGTGCAAGACATAGTGAGGCCATAATATTCGAGTTTTTCTTATTCAAAAACTACGACTGCTGCTACAGGTTTGTAGAAGCAGTCTTAGTTTGCGAATCACAAAAAGTTTCGTATAAAATTTCAATTTACATACAGAAGCAATCGTCTTGTGTCTAGCCAGGGAACTGTATTTGAGTTGATGTGTGCGGTAAAAAGTTAAGCACTTTTTGTATTTGCAGTATCCAACAGCACAACAGATAGATAGATAGATAGATTTATTTGGCGGTACTGAATTAATTGCGCTAGATTTACTCGCTAAAACAGAAAAAAAGCCGCGGCACCGAAAAAACACAAAGGTTATCTAGTCAGGTGCCCCATAAATTACGTGAGATTGATGTTTCCATGATGAAGGTTGTGTCGACCGCTAGACGTGCTGTCGCAGTCCGATGTATAGGTTGCGGGATTAATGGCCAATTGCAAAGAGGTTACTCTTGTCGGGCACAATCGGACATGACGTTTAATTGTCATGGACCGCAAGGTTCCAGACGAAGAGGAAAAGAAAAACCCGACAAAAAAGAAATCCCCAACAGGCCATACAATTTCAGGTATATGTAGTTTGGTATCGTATGCATAAGTATAACCGTTTTGAAACCATCAGGTTTTCTTTCAATTGTTTGAGGCAACTATTTTTTATCTTTGTTGGCCAAATAAGAAGCTTCGAAACCAACATTGCGAACCTCCGTCAGTCTTTTAAACAAACTGGAGTTTTCTATATCTTTGCTTTTGGTCACATCGAACCATTTCCACAAAGAAGCAACTGTCACGAAGACGCAGATGAAGACATCAATAAGAACAACAACGAAGATTTCGTGGATATTCTTGATTGAACAGAAAAGGCATGCGTGATCGAAAGCCAGGTAACATCTGCAGGAAAATAATAATAAGCGATTGTTTGCTCTTTTCTAATCTAATATATGGTCGCACGCACGGGACCAAGTTGCTTGGTTTTGACAAAATCTCATCGGTTCGTTTGCGTTGCATAGACAAGGCGCGGGCAATCAATTTAGATCGGGGGCCACTTTGTGAAGGTCACGTTTAGCGAAGGCCGCACCTTCTAATTGAAATAGAAACAAGTCTCGGTTCAAGTTAGCCTCAGCACTAACATTTACTATAAGTTGGAGGAATTGTCAGATTCAAAGGTTTATCCTAGACGCTTCCCCGACCACTGAAAACGCTGTGACGGGCCACATGTGGTCCGCGGGCCGCTAATTGCCCACCCCTAGCTTAGACCACTTACAAATGTGTCATCAATGTAATGTCCAATTGGAAAACAACAAAAATCTATGCTTGTAAGATAAACTAGTTGACACGAAAAAATTTGCATAAACTGCTAAAGTGGAATCGATCCTAACATTATTATTTAACTTGCTGTTCGTGCTTTGCGCAATATTTTTCGTCAAGTCAAAAATAAGCGGAAAACTTACCTGAAAGTACTAACGTTTATCATGCCGACGAAGTCGGAAAAACAAAGCCACAAGACAAGTGCTAACAACGTCATCATTCCTAGAGCTGCCGTGAAAATATGCTTCCCGGTGTAAACTTTCAAGAGAAAGGTTTTGTCGAAATTTTGTTCTTCGCACCAAATATCCAGGATAGCGCCGTACAGTGGGCGATCTGCCCATTTTTTCTGTTCTTTATTCTCTTTGCTTTCTTTTTCCTCCTTATCGCCCTTGCTTTCTATCGTTTCATTTTCAGTTCTTGTCACCTGAAACACTACAGCAAAGCAAATCTGTCGGAAATTCTAAGATTTCAAAAAGACAATTTGCATTCGATTCAAAACTTGAGAAGAATATTGATTTTATTGATTACCTGCCCCCTGTACACCTAGCATGCATTTTTTTCATGATGAGCAAACCAGTAAACCACGTTCAAATCATTTTCGGTGATGAAAATGTTTTTTTGATGATAAAAAGTTGTTGTCATTCTCAACTGTCAGTTCAATACATGCTTCGTTTCCCCTGCAAAGTTACTTCTTACTGCTTCATTATGCCCACAGATACATTTGAAAAAATGTGGCTTTCAATGACGCTTTATTGAAAGCAAGCGTTGAAGAAAAGTGGAATTTTACTTTCTAAGAACACAAGATTTTTCAAGTAACAGCATTCTGTAAATTATTGGGCTGTGATTGATTATACACGCCATGGTTGTTTTTCACTGCGGTTGATTCGAGACCGATGTGCCTGTTTAAAGTTGCTTTCCCTTTTTTCAAAAAGAAAGTTTTATACTTTTCGTTAGGCCTGAATCCGCTGCATTTTTTTTTCAGCCAATCACCACAAAGCATATAATCAAAAAGTTTTTTGCATCGCTTTTCGCCACAGCTGCGCAGCAAAATTTGCGGCGTGTTGATACTAACGAATTGCAAACCAACAAAAGCTGAAAACACCTCTTGAGCTGGTCATTTCTACAAAAGTTTTCTTCTTCGTCCTTTACTGAAGATGAAGCGATTCGGGACAAAGTTCAATGGGATTTTGTTTATAGCATTTGTTGTTGCTTGATTGTTTCTCGTAAAAAGTCATATCATAAAAATTTGATCGTTGCTTTGATCTTGCGGGGGTCTGATCACATAGAGCTGGCTGAAATTGTTTCAGGTAAGTAAACTTGTGAACAACTGCTTTAGAATAATCGCCGACAAACTCTGCAACGCTATTTTGCATGCGATAAGTACTTCCTTGACATTCTAATACATAATTTTCTGGGTATAGCGTACCTGACAGAATAAATGGCAAGTGATGCAGCGATGCAAAGTTTTCATAGCACAGCATTGAAAAAAGGTGACGATCTTTCATGTTGCCTGTCCAAAAACTTGATATTTCATCAGGGCTGTTCGGCGCCTGCACAAAAACATACACCTCAACAACAAACACCTAGTTTACAAAAATGTACCATTCGCCTTTTCTCTGCAAATGATAGGGGCAAAAGTGAGTGCTCTGTTCGTGAGTACGGGTACTGTTTACAAAGGTTGGTGAAGGTTTGTGAAATAAAGGTAGGAATGCAAGAGCAACAAAGCTATGTAACAGCAAGCTTTGCATGCACCATGAACAAAACGCTTGTACCCAGGGACGGCCCTAGCAGATGCGGGGCCCAATGCAAGACCTAAGCGCGGGGCCCCTCTGAGCAGTGTTTTATGACGTCATCGTGTTCAGTCAACCGTGTTACAATCGTGGTAGAGCTCAAATATGCAGTACAGCACTCTGACGAGAACTGAGCACGTTTGCTAACGTTCGAAAGGAAATTTGCTAGTTCTGACGAGAGCGTTCTTTGTTAATAATGAAATTTACATGGCGTTTCTACTGAATTCTCAAGCGCAAGGTGTATCTGGCAAAATGAATAATGTACCCAAACACCATGGCGCGGGGCCCCAAGAGGCGCGGGGCCCAATGCAGCTGCATCGGTTGCATCGGCTTAAGGCCGGCCCTGCTTGTACCACCCAGCAGTGTATTGCTCGCAGAGCACATACCTACAGTGAAAAGGTACAAGTACAGTACAGGCTAAAACGTGTGCTTCAGTCAACCAACATATTTACGAGGGAAGCAAAAACTAATAAGGCTACAGTGTTTGATGATCAGGTATCTACTGTATGAACACTTAAGTGCACGAATGCAAAAAAGACAAGAAAATTTTCGTGAATTTGGGCAAACAAAGCTGAAATGTTGACATAATAATCACAATCGACTCAGGATAAAAAAAAGTGTTTAGCGCTACAAATGTTAAGCACCGCTAAATCACTAGTGCTGCGATTTGAACGATATAGTAATATGGAAGTTAACTTCAGGTTTGGCTGTTAAGACAGAGGAATCAGCCTGCTACGAACTGCTTTCATAACCTGCGATGATTCTGACTGCACGTATCCACAATTCAGCATCAAGACACCACAAGGGTGGCACAGCCGAATCTGATCGCAATATGGAAGTTATTAACCAAGATTAGCGATCACAGGTGAGGATCGGAAAAAGACTGATTTAAAAATTGAAAATTTAGCGGTGATTGTATGCTCCGATTTTGTGACCACTGCACAATAGTGCTCATGCAATACTCCGTTTGTTTCCCAATTCGGGTAGCAATCTCCTTTCTCTGCTTTCCATCACTGCGGTGCATAAAACCCCGAAGTACTTTAACTCCTCGAACTGCAACAGTGTAGAACCGTTCACCTGCAGCCTAAAGTGATTTGGGTTTCTGCAGAGACATGCAGTAATATCTTGGTCTTTTTAGTGCAAATTTTTATTCCAACTTAATCACACGCAGCTAAAAACCGGTGAAGTGCATGCTGAAGGGCTTTGTTCAGAGATGCAAGCAGCATCAAATCGTTCGCAAAGTTCGGTCGATCTTGCGGTTTCCAATAGTGACATCCTGGCCGACTTAAGCTGTGACTGTTTATCCGATTCCTATCATAATTCAGTGGTTCTTAACCTTTTTGTCGCCGCGGACCCCTTTCACTGTACGCAAAACCGCTGCTAAATGTTTCAAGCATTTCAGATCGGATTTATTCAAAACCTGCAAGGCATTTCATCACAACATGCTGGGACTGAGTTGTGTGCGGTTGAATCGCGTGAGGTCGACTTGTTTGAGGTTGGGTTGTGCGAGGTTTTGGTTTGCGCACAGATTGAGTTTTGGAAGTTGAGGTATATCGATTGAGTGATGTGGAGTCGAGTTAAGCGGTCACGCTGTTGTTGATCTCACTCTTTTTGTCTTTACGTGATTTTAATTCTGAATCATCGTTATATAGGATGGTAGTCGAGCGAAGTGGCAACAGATGAGGAGTTGCATGTATTTTTCAACTTTGAGTTACATCAGCCTTTTCTTCTGAAAAATCCTTAATACGAAAACACTGCATTCAAAAACATTCAGGTTGAACAACGATGAAATAACCGTTGATGACGTTTTATTTTCAAATTTGGAAAGTTGCAAGTGCGCAAGAATGACATTTCACTGCGCAAATGCTCTGGTGGCGCTGCGCATTTGCCCAGTTGCGCACCTCAGAGGGNACACNGATTCGGGGTACAATTTTCTGTACTGCTCATCGCATATACAAACTTCTGGTGCTTTTTTCTGTGTTTGCTAACATCTTGTGAATTAATAAAACAATATTTAATCAAAGTCAGTTCAATTTCGTTATGCTCGCTTTGTGCTCCTTTCGAAAGGAGTGTCACGAATGGCCCGCGGTGTTCATCTCCGCTTGCTTGCGCCGGGGGCCACACGGCTACTTTCGTAGTGAATGCTTGATTGATGGCGAGTTAATGCAGTGNCGGATCCAGCCAGTAAGGTTNGTGGGGGGAGTTTTGAACAGCATTTGGCAGTCAAGTCTTATAACGGCTTCGCTACTGTATAAGAGATGAAGTATACTTCACAACACTCACGTGACAAAACAATGAACGACACAATGACCTTATATCGCAAATGCTATCTTCAGAATTATATAAATTCAAAGCGAATAAAGTTACTTTTGAAGGTTTTAGAGGAACAATCGTCCCAATCACCCAACCTGGATCCGCCCCTGAGTTAATGGCAGCACCACGCCTGAACCTCATCCTTGCACCCACCCATTACTTCCGAGCACGAGACTGGATAGGCTTTAATTATCATTTTGAAGTCTTCGGCATGACACTATCGGGAATCGAACTCATCCTACCAGGCTTGGTTGAGCGTGCTCAACCAACTGTAAAACTTTGCCGGATTGATCAAAATCAAATTGTACATTTCGCGTCTGCTGTTGAATGAAAAAATTTAGAAATGGACTGCTCAGATATACGTCATGTGATACATCAAGAACTTCGGAAAACCGCAGAAAATGACTTATACCACACTTCTTCGCGGACTCAGTTGAACACGCGAAGAAGTGTTAGTGCGTTTACAGTCTTGTAGCCGATGGGAACAGTTGGATGTAATTAATTCTGAATAGTTTTTCAACAGTCACCAGTCGTCGACTTTTCGATTCACGCTAATTTTATGAGTCTGTGAAAAGTTGATGGCGGGAAAGTAAGGCCAACACCATAAAAACATGAAAATCGATTGGCGACAGCAGCGAGTGTCGAAACAACCAAAATACTATGAAATAAAAATATTGGTGAGTGATGTCTTTGTAACGCGTTATCGAAGCACATTCAATCCCAGGTACTGTAATGCTGTACGCACACTACATAAAAAACAAAAAGATTTTTAGAAATTTTTACAGCTCAATATGGTCAATATACTGTAAAAGAATGTGTTACACAGGCACTAAAGACATTGTCGGTATTATTAGTTTTCCTTTTCTGTACTGCTGCTACTACATATACACCGGTAAAAATAGAAGGATTGTTTTAATCCAAAAAACTTTTTTCCTCGCCAAACCTAGAGCATCTTGCTTGAGATACCGAAGTAAATGAAACTATAGTTCCACGAGGCATTGCTTTCATCTCTTACTTAACTTGCTTTTGTTGCCCTCACCACAAATTGTTCGTTTTTGCATTGGATTCTCGTATAACGTAGTAGGGCAGTGGTTCTCAACCTTTTTTAGTAACGTACTCTTTGGAGCACTTGCGTACCCCCATTTGAGAACCATTGTACTGAGGCAGGGGTGACGAACATGCGGCCCGCAAAAGAATTTCGCGTGGCCCGCAAAGCATTCAGGCGTGACCAGCAAGTCTTGAACTTTCGCATTCAGGCGAGACCAGCAGTCTTGAACCAACAGGTTTCATAGTATGACTAAAAAGTTGTGCGGCCCGATTACTCAGCAGTAACTGACAAAGTTGCCCGCGATAGCAAATAGGTTCGTCGCCCCTGTACTAAGGTGTCTCTTGTCTCCAATCGCATTGCGAACACTGCCATCTTGTATAAAACAAGCAGTAAACGAATTTTCGTTCCCATGCGTGAATAACCGACTGAAAATCCATTTCCCGAACGAACGGCTGTACGCCTTGTTCTCAGCCTTTTTAAAATTTATGACACAAATTGTAAGTCTGCGTTAGTCCACAACTGCAATGACGCATGGCCATCTCTAGCTATCATCCAGTTTTATAATATATACGAAAACTGCAAACATTTTCTGTGGCAAAGATAAAGCAAGTTATTCTGGCGACTATCAGTCTGCATTGAATTTTGTTTCGATTTATTGTGTGATTGTATGAACGTATTACTTATATAAAACCATACACTCAGAGCAACAGACTTCTAATTATAGATTGTTTCCTTTAAAATATAAGTAGCTTAATCTTGGAGAGGACTGCGGCCCGAATAGTATCGTAGCAACCGCGCTAGCGCTATCTATGCATATGCTCTTTGCTGGCGTTCCGTATCTGTATTTGTGTTCTTTCATCTATCTGTGTGTGTTCCCATATGTGCGTGGGTTGTAGTTCGTTGTGTAAAGGTTTGAAAACATTAAGCATTAAACTGTAAATTCCTTTGAGCCATCCCAAAGCTGTAGCGAATTTTATAATTCTGAGGTTGAAATTAAGTTAAGTGTTGTGAAGTAGACAGCTTGCACCAAAACAATTAAATATTGTCCATTCATTGTTTTAACTTTCGACAAGAAACTTTCAATTTATCGCGTAGCCTCGTCTGAATAACTTCATGGATTTTTGGTGTCCAGACTGGTTGAATTGCTGAACGGTAAAACTTGAAATTTGTGCCAATCAGCTTAACTAAACCGAAGATTGAAAGTTGCAAAACTCTTGAGGTTAGAGTGGGTCTATCCGCTGCGCAGAAATGGCAAATTTTAACTGCAGGATACTAAAATTAAAGCAGTATATGTTTTCCATCGGAGAGTAATGCACGTTTGGGTAATTTATGACTGCACTTTGACGCAAAACCGGTAAAGTCGTCGTCAATACGGTATATCTTGCATATCTCTTGCGAAACATACAGAGGTGAAGGTAAACACAATGAAATAGACCTCAAGCTCTCTCGCAGTTGGAGATCCTCAATGTATTGTAACAAACAGGAAAGAAAATGATATACAAGTTGGGAAAAAAGTGGATTCGCGATGCACAAGAATACATCCGCTTGCTGTTACTGAATGTTTAAACTTATCCAGGGGTGCAGTGCTAAAAAAGAAGTGTGCGAACACATCCAAAAAACAAGCCATTTTCAAGTAACAGAAGTATGGGAACACAACCAAAAAACTAGACATTTTCAGTAATTACACAATTATTCTCGGGTGTTACGCACGAGATAGCTTGTCATTTATTCCTTTATGCGACGTCCGGAGCTATCTGATTAAGATACACATCTTCAAGTCAGGTTACTATAAAAAACGTGTGGGAACGTGTTCCCAAAAAAGTGTGGGTACGCCGTTCCCATGCGTTCCCGCCCTAGTACACCCCTTCTCTTATCGACACACACGGAAAAAGAGATGAGCTTTTAATTTTCGAGATTACGACTGCTATTCCGCACGACGAAATACTTGCTGAACACTATAAGCAGTGCTGTTTTCTGCACAGGCAGTCTGCACAAAAAGCCACCATTTGACATGACGTAATAACTTAAAGTGAGCCAGCAATAACTTACCTTGTGTTCAGTTTTTTGGATAGATTTTCGCCTTTGGGCTTCCACTTGATCTGATGGCTCATCTAGATGTTTTATTTAAAAATGTTAAAGGACTTGATCTTAAGCAATTGATACTACTAAAAGACATATTTTATTGATGCGAGGTCACTAATCGGAAGGTAAAACAAAAAAAGCAGTATTGCTACATGTTCTCGTCTCAATCAAGGTCCCACGTAGGCATGATAAAAAGTTTATAAGTTAATACCGTATTTACTCGATTGTTAACCGCCCTTGATTATAAGCTGCACAAAATGGTGTTAAAATATTGATGTAAGCCGCCCTTGATTGTAAGTCGAACCTGAAGATACGTTGCCTAAGCCTCTGAGAAATTTTTGCGTACTAGTAAGTTTCGGGTGTATTTATAACCCTGGTAATGATGCTTCACCACTGCAACTACCTTCTATTCATCATAATCCCTCCTGTGACCGATGTGCATGTGATGCTGAAGAGAATAGAATGCGAAAAGCGAGTTTGGTCGAAAAAAACGTAGCCAAGGAAAGACTGAGCGTTATCTATATCTTTCGATAAAGCAAAGAAATAAAAAATGTAAGCCGCCTCGATTATAAGCCGCACGAAATGATGAAAAAAGCTTTATAAGCCGCGGCTTACAATTGAATAAATACGGTAATTGACCAATAACAGAATCTGAAATGCCGAGCATAATTCAAAATTAACTAATAACTTAAAACAAACATGTATGATTTGGCAATTGACAAACAGTTGTTCGTTGCTTTGCGAAACATCCTTTCTTGTCTCAGAGTGTCGTACGCGAGAGCATGAAAAGCATTGTGAAAGCGAATTCATGACGTCTTTTGTAGCTGATGCAGAGCAGTTTTTGTAATGATAGTGGAGGTCACAATGCAGCAAATGGGGTATTAGCAATTATGAACCAGGTTTATACGAGTTGCTTCCAAAGACAGATAGCAAGTAACATTATTGTGACAAAACACCGCGCCACTAAACAAATCATCTGAGAAACCGATTATTCTGACTTGCTCACCTGATGAATAAGTTTTTGGAAAACATGAAAGCAGCTTCACAGATTCAGAACTTCCTTTCTTTGACTGGCTGGCGGCGGTTGATCCATCATTGCATGCGGGCTGGGTTGGTTCACTTTTGCTGCCTTCTACTGGATCTAGTGGTGCGTATGGCCTTCGACCATCGAACATGGCGCATTTCTTATCGTAACGTGTGGGTATTAGGTAAATCCCTCTGGCAATCTTGTTGAACGATAGAAACATCTCACTTAGAAGCAGTTTCACGAAATTTAAATGTCCTTGAAGACGAGAACCAACACGAAAATGCCAATATGCCAAGGGAACCGAGAAAAAAAACGCCTGAAGAAAAGAATATAGCCAGTGTTGATGTCGTAAACGTAAACAATTAAAATTGCAGGAAACAAAATCGAAATCTTCCGTAAAAGGATTTTGCAAACGAGAAGAAATTGTAAATTACACGTATATACCTATACATACTGCATGTTACGATAAAGCGATACTCCCAAGTAAACCCTTCAAGTTATAACTTTGGGCCACTTCCATACAGTCCCTGTGGTTTAGTTACAGCTTACAAACACCGGTTTTGTATTTTTTTTCAAGTAAAATTATTAGTGTTGGTAAAAACTGGCTTTGATAATACCGGCAGACAAATTTGGAATGCTAATCTAACAAAGATGGTGCAAAACAGCTGATCATTGCAATACACAGGACCAAGTCGGTCTCTTTGTAATTAAACTAGCAATCAATTACTTTCTTTTTGGTGCGACCAAAAGTATTACAGGTCTTATCTGATAAACCGGTGTGCTCAATAGTTTTCAAAATATAATACTCTTGCACTTTGAAGTTCAGGTTTTTTCCATTAACGTTTGTATAAGAAACTATTCGCCGAGTAGAACGATCATTTCTTACGTTGAAAATTAATCACTTGTGGAGGGGGCAAATTATTGCAATTGTCCTCTGCTCAAACAACCAAGACGCGTTCTGAAGTGGTACCAGTGGCGTAGCAAGACTTAGTGCCGCCCGGGGCTGACCATAAAAGTGCCGGCCTTTCAACCCCTCAATTTTGCTTACAAAAATTTTAAATGAAAAAAGATCATGTTTCGTGCTTATTTGAAGATATAAGGATTAATTAAGCATCTTCAAAATCGCAATCAAACACTAACAAACTGAAATGTGTCTTGTTTTTTCATTGTCGAGTATGATTCTTGCTTTTTCTGCTTGTCGCCATCTTTCTCATCATTAATTTTTCTATTTTTGCTTTCTTTGCATAGGCATATACGAACCCTACATGTTTCGTCAAACTTTCCTCCCTGTCGGTTTTTAAATCTTCGGTAAGCTCACCGCATGACATTTTAATAGTTGACACCAGACATGGGGCGATTACAGCACAAACGTAATCGAGTACGAATACGATTACTTGCCACCTGCTCGATTACGATTACGAATAAACAAAATAATCATGTAATCGATTACGATCACATTGAAAGCAATAACAATTACAATCGCGATGACATTTGTCTTGAAACATTCTCAGAAAGAAAACAAAACCCATTTGCGTGGTTTTACGTAAGTATAATTTCAGACAACCTGCGATATGAATGAATGCAATAAACAAAATTACCAATCTGCAAGGGTTAAGCACCGGAAAGAATAAAAATCACTGTTGACTGAGATGTTTGTGCAGACAACAACTGTTGCGTAGGTAAAGGTTTGAGCCAGGGGGAAGATTTAGCTGAAAGAAGCCCACTGGCCACTGTGAGGGGCCCACTAGCCAACACTCAGAAAATAAAATTTAAGAAATGATTGTGAATCCGGATGTGGATGGCTATACTAAAACCCTATATCAAATAGGAGTATTGTTCCGCGGAGTATTGCTCACTTCAAATCAGCGTATTATAGTGATGAAGTTGGAATTATCTTCCATTTTTTTTCTTTTTTTAATTCCAACGGAATTATCTTCCCAAAAAGTTTGGTCAACTAGATATTGAACTAACTTTACCATATTTTGAACCGATTTACACTTTTTCAAATGCATTTGGAACGTCATTAATTTTTACTAAGCAAGGGACGATGCAGTGGTCTCAACTTTCTTCAAACAAATTGGTCACTTGTTAATGTAGTTTGAAAGTGTTTGCACATGTTCGGGCCATGACCTCACGCTTGAACTTCTTCAGGTTAAGGTTACAATTTTTGCTGAGGTATTCGGAATGAGTGTCGTTGCAAATGACCAGTACGCATCTCTGAAACTGGCCGAAAAACGCAAAAAACGACAACTTACTGAAAGCCAAAAAATACTAAAACCGAAATATAAGAGAAGTGAGGAGCCGGTTGTTACGTTCAGCTTGCCAAGGAGGGAAAATTTGCCCCACACCCCACCCACTCTCAGTTACGCCACGGCAACAAACACTTTAAATATTGATTAAGCAAGGTAATATTTTTGAAATGTTTGTTACAGCTGATAAACATCAACGCTTCAAATCTTTTATCAGTCAAACGACATCTACCAGGCTTGAACTTTCGTCCAGCAACGCTGAAAAGTGTTAGTAATTTCAGAAACGGTTAGTAATTTCAAAATAGCTGACTATTTCTTCAGACTGTGGGTTATACGATGTTTTCAGCTGCGTGATGGCCGCTGGATCGTCTGCAAGCGCACCATAGTATTGCGTATCTTTTCATTCGAAATGAAATGAACATTGATGCCAATATAGCTGCGCATCTGTCTATTGGACAAAACGTCAACGGTTGACCCAAGCGCACTGGATTCGTTGACTTTTTTACCAGTATTTGTATGTTATTTTTGTTCATATGTTAGTTATCAGCGTTGTGGAAAGGTGGCTTCGACTTGGGTTAAAATACCTTATTCCATTGCAAAAAAATTAATTTATGTAAATTACTGTAGTAATTATATACGCAGCCTGCTCCAGCACTTACATTCACAGATTCACTCTGAATATATATATACAAAACTAACATCCCTCCTCGTAATGTACCGTTATCTTTTCTGTTGCCGAAGTTTCAGCTCGTTTTTAAGAAAAGCTCTTTTTTTTGTTGCTGCGTCTCACTAGACTCACTACTTTACTTCTGGGGGCCAACAAGAAAGTTGTATAGCTTGAACAAAGCGAGAATTCGCTATGAACGCTGTACTTGCCCCTGGACTATTTGGATTTAACGCACACAGACGGGCAAATGGCTTCCCCTGAAACATAACCATAAGAAACGGTGATAAAGGAGGAAACCCAGCCACCAAAACAGCGGTACATCGCACAGTGATGCAGGGTGAAGATTTCGCGAAAGTAATCGTCGATTACGATTAAGCTGGCAATGCAATCGCATACGATTACGATTACATTTCATGTTTGGTCAGTTCAATCGATTACGATTACGATTACTCAAAAAACTGTAGTCGATTGTAATCGATTACGATTGACGATTACGATTACCCCATGTCTGGTTGACACGTTCGAAAAAAAAAATTGAAAAATTAATGGATGTGATGGCGGCATACCTACTTTACAAATGTAAACACTTATGTATGTTAAAATTTCGTGTAGTATTCCCGTCTTTAACTGAAATAGTATATATACTGCATATAGCAGGCTATAATATTAATTTCATGATATGATCTCAGTGATGTAAAGGACGTTTCGTCTGTTCACTTCCCGTTTCAGTAGTATAAAAGGCTTCAAACGTTAACTCTGTCGGCACTTGCGCGGAGCCCTCTGTAGGTGCATGCAGGGACACATTTTGAAAAAAATATTTTAAACAGGTTTAAAAC
>JGI24159J19872_10007730_pt1 | contig 14074 bp, 8 predicted proteins | sample Ectturendosymbi4_FD_19872 | JGI IMG/M metagenome (IMG submission 19872) | reverse complement strand
TTGTCAAAACGTTTTAACTCAGAGACATAAAAAAGAAATCCTTGGATAAAAATACGAATGTTCTGAAGCATGTATTTATCAACTTCATTTTGCAAAACTTGAGTTTTTGTGTATGGCACATCTGCTTATGCACTAGACAGACATAGCTACTGTTAACAACTTCGGTACTTGAAGCTGCACTCTCCTCTGTAGGCTCACCAGTACCACCTATTACAACAACAAATCTGTCCAGGAGACCTTTACATTTTTCATCAGCTTTTTTTCCCTTTTTTGGTGCTCCACTTGGATACTTCCTGTTCAGCTGTGGTATTTTCATAAAATTATCAATTTACCAAATACTTCAATCTCTAAAAATCATCATTTGGTGTCAAACTTATTATTCGGTGTAAAAAGTTACCATTTGGTATAAATATTTGCTCTTATTTGATAGGGTCTTTCCAGAAATTTTTTAAAGAAATTTTAACCCACAATTTTTTTAGATATAGAAGTGGGTTTGAAGCTTTTCTTCATTTGCTCATTGGAGATGGTGATGCAACATGCTTACACATTACAATTGTTGTTGGTGGCTCCTTTGAAAGCAAGGTACTCATGCATTAAAGTTGCTGTTGGGGGCCCCTTTGAAAGCAACGTACTTACACATTACAATTGCTGTTGGTGGCCCCTTTGAAAGCAAGGTACTCATGCATTAAAGTTGCTGTTGGGGGTCCCTTTGAAAGCAAGGTGTTTACACATTACAGTTGCTGTTGGGGGCCCTTTCAAAGCAGAGTACTTACACACTACAGTTTCTTTGAGGGACTCCCCCAATGAAGTTTGAAAGCAGAGTACTTACACATTTCAGTGGCTGTTGGGGCCCCTTTGAAAGCAAGGTACTCATGCATTAAAGTTGCTGTTGGGGGCCCCTTCGAAAGCATATTGTCTTCAAATTGCAGTTGCTGTTGTGGGCCCCTTTGAAAGCAAAGTACCTGCACATTACAGTTTCAGCAGGGGGGCCCTTGGAAAGCGCAGTACTTACTTATGATCTGCTTTATAGTATATTATATGTGTTGATAATAAGTTTTTCACCAAAAATAAGGAAAATGTACGCGCGTAGCACTTCAAGGGGGGGCGAGGCAAGTGCCTCGCTCGCCTCCCCTTAAACATACCACTGGCAACCAATTTTTTGACCTAAAAACTTAAAATTTTGACTTTATAATTTACAAATTTGGACATTTTTTGACCTATAAATATCTGCGTTTGCAAATACATAAATAATTCAGCCTTAGGTGTTGAGTTTAACCCAGAAGCACACTCATGCACTCTATGCTTCACCATTAAAAAATTTGGTTGTTTAACTTTGAGGGATGATATATTGATAAGTACATTAATGACTACAGTAGAGTCAAACCTGAGAACATCATAAAGTTGAAACACTGTATGCATAATGGATTGAGGGTTTACCAAACCAAGTAGGCTCCTGTAAAACCACGTTTCTTGCCTTGCCACGCCTATCCTACATAATATTCAATCGTCCAGTAGTGGGGAAAACAACACTATTACGTCAGAAGTTGCAGCAAACCCATTATTATTACAGAATTGCAACAAAACTTGCAAAACGATATCAATATCTGTTCTTGTAGTTTCAATAAAATATCGATAAAGAGAAAAACTGTGATGCAAGAAAAGTTTGACCCAAAGATAAATTTTGGCCTAATGATAAATTTTGACTTCTTTTACCTAATAACTTGGGATTCCCTCGTGGTATGAGCATGAAATTTGGTTTGTGGACGTTTCATAAGCTTTGAAAAAGGCAGAAAATTTTTGACTTTTGGTTGCCCTACTAATAACCCATTCAAAATGTCAGAGCAAAATCTATGAACCAGTGGCGTAAGTGATAGCAGTGCGAACCGCCCCTTCTGGCAAGCTAAATGTAAAACTGGTCCCTCACTTAGCTTATGTTTCAGTATTTGTGACTCTTTTGGTTTTCAGTAGGTTGTTCTTTTTTTGCGTTTTTCGGTGTGTCTCCCGGTGATTACGGGTTTACTATAGTATAGACCAATGTTTTTCAACCGGGTTCCGTGAGTGGCTGCCAGGTGTTCCGCCGAAACAGACCGAAATTGCCTGGGACGAAATTCGCAACCACAGTTCTATGCAGTTATAGCAATACCATTGTTTCCTAGTATCCTTGCCACTATGAATCGTATTGAAATATCTATTTCAATACAATTTGAAAAATCTGTTTCAATGCGACTCCTGGATCACCCGTCATATGTGTACCCGGTACAAATGTTACGGATGATCCCAACTCTTATTGCTGATTTAGTGTAACTTTCAATTTCTTGTAAAATGTACGTGATTTTTAAAGTTAATAACAATAAATGATGCCTGAATGAAATCACGAATTTTGATGATTTTATGATGAAACATAGATGCGACATTTCAACCTATCTGGTTTCTTACAGAAAATAGAATGGACACTTGGATCATTGCATAGGCTTCCATGAGAAACGCAAACATTTCCGGAAGGTTCCGCTGAGGCAGAAAGGTTGAATAACACTGCTGTAGACATTCACACCGGTATTCACTATCATTTCTCAACTCTTTTTCTGAGTGTTCGCTAGCGGGCCCCCTTCAGCCAAATTTTCGCATCCTGGATCAAACGTCTGGTTATGCCACTGCTATTAACCCTTTAAATCACCTTCACGGACCTCAGGTTAAGAACTGGTGATCTATACGCTGGCCCACCGAACAATGAGGCTGTTTGCTTCGAATCGTAAATCCAGATTGTTTTTTGCAAGTTTGCAACGAAACTTTCTACACTTGCAGAACTTCATGCAGCGTACTTCCCAGAAAAAGAAGATATTGCTTTCACCGTATGGAATTTATGGGTTCTGGTAGGCATCGCTGTCCAGTACGGATGGAGTACCAGCGTTTGCGTTCGAGATAAAATCTACATACAGATTGGAATCTTGTGCTTTGCGATGATATGTTTCCGTAAGAAATTTTGAATTAGTTTAATGGAAAAAAGGCTGTTCTAAATTATGACCAAACACCAAGCACGAAAGTACTGGTGAATGTTGAAATGAGGCTAATACATTTCTTGAATATGCTCTAACAAAGTTTACACAACTGTAGCAAACATGTTTGAACCTTGCGCGACTGTTGCCAAGAATATTCGGTAGCTTGCTGCTCACGGGTCAGATCCCACGTTATTCGATCATAAGCTTCCAATTTCATCATCTAGATGTACTAGCTTTGCCATCAATCTATATTATAACGCGGAAGATTCTACAGTGAGTGACGCATTTTATTTTTCAGTAGTAGTTTGTGATTTACAAAAGAAACAAGTAAAAGAAACCATTTTGGCATGAACGATAACAATGTTAGGGTGTCAGTCAAGTATTCCTACAGTTTGAAATTTTTCATGAAAGCAATTGAGGTATTTTAATCAGATTTATTATACGTAAGCAGTGCTTTTCCAAATTTTTTATCACATCACATTTGTTCATTTCAGCTTCAGGTGCACTGTTAATGGAATAGGTGGGTATCGTGGGTTATCGAAACCAAATGGGATATGCAGATTCAACGAAATTACAGAAAAAGTGTATAAGAGATACGGGACATCACTGACGTAATGCAAAGGATCGCTGATGCCATTATTACACCATTGATGATGCAGCAATGTTACAAAAAATCGTTTATCGTCTGCGTTGCTTTTTACGAAATAGCCATTTTTATAGTGTTTCATTTGAGACTCCTTATTTCATTTAACGCTGCCTATTTCGTCAAGCGAAAACTCGAAATACGAAAAGGCAATGCGAACTTGATAACAACTGAGCACATACAAGAAATTTTAATTAAATATCTCACCGATTGCCTTGATAATAATTTTTCTAAATTGCAAAAAGGCTTACCCTGTAGCTTTATCCACCTAAATGACAAAAGAGAATTACCACGGACGACATTCTTTTATAACATAGATACTGTAGTTACAGTAATGTTGCAGAAAAAGTTTTCAGTTTTTCATTAACATGTGCAAGTTGTTGAAATTGCATTGACTTTTTTCTCATTAGGATATAAACATAAGCAGCATAATCTCGCGTGTAACGATTTTTGTCTGTTGCTGTTTTAAAGTCGAATTCTACTTGCTATATCATAGAAAAGCTTTCGATTATTTTTCAATAGCTCTGTGTTTTCCCTCAGGTATTGCCGAATTTTTGGAAGGAAAAAAGAAGTTAAAGAATTCTCGAAGAGAAAACAACGTTACTCGTTTGTAAATGAGAGAAGTAGAGTGGAATCTGAATCGCTTTAAACAAAATGCTGAAGGAAGATGCAATTTTTTTGTACTAACAAGTTATTCACTGACCTATTTCATAGTGTCGACCAAAACGAGACAGCCATTGAAGTGCTGAATAATTCAAGATTTTTCAGGTGCTAATCGAAATGTAACAAATGTTATGCTGCAGTAGGCTATAAAATACCCAAGATCAAAAGTCGCTATGATTTGTAAATGAACGTCCAGTTGTAATAGTATGTCCATTTTGACTCCAACGAGAAGAGCCAATTATTTCAAAAGTGAACCTCTCTCGAATAACCTGTTTGGCTCCTCAAATTCTCTTGACTGAGCTCTATGGCTCATTATTTTGAAAGCCCACTTTACCTACTTCTCTCTGATTTTCACACAAAATTGCAAAAGTCTTTCTAGCGAAAATTTTTGCCTCCTTTTCTCGAATGATCTCTTTGTTTTCTTTCGAATGTCATATTCGCCTCATCTCCAATGCTCTCTTTGGTCAAATTACCTCGAATGACGCTTTAGCTCCTCTAGAATAACCGCTTTGGATTTTTTAAGTTTTTAACCATTGCAGTATGATTTAATAAAGGACAATTAAAAACAGATTTTATGATGAGCATTGCGTTGTCTTACATTATTTTATATCAGTTCCCACACAAGAGAATAAATACTGCGCACTAGGACTTTCTACAGAGGTCTGCAGACTTGATCCGATGCTGGTGCGACCAGTGCCGGATTAACCATTAGGTAAATAAGGCACGTGCCTTAGGGCCAGTAAAAAATCCAGGCCACAGAAAAGTAAAGTAAAAAAACTTTGGTAAGGCCTGGTGATGACAAAAATGTTTTCATGTTTTTCAATGTAAATGAATATTTATTGTTATAAATATATTTATGTACTTGCTAATCGTCACTATTAATATTGTTGATTAGAACTTGTTTTATTTCAATCGCATTTGTACGTCTCTCACTCAGATGTTGCATAATTTTTCGCAGCTCGTTTGCTGGATACTCGCTATACGATTCGCTTCGTCCACCGAATGAACTTCTATGTCTTTATGACGTAACAATGTTGTTTACTCTTCGCTTACGAAGTCTTACCTGATCGTTGCTCTGTGACAACGAATGAGACGTCACAATGAACGAGAAGTTCCCATGAGAACTCGTCCATTGTTGCGTAACGCACGTCACAGAGCAATGATAACGCCAGTTAGTCCTCTGCGCACTGGGCTCATTCATATTAGCCCCAGTCACTGGATGATTTATCGTTCGTTTGAAATTATTCTCGAATGTGAACAGTCCATTGGATTGGAATTCAAATTCAATGTTCCATGCAAACCCATTGCTTCAAAAAAACATTCAGTATGACCTTAATTATGTCAGGGTTTAGGTTTAGGAAAATGTTAGGCACCCGGTGTGGATCTGTAAGGACCCGATTTTTCTGATTCTAGGGGCCCGATTTTCTCTGATTCTAGGGACCCGATGATAATTTTCTCTGATTCTAGGGACCCGAATCGGGTCCCTAAAACACCTTAAAGAACCCTGATTATATTTTTAAAAGTACTTTACGGAGGGCAACTCGGGCTCGAATGGATGAACCTGAATAAAGCGAGAACGAGCGAAGTCGTTAGAACGTCTGATACTAACGTTATTTTTTTATTTATGCCACCTGAAACATGAGGCCAGACATGGAACGAAAATATGTGAACAATGACAAGGCCCAATGAAAAGATCCCGAGTTAATAACCTTAATCAGTGAAGTTGGTTGTGGCACAAACACAGAGCAAGCAGACTCGGGCTAAGCCCGATTGACGGAGTCATTCAGTGATGATGATGAATTTTGAAACGCACCAATTAAATTTGCGAAGTTTCAATCCAAAATCATAAATTCAAAAATTATTTCTGCATTGCAAACATTGAAATAAAATCTTGATTTTCTATTTTTCCAAAATTTACTATGCAATGACCAAGCTGATGCGAAGTTTGTAATTTTTGAAGTATCACTTGCAAAACGCTTTACAAACGATCAATACGCAGTAGGTTTGCTTCGGATATCAATAACTTTTACTATCCGGATAACGGATATATCCGTATATTTGTAATTTAGCTGACCAGTTAACCGGATAATGCCCGCTAATAGTTAGACAATTGATTTCACGGGTTTTACGTGATAAACTTATTGTAAAATCATGACACAGTTTTATTTTAAATATACACACATGCAATGTATGAGCGTATATAAAAAAATCATGCGTTTTTAACCTTTACTGATTCTGCAACACATTTCTTATAAAGCACAACCAGTTGTGCAGCAAGTGTGAGCGCTGGGGGCTGCGACCTTCGCGGGGGCAGCAACTTGTTGATTAAAGATTAATTTTGAAAGTATTTTTAAAATAGATCATGCTGAAGCCGGTAAAATCTTATACTAACACTTTTCAGGCTTTTTTCAAGAGCTGAAAACGGCACCACTCACGGAGTGTTTCAGACCAATCGACTTAACATTTAATGAATTCTTTCTACTGCAGTGTTCCTGCAAAGAAACGAAAATGCCGTCATGACCAACCATACAGCAATAAACAGCGCGGAAGAGAAAATGATCAGAAACTCAAGCTAGAAACACTTGTTCATTTTGTTGGTGCAAACTGCAAATCTTCAAACAACGATTCACGTAATAAATAATTAATTATTTACGGATTGATTGAAAATGGCTGCAAAATTAGAAAAAAGACAACAGATTTTCTTCAAACACATGCTTTCGAAAAAATCATTAGATTGCTCCGAAAAATCATTAGATCACTAGGTCAGTCTAAAAATCACTAGATCTAGTCAAAAATCACCAGGCGTGGCACCAGTGACTGGAAACCGCGGCAGTTGTCGATGAGATATTGTGCATGAGAGGAGATACGCGTGGCGCGTGACGTTCACGCATGAATGCTTTTTACTAAAAACTTAAGGGCGCGTGAAACCTGCTTTTCCAAGAACTTTTTTGACTAAAAACCTTTATTAGGGATCTTTGAGCATCTCCAGTACCACGTGTGTTCAGTTGCGTAACTAGAGGATTGAACCAGGGGAAACTTAGCTGAAAAGAGCCCATACTGGCGACTGTAGGAGGTCACTAACCAACACTCAGAAAATACTCCGAAGACGCGTTTAAACAGCAATCTACTGAAAACCAAAATAATACTAAAGACCAAGACGAAGTAATATTTGGCAGTCCAGTCTCCGTTGGCAGCCAAGTGTCTTTCTGAATTGTACAAAATCATGATGAAAAATGTTATTTTCGTAAGTTTTAGGGGGGGCGATCGCCCCAATCCCCGCCCCTGGATCCGCCCCTGCTTCCTAGAAGGTGTTTCTTGTCTAAGTGAATCAGTTACATGCGATATATATTTTCACCACAGCAAATGTTTGTAATAACATCACCATTATCTTAAAAAATAGCTAGCAACATTTACTTGCAGAAACAGCAATTTCGTGTGCTATAGTAGTTTTCCAAAGCATGGTGGTAGTGCAAAAAATCCACCGACCATGAAGTTCTCATTCAAACATAGGCTACTACAAAGTTGTTGATTAAAAAGTGAAGCAGGTTATTCTTTCACTTTATGCACTGCTGGCAATGTTCAACGTTTTGTAACAGCTTCCGTTACAGTATGTAAACACAAAAATTGTTCTGCAAGTTTGAAAAATTTTTTATTTGAAAATTCTTTATATTTTTGAGTCATGTTTTCATCTTCAAAGTAGGAAAATTTATCAAAAATGGCTGGATTTCAACAAGGTGAAATCTGGAAGATCCGACGACCTAAAAACTGATAAATTTTTCCGTTTAGAATCTTAGTCATGAACAATCGTGTGTCATGTCATTTTTGTGTTTTCTTCAGAACACGTCGACCTACTGTGGTGCAAAACAGACTGAGTTTTGTCTATGCGTGATTGCGCGATATTATAACCTGTTAGAGCAATTTTGTGAGTCCGGATCCAATCCTAATTCAAGCCCGTAGTAGGGTTGCCAGATACGGAATTGTCGCCAGAAAGTTTTCAATAGGGAGGCTTTGCGTTTTTGCGGGGGGGCTTTGAGTTTGTGCGGGGGGCTCGACGCTCTAAAAATTGACAAAACTCAACTGATTTATAGTGTTTCATGTTTCAATTTGGGGGGGCTTGGAGCTTTGTTTGGGGGGTCTAAGCCCCCAAAAGCCCCCCGTGGTGANGGGAATGGCCAGATAGCCGGTATTTTACCGACCTGGCTGATATTTTATGGCTAATCAGAAGAAACTGGNAAGAAGCTGTATTTTAAAAACCAGTGCCTGAAGCCGGTATTTTAAAAATAAATAATTTGCAGTAACCGCAAAAAGAACTAACGCAAAACTTCTCAAATTATAATGACTCTAGTAGCAGGTTTTATTTAAGGAAAATGTCAGGTACCCGGTGTGGACCTGTAGGGACCCGATTTCTCTAATTCGAGGGACCCGATGATAATTTCTCTGATTTTAGGTACCCAAATTTCAATTCTAGAGACCCGAATCGGGCCCCTAAAACACCTTAAAAAACCTGCTAGTAGTGAATCTTGTCAGGACAGTTCCTGCAGCGAAGTTCATATGAGGACTCTTACCGTTTTCCCTCTTCCTTTATTTAGTCATACTTAGCATCTTCCGTCGTCCACTCGTCCTAAACGTGATCTGTATGAACATTTCTTTTGGCAATTAATTGTGTAGCTGGCGTAGGTGGGGTTCTTATATGAAATACCACCGTGGACTAATGCAAGCAGAATGCCGGAAAATCGCAGAAATGGACAGGACGACAGTGACATTGCGAAGAATAGCCAACCTTTCACAATCACGTCACGCAATGTGCATTGAACAGACACATTCTTTCGTCAGCGGACTATAACTGGCTCGAACAAGGGCCAGCGAATCAACCGGGAGGTCATCTCTCAGTCAGTCTTAGTGGTCCAGAATGTAGTGAGAAATTTCTTGAGGAGTTTCAGGTGAGCTGGAAAATGTTTGTTGCAAACTGAAGAGAATGGAGCACGCGAGAAATTGTGTTATGGTGTTCATGCATGCAATACTACCGTAGAAAAACAAATACCATCAAATTGTACGGAAAGATGTTCACTTCAGAAATTGATAGACAACATGTATAATTGGAATTTTACTAAGTGCATTATGTTTTTAGAGTTTAAGAAAACGTCTCCGTTCACATCAAACTCTGCAGTTATCGTTTTTCATTCAAAGTAGGTTAGTTTTCTAATATAGCATAGAACAACAGACTATGCTCGCAAAGCGTACGATTATACACTGTTTGAAACATTTTCAAACCATTGTGAGGAGTTTCATGATTTTGGAAAGAAAATAACATGAAAAGTAAAGGCATCGTCAAAAAAGTGTTCTTTTTAAAAATGTTATTCGAGAATCCAGAGCCATTAATTACGTGATATCTGGCGCATCGTAACTACCTTGGATTCGAAATGCAGTTACATTGTTGCAAGCACTTTTGTTTTATTGCGCTCTCTGGGCAATTCGTTCAACTATTCTACGAAAGTTCATCCAAACAGAGAAGCCGACATCTCGAAAATGTGAGCTTATACCTGTGAGGTAAACTTTCGGAGTAGAAAAACGCGATTCTGTTATCACGTTTTGCTTCTGGAAATTCAGCCTCCTCCACTTAGAAAAATCCTGACTGCAATCACAGGCGTAGCCAGGGGGCCATGCCTCCCAAAAATTTTTAGAATATCTAGTCATTTTGTGCTTAGAGAGGCGGTATCCCATACAAAATACTGTTGCTAACCTAAAATCAAGAATTTTGGCCCCACCCAAAATTTTGGGCTGTCTCCGCTGCTGACTGCAATAAGAGTCTGGGTATCCACGTCACTGCAGTTCATGTTTCGGAAATGTTTTAAGTCTATTTATTTCAAAAGAAACTGCATCACACTCACCAAACAATAAACTTTAAACCGAACAAATTATAATTTGCTTTGCACCTGCAGCTATACGGAAGTGGCCACCACAGTAATTCTTTGATTTATTTGCATTTTACATTGCTGTCACAAGAGACCACGCTTTTGCGTCGCTTATTTTTTGCAGGTTACTGATCGTTACACAGTTAGCAGTAACCGTCGCCAGCAAGACCCGAATACTGAATCGGCTGGATCAAAACAATAACATCAATTCGAACTCAAACTCTCCACACCATCTGAAAAAGGACGTGACGAAAACAGCTTTACCGGATGCATCAGACTTAAGGTTATCGAAGGGTGGGTTTGTCATCAGTGGCGTAACTACAGGTTTGAGCCAGAGGGAGCGAAACTTTAACTGAAGGGGCCCACTGGCTACGGTATGGGGCGACTAAGCAACACTTAGAAAAAAGTTAGGAAATGATATTGAATCCAGATGTAGTGGACATCTAACTTGCTAAAAAATGAAAACACCCCGAAAAAAACAACCTACTGAACACCAAAAGGATACTAAATATAAGAAGGTCACCTAAAGGGGGCCCAGTTTTTACATTTATCTTGGCAGGGGAGGCGGCTCGCTCCCGTCAGTTACGCCACTGTTTGTCATCACAGACTGGCTTACAGCAAACCCAGACAGAAACGGTGGGCGATTCGATCGGCTTTGAACCACCGAAAACAAACGCCCACTCATCCGCTGTGTTGCAAAAACACCCGACGCTTTGCGCGCTACCAGCCGTTTTTTGGAAAATTGCGTCAACCCTTCCATCACACCTGCGTTTGTCATTGTAACCCCAACCAAGACGCACATTCGACGAAACGGATTTCGTTTTGTTTCTATTATGATCTATGTCTGGGCGTCGGATGGCGCGTGTCGTAGAAATATGAGACACTCTTGTTCGCCGTTGATTTTGGTTGTTTCCTAACGCGTACGTGACGAATCTAGCAGATTGTTGTATACAAGTTTAGGACGACTTGCGCATCCTTCGACTGTCATAATATCCGAAGTCATTAGACAAGACGAAGTTCTACACCGGCGGCATAGATTTTTTACTTCGAAACCGCACTTCACCCTGATATTCTGCGCACATCGGTTGCACTAGCTCTCCAGATATGCTCCAGCAGGCCCCGAAGACATTTTAAGACTGCTGAGCTCCTAAAGAGCAGGTCGAGCTGAACATACTGTATATGACAACAACATCCGCTAGGGCGCAAGGCATACGTTAAATGTGCAAAGACTCGGTGCCAGTTTTCCGTTTTATGCAATGATGGCAAATTCACTAAGCACTTCCTCCGATATATTGCTGACGGATGAAAGACCTAACAACTACTTGCCAGTGCCAAGATTTAAATCTAGACTGAACCTACGGTTTCGTGCGAATATCTGCTCATCAGGCATTAACGTCTGCACATGCAAAGCATGAATAAAATTCAGTTAAGTTTGCTTTGCACTGACCGATGTCCTGCACGTCGACATGACTGCATTTTCTTTGTCATAAAACAAATTAACTATGTCATTTCCACAAAAGAACCACAGAGCCGTACGGTACATTTATTAACTAAAATCACCGCCAGCAACTGCTCCGCGCTAACGTCGCAGAGTGTTGATTAACCGAGACTGCCGTTTGAGAAAACCTTCACATCATTGCATTTAAGAACTGACTGGTCGCCAAGCGAAGAGCTGTAACCATTTGTATAAAAAAGCAGCGAGATCCGAACTACCCCAATAAAGGTACTGATATCGGCAGTTCAAGGGCTACAAAAACAGAGCGTAAAACGCAGAAAGCGCACTAGTTTCAGCTTCGGGACTCAACATTGCAGGCGAATGGTTAGATGTCAAGCGTACACACCATGCACTTTATAGACACGCCAACGTGGGGCCAAGTAGTAAAGAAAAAACAAAAAAGCACTAACAGTGAGACCACAGAAAAAGCAGCAAATAAAACTCGGAAGAAAATAATAAAAAGACGAAATCTTGCAGAACGACTGCTCAGCGACCACGTCCGTCACTGACGAGCACAGCGATCCGATCACTCGAAACAAAAAACAAGGGAAACTTCCCACAAAAGTGTTGTTTTAAAAGCTGATTTAAACTTTATTCCAAACAAGACAACAACATGTCTAGTAGAGCAAGATACGCTTTTCGACAGGTTTTCTACAAATCGGACATTCAGTCATTCGGTCTCCACAAAGCTGACAAGTTCCGTGTCCACATAGAAAGATCATATTCTTGATGCGGTCCATGCAGACGGGACACATGACCTGAAAAAATATTAATCAGCGGATAATTTTGTAGCAAAGCACTTGACGCAAAAACAAACGCCGCTGTCTCTACAGCATCGCTGAAGTACATCGCACAAGTAACAGCGATTGTCACTGACTCGAGCTCTGCGTGTGATGCTTCATTTTTAACCGCACCCTTCTCAGCCCCACACAGTAGGGTTGCCAGATGCGTTTTGTAAAAAACCGGCCATTGTGACTTGTCAACAGTGCCAGATCTAAGCTTTGTCGTAATTCGTAAGCGGCACAGGGAAATCAGAGAGACAATCAGGATTGTTAAGCTACAATTAATAATTTACCTGCATTTTGGCTGGCTCATTTCGGTGTGTGTGTGTGACGTGACAATCGCACCAGGGATTGCGTCAACAGCGGCAAATAAACTTCGCTGAAAGAACTGTCCTGACAAGATTCACTACTAAAGTTATTATAATTTGAGAAATTCGGCGTTAGATTTTTTGAAGTTGCGGCAAATTATTTATTTTCAAAATACCATCTTCAGGCACTGATTTTCAAAATACCGGCCTTTTACCGGCCTCTGCTAAATCAGCGGTAAAATACCGACCAGGCCGGTGAAATACCGGCCATCTGGCAACCCTACGGACAGATACAAACCACCCCACCCTGCACACATCGATTGAAGCCAACATCCAAATCCGATTGGCTTCAGCATATAAATGGAATTCGAGCTGGCTTTAGTTGTAAGAATTTCAATCTGCTACAAAAACTACTTGCGGCGTCCAAGAAATGTGTTGCTAAAAAAAGTTTGGCACTGGTTTACAAACATAAATTCGTGTTTTTACAGCTTTTGGTTGTGTTGAAGACAAAATTAACAGATTTTGCCGATATTGACTATCGTATTTCACACTTTGACCATAAATAGATTCCACAGAACATAGTTTGAGACTGGGTTTTCCTTTTCGCTGAGACATTTCGGTCATTTTTTGTTGAGAAATTTTGGTCGCTCAGACATTTCGGTCATTTGTCTCACAGTTTTATTAAAACTTGCCATAACAGTGTTTTTTAGCCTATAGTTTCAAACATTCTGACCGAAATTACTTCATTTTTCGGTCATGAAGAAACCGAAAAAATTCGGTCCATGACCGAAAAAACAGGTTTTAGAATGTTTGAAAAAAGGGAAACTTGAGCAACTAAGGGTGACTGGAGCTGACTGATGCTGTATTTTTTCAGTATGTAATTACCTCTATAGAAAACATACTGCACAACATTTTGAAGGCTGGATTAATACTACTGAAGCAAACCTGTGAAGATCGGAAATGGCATTGGGACGCTACTGCTGCAAGAACCGATTTGGCCCAATGGTATCCGATTTGGCTCAATAGTATCGCAAATACCGTCAACTTTAGTATCAAAATTTTCTTCACGCGAACGTCGATAGTAATGTTAACTACCGGGAAAATCAACATTTTCCTGTAATCATTCGTTTTTATTCATTTTCATGGTCGTTTTTCTCTGTGGAGGGTTGCTGGCAGGGCTGTGGAGTCGGAAGTCCCGTCATCCGACTCCGACTCCTGGCAATTTCGATTATCCGACTCCGACTCTGGACCGACTCCGACCTTCAGCTGTATTAG
>JGI24159J19872_10007729_pt1 | contig 14075 bp, 6 predicted proteins | sample Ectturendosymbi4_FD_19872 | JGI IMG/M metagenome (IMG submission 19872) | reverse complement strand
TGAAAACAGTTTTGCCAGACTTCCCATCCCAAAACTAAGTCTCAGCAATAGTACTACTTTTTGTCTTCGGCAAAAGCTTCGCAGAGATTTGCCTGAAAATCTCACTTTCTAACAGTATATACACCAGCATCATTAAACTATACGCTGTCTGTTTCTGAATAGTGACAACCAACGTTACCGCAAATCCAGTTACATTTCTGCACGGAACAAATCATGGCTGTACTGTGGTCTCTCACATGTGCAGCTGTAATACTCCTACTGTTACAAGAAAATAACCTTTCTAACAGTGTACTACACAGGGTAAAATCTCGGACAGAAGTAGTTAAACATCTTTCCCGGTGTCTAGAAACTTGAAAACTGCTAAAAATTACTTTATCGAAGCTAAAATTTATAATCTAACAGAATCAGTGATACCACACCAAATTGTTTCAACATCAACTTGGCTATGTGTGGCCTAACATCTAACATGAAAAAAAAAGCTCTTCACACAAAACGTGACAAACATCACTTTTATTTTTGAAACCTCTCCAACTACAAAACCTAAAGAGAAAAAAGTAGGGGGGACATGGCATACTATGTCCCCCCCGTCTGAAAAAGTGGGGGGGACACGTCCCCCACCAAATTGCACCCATGGTTCAAACATGCGAAAGGGCAGTAGTCGACCCCTTGATCAGATTCCTAAACAAGAAAAAAGCGAATGATGAAATAAAACTGCTGATTAGATGTATGTGTTTGCGTTTCTAAAATTTAAACTTAAATGTTGGGTACCTTGGAATGAGATGAATCGTAAGAAACAAAGGGTTAAACGTCGACGTTACGAAAACAGGAAAAATTTGCGTGAATTTTAATTAAATTTGCAAGAATGACTCGACTTAGGTTCACTGCAAATAAAATGTATTGCTTTATCTGTAAAGTTTCTTGCTGTAGTTTCTGAAACTCCATCTATTACAACCAGACAGTTGCAGAGGTTCTTGGTTTGACGTTATAGCCATCGTAATGATTAATTTTCGTTTGCTTTTGTTAAACTGGACAGTTCTGAATCACTCAAACTACCCCGAAGCAACAGAATAAGTTAGCAGTACCAGCGCTCACCATAGGCATAGCAAGGGGAGGTCCAGGGGGGCCATGCCTCCCAGTTTTTAGAATATCTAGTCATTTTGTGCTTTGAGAGGCGGTATTCCAAACAAAATACTGTTGGTTGCCTAAAATCAAACATTCTACCTCCCAAAACTTTGGGTTGGCTGCGCCACTGGCGCTCACTCCACTGTTGTACCTGGCTTGTTAAACCAAGGCCGCCTAGAGAGACAAGCGGTCTTGGTTAAACACATGCCCAGTTTGATCAAAAGAATATGGTGTCACACTTTGAAACGGTAAGAACTGAAAGCAGAATAATGGGTAAAAGTGCTCGCGTGAAGACACAGCGATGCAAAATCTCTGATCAACATATCAAATGCACAGATAAAGTAACTTGATTGGACAAGCGAAGATCTAATCGGATTAGTTGCAACATGACACAAAGATCCAACCATCCCAGACATGCCCCCGACCAAAAGAGATGTCGTTCATAGGCGTAGCCAGGGGGGCCATGCTTCCCCAAATTTTTAGAACATATAGTCCTTTTGTGCTTTAAGAGGCGTTTTTCCAAACAAAATAGCGTTGTTCGCCTAAAATCAAACATGTTGCCCCCAAACAAATTTTTGGGCTGGCTACACCACTGATATTGTGAGGTCGTTGTAGAAGCTTGAAAAAAATTGTAGAAATGAAAAAAGTATGAGAAAAGTTTGCATAAAATTGAAAAACTGAAGAGCACGCAGTTCACGATGTTTCAAAACATATGGGTCGCAGAAATTTGAAACCAATATAATACTAAGGAAAATTATTTCATGAAGTTATAAAAATTTTTCCCCACGACAATTCCAAAACAAACGAAAAAATATGAAAACTAAAGGTGAAAATATAAAAACTTCCCTAAAATACGGGTCAGTGTCTGAACACCATGTGGAAACCCCAATTGGTTTACCTGATCCTCGCAGAAATCCTCAACGAGAACTCCACCTATTACTACAGTATTACTTAATCCAAACTGCGGATGTATAACCACCTTTCATTTCGTGATATCGAATCATAAGAAATCGCATCATGCGATGTCACGCAGTAGCAAGACAATGCGTGTACAGCAACTGGTCCCACAAACAGGCCTGAATCTTGTTGTCTTCGAAAGAAATTTGTTGGTTAGCGACCAGAAGCATCATCATCATACCCAGCTAAGGGCTTGATCAATTGTATTTCTTCAACAAGGCAGAAGTATGCTCAGATTATTGAGAGCTAACAGCCCTAGTTTGGCGGTCACAGGTCAAATCCGGCAGCAGAATTTATTCACAGTAACTGAGACAAAAGCGTACCCGAGTCAAAGTANATGTTACTTGTGACTAAGGCGCTACGNTAATAAGACAAATCTGTACCACGATCGCGAATAAATACAATCAGCAACAGGACTGTGCTTCGAGGCGATGTACAAGTTTAAGGCAACGGTTGCATGCCAATGGCTACTTCACACAACCAGCAGAAATGGCGCACAGCTCAAAAAAGAAACATCGTTTGCTTTAACAACGTTACTCCAGTGTTTACTCAGCAGGAACAGTTACACAATTTTGACCGACTGCATTTGGTAACGATACAAAAAATGAAACTAGCCCCAAACAGCCCTGATCAGAATGCGGCGGTGTATGCTGTAGACCCGTCGAAATAGGAGAGGAACGTATCGATGCAATTGTCCTTGTTTGCCTCAAAAATTTACATATTCAAGTCAGAGCTGGCTGATGCAGGAGGGTGGATGCGCCTAAATTAACTAATTATTCAAAATCTGTGCAATGTTCACAAGGTCTGTGAAATACTGTACCTATGTAGTGATACTAAATTGACCCCTTAATATCCGCATTAACAATACGTAATTACAGGGAACTATAGTTGTGAAATAATCATTACAGGGCACAATATTTATGAAATATTTGAGCGTATTGTAGATTGGATTGGTCTCCCCACATTCATTTAATTACAAGAAAACATCTTTTTGCATTTCACATGTTTAAAATTCATAAACTGATTTCTATTGGAGTTTTGATATTATCAGGGTTTTTTAAGGCGTTCTAGGGACCCGATTCGGGTCCCTAGAATCAGAGAAATCGGGTCCCTACAGGTCTATACCAAGTACCTAATCTTTTCCCTAAAAAAACCCTGATATTATTATACTTTAGTTTCGCACAGTGCCACTTGCAATAGTGCATTATTTCATGGGGCACAGCCAATATCTGTTCTGCAACCAATATCAGTATTCCAAAACAATATATTGCGGATGAGTTTTGGCAAATATAGATGCCATACAAGGACTTGGAAATATTGAAGCTTAATGATATCTATCAATTCGAATCGGCAAAATTCATGCACAAATTTTACCACAGTGAATAAGCAAAAAATAACGAATCTTTTCAACAGACTTCCTCTTTTCACTGCTGTGAAACATGGTTCATTAGTATGGAAAATTGCTTTTTTTTAACGTGTTTCAACCAATGCTGGAAAAAATTAATTTCATATGGGGGAGCTGTCCTCTGGGCTGACGTGCAACCAAGTTTGAGGATGTACAACGTGCTGTCCCAGTATTGAGCAAAAGAAAGTTTCATGTTATTGGCTCTTGCTAAACTTAAATAGGCATCATTTTCATTCCTTGCATTTCTTTGCTTTGGGATGTGTGAGCTTGTAAGTTATTACATACCTATTGGTATATGAGATGCTTAAGTTAAGGCACTTGACCAGAAAAATCTTAGATTTGTCAATGTCCCTCGAAAACATTACATAACCTGCTATATACACAACAAAGACTGTATATTTTTTAATCAATTGTAGTGCTCATTGACTGTTGTGTTCTCTATTTTTTTCGTATTCTTGTTGATATTCGTGGTTTTAGTCACCGTCAGTAAATTACAACATCTCTNTATCAACACAAACCAACGCATGAAGAACAAGTTTGCGCGCTGGATAATAAAATGCGTCATCAGCAACANTTGTCGCCGAATGTGTCCAAAGCGCGCGGTGCGATTGGCTTAAAGTTGGCCAGTGTCAAGAACAAAAGCTTTACAACTATGATCGGCGCTTCATTGTAGAAAGAACACACCTTACGCAACAAACGGCGGAAACGGAAAAAATAAAGCGACGCACAGGACTGATGAAACCGACACTTGACACTACTGCTCTTCTGCGCTAAACACCCACTAAAGCCGGTCGCGGGTATAGAAAGACATTACCTGTTGACGGGGGACGGGGTTTATGGTTTGCGGAGTGGAGCAAAGTTTCCGAACACGTTTAAAATACATTTTGCTTCCAGCTGGAAAGCGGATGGGTGCAAACAAAATTATGTTGATGACGGCCTCCAACGATTTCGAAAGTTCTAACGAAAACTTGCAAACAAGTTGCAAAAGAGTGTCTTGAAAGCAACAGCGTCTTACGTCAAGGAATTCTTTTGCCTTTTCTCCACATCTGCATGCTTTTCACTCCTAAAACTTAAACTCTCGTTGCGTCACAAACGCAAAACAATGATCAGATCCACGTCACTGTCGCTGACCTCATTAACGGGAAGGCAAAGAAAAAACAAAGTGAAAAACAAAGTCATAGTGTGGAGGATGGTGCACTAGTGACGATTGCCATGGTGATAATCGAAAGGGAAACGGAAGGGCTCCTTGCAAGCAATCAAAAAGCTTTATAAAACGAATAAGCGAGATCGCCAGGTCTGCGGTGCAACTCATAAATGTTCAACTTCACCCACAACATCCGAATTAACACGGCGTTTGAACCAACACGATGAAAGTGCGCGGTTTGAAATGTGCAAATAGTTTACATGTTCACAGCTGGAGCACCTCAGCCGCGACCACGTCAGATGAGGCGTCGTCGAAAGTCCTGACTCAACACGAGAAAATAGAATTGGAGGTGGAAAAGAACTACACCATTCCCAAAACTGTACAGCCAAACCCAGACTTGTGCTGAAAATGCGTCAAAGGTTTTTTTTTTTTTATCAGACGAAGCAAGATCAAAAACGTGTACTGTAGCTGCGAAATCACGTTTTTCCGACCTTGGGGGGAGTTTTTTGCTGACGCAATGGATTCTTGAAACTCTGGTGCTTCAGCATCGACTTGACTAAAATCTGAAAACAATGATTTGTTTTTGACAAGTTGCGCGCACAGATAAGTGTAATATTTGCAGGTAAGCTTCGACCACAGCTATTGGCAGTTGCTGCCTTGCAGCAAAGAAGGCAAAAACATATCGCGTAACTTTTGAGAACGATGAGCACTGAGCAAGTCGCACAAAAAACAAAAGAAACGATTCTAATTTTGACAAAAACAATTTAGACCAGCTATGCCCAACAGAAATTGCTTACTGAGCTAAACGTTATGACACAATCTTAACCAAGGCTGCACATTGAATGTCATATGATGGCCGCACATTGAATGACTTACTTTGATCATGGCAAAATAAATTTTAGTTTGAGTTGATGCACTGAAAACGTTCGAATCCTAACAGTAATGGTAACGACTGTTTGGTATCGTTACCACTCTGTAAGTGTTGTTTTATAGGCAAGTTTAGTGCCAATGGAACAAAGGTAGAAACCAGAAAACTAGTAAAAAATTTTGCCGCAAGGTGTCAGTGGACGTATGGAAATCTCCCAGCACGCAGTACAGATATGATTAACAGTGGCGTAACTAGAGGTTTGAGCCAAGGGGAGAAAACTGAGTTGGATGGGATCCACTGCCCACTGTAGGGGGCCCACCAGCCATCACTCAGTTAAAAGTTCAGAAATGGTAGCGAATCCGGATGTGAATGTCTATACTAAAACCCCAAATCAGCGGAAACATTCCGAAAATCACAAAGAAACAGCAACCTACTGCAAACCATAAGAATACTAAATACCGAAATATAAGCTGAGTGGGGGCCCATTTTTTATATTCAGCTGACAAGTGAAGGAGGTTCGCACCCCTGCCCTTGTCAGTTACACCACTGGTGATAAAGTGGCACTGACGACCATCACAAAAATGTCAAATTTAGATTATCAAAGGTTGTCAGACTAAGGACGGGTTATAAGTACGAAGGCCATTTATTCTAGAGTAAACCTAAACAGGGACGAACAAAACTTTCGACTGGTCCGCCGGTTGGGCATGACTGGTTTAAACACTCGCACGTATGCAAAAATATCCTTATACTAAGCACATGCACGTGCGAAAGTTTTAAGGATTTTTGATATACACGCAACAGCTAAAACTTAGAAATGAAGCTCTATTATTATGTAAATTTGCTGGATTCGACAGTTCTGACATAAGAAATTTTTACCAAATTTCTATCTGCAACGGTATCAAGATGAAGAAGATTCTTATTTTCGCAGAGTCGTTGCCTAACGTACGGACGAATGCCAATCCATCAGACAAAGCAGGGAAAAATCTCACGTGAGACAACTGTGTTTCCTGAGGAAGTTAGTCTAGCAAGCAACTGGCTTTCAAAATATGCATACAACTACATACAACGTCTTTGAGTTTTGCAACGTATTTTTATTTCCTTTACGAAGTCAGATGTAAAATCAATGTAGAAGTTGTTTGGGGGGATAGAAATCAACTGTTGTAGAAGTTGTTTGGGGGATACAGGACAGAAAACACTGGGCAGCATTTGTAATACCTTTTTCCTTCTCCAATCAAAGACAGTCGCTGATACTTTGGGCCTAAATTTGTTTTAAGAGAACTGTGTCCCAAGCTTTTTTGCTTAACCCGTTTGCTTTAAGCCGCTAATAAGCAACGACCACAGGCCATCTGCGTTACGCACCAATGTGTTCAGTTTCGGTATCAGCTTCACGCATGAACGCACATCCTCGTCGGTCACTATGACAAGATGGCAGTTTTCTTTTTCGCTTGGAAGCGTTATCGCCCCGTGGCAGGTCACCCACGGATGCGTCTTGATGTCAGACAAAGTGATGCGTTGCGTCGGGTCCTTGCTGAGCATCTTCAGGATTAAATCCTGGCAATCACCGGATATCCTGGGCCTGAAATCGAACAGGCAGCATTAACAGCAAACCCACTCACTCATGAACACAAAATGAATTGCAGGTGGGGTGGATGCAATAAACGACCGAAGTAATATTGCCCAACACGTAAGTTACTGAAAATTAGGACAGGGGTCGGAATGGACGACTGAACAAACCTTTGGAGATTCGGCAAACTAGCGCTAATAAATGCAAACTCCTGTCAATCGGTGATTTTCGCATTTTTGGCCAACTCATTGTCATCGGCGGCGGAAAAACGAATTTGCAATTTTTAATCGTATTTTGAACGCGCAGCTTGAGATCTGATGCAACCCGCCGCTGTACCCGTTTCGAAACGGAAAAGAGTTTGTAAACTACATCGCGCTTTTTTGCCGCAAACAAAAATGGTATTGGTACACGAAAAATCCGGAGTGCTAAATAGCCCTATAATGAAAATCACGGCCAATGAAAACGATAGTATTTTCGTAGTATTTTAAATATAGTATTTTCATCTACATTTTTTGATGTTAACACCTGAGTTAATATCGTAAAAAAGAGCGATTGCTTACTGTAGAGCATTGGTACGTGACAATGGATGCACACCAAAAGTGAAGGAATTTAATGTGGCGTTCTAACGTTGAAAAACGCGTCTTCCTCATAAATAGGAGTTTTCTTTTTGATTTAAAACGTATACCGGTAAGTTCCAGGGTGGAAATCGTGACTTCAGAAATAATTATGCGGGGCATGGCCATGAAAGGTTGGGAAAGATTGCTGTAGAACAGGGGTCTCCAAACTACGGCCCGCGAAGACATTTTGTCAATAATGAAGAAATAAGATATTTACAAAAAACTTGCTTATTTGGTAAAATGTAACATATCCCGAAACAATCACATTACGTAAGATATCCGGCCCTCGAACGATTGTGTAATAGCTCATGTGGCTCTCGGCCAAAAAGGTTTGGAAGCCCCTGCTGTAGTGCATAGATACTGCGAAATGTACAGCTGTTCCTTTTGAATGAACTGCCGCGATCAGGATTTAACAATAATATAACCAAAACATCACCCGCGCGGTATTTTGAAAATGGGTGTGCTTGTATAAAAAGCTTTTCTTCCGAGAAAAATCGAACTCACCTTTCAGTTTAGTGGACACACAAATCGTTAAACTCGAGCNAGGAATTACAAAATAAGTTTCCGACAACATGAACNTTCGCAGAACAGAATTGTTCCATGACAAACAATTACATCAACTTAGCAGAAATGAACAAACTAGTAAAAATTGTTTGAAAGCATCTATTTTATTTCTACTCAAAAGCAAAAAACAAACTACAGACAGGCAATAAAACTCACTTTTGGGGGAAGTGAACCGGATCGTTGCGAATCTTTTCGTGCAATTCAAGGATGTGTTCGCTTCTGAAAGGCGTTTCTCCGTAGACAAGACTGTACAGGGTTACCCCTAAAGCCCATACATCCAGCGGTTTCCCCTAATAATACAAAAAGCGTACCAAAAGGCGACATCAGCACTAAAACTTAACTTAAATGCGCTTTAAATCAGCGTTTCCCAAATTTGCCTATCTGAAGGGGTACATTTAAGGTTAGCAATAGAAGGGAAAAAGTATGTTTATATATTTTTCATTTCGAATTATTTACACGTATGTCAGTGAATATTATTTTCAAAATTCATTATATGTTTGTTGGCAAACATATTTTTGCTATTTTCCTGAATCTCTTTGTCATAAAAAATTTTAGGAGTACATGTTCATCTGTCGAAATGCTGAAGGGGAAGATGGCCATAGAACAGGGGTGACGAACCTATTTGCTATCGAGCGCCACTTTGTCAGTTACAACTGAGTAAGCGGTCCGCACAAGTTTTTAGTCATACTATGAAACCTATTAAAAACGAAAAAAATTGTTCATCAACAGAAACATACAACAAACGAATGTAATAACTGCTGGCCTCGCCTGAATGCTTCGCGGGCCGCACGAAATTCTTTTGTGGGCCGCATGTTCGTCACCCCTGCCACAGAATGGTTGGGAACCCCTGCAGTCCAGATCATCGTAAAGTAAATCAAGTAAAGTGTCGATACGTTTAAGAAAGACGTCGGAATCTACTCGGAGAAGTTGTTAGTTGTTTGTGAATTTTTGTACGAGCATTTTAACATAAACAGGTACGGCATTTCTGCCGACAAATTCCTGCCACAAAGCCGCCAATTTTTAATACGTACACGATTGTTAGTCAACTTAAAGTTCTTTTGTTTCGGCAACAGTTGCTTCTTTCCACGGACTATTGCGCTAAACGGCTAGTGCTGTGAAGACAGGAAATACTGTAAGCTGGCGAACTCAGTGAATGGTCTTGGCTACAGTTTCCATCCTCAGATGCATGAGACCGTGAGTGCGTAAGTATTGTTATCACACTTTTAACAGCCAATCAATGCTATTCCATGTTTGCTTAGTGCGATGCGAAGCCAACCAGGGTAGATTAGCAAAGTATCGATGAAAAAATCTGACGTCGTAAGCAATGAAAGAAATACAAATTTCCCGGTACCTTCAAGCTGGCGCATGTCAACAGTCGAACACAGTTCGCAAAAAAGAACGCTAAATGATTCGTACCCTCTGAGCAAAGCAAGCAGGCTTGTTTTAAACTGTTGCGCAGAAAGGCATATGCACAGCGCAATCATCCGTGAACTAAGGCCCAGTGCAGGTACTGTATCACATCCGCATCGCTGCTACCTACAGTAGGCACGCAGTTAACGCGGTGTATGATCGGTGACGGCAGCCTCGAAGGAGAGAGAGCGCGTAACGGACATTATACTAGCTACTCCTAAAGCAAGGTTTCATTCGTTGCAATGTCAAGCGGGACCGATTGGGTTCCGCTTCAAGTCAAGTAACTCATCAATATTTCAAGGCACCTCAGGTTTCAACCATCCCAGTCAGCGCATTAACAGGTGAGGCGAGACCACGTGACAGGCCAATGACAACGCGCGTAAGCAGAAAAATTACCAGGAACTTGTCCGCTGAAACTGACAAGGCTTCGGGTGCCATGAAAGCAGGAGTTCCAACCGTATTTGAAATTTCCGCGTCTCCACCGGAGAACTGTTGGCTCACACCCAGGTCAGCTATCTGCAGAAAAAGGTAATTATCATACCACTCCTGCGTTTGACAAAGAAGCCAGAACTTGCACTCGAACGAAAAAAAATCCTGTCCACTACTACAGTATCCCTTCAAGTTGTACGAAAACTCAAGTCTGGGTTGTGGAGTGTTCAGGTTCTAAGGGTAGATGCGGGTTGCTTTTGTGAATAAGTTTGAATGGGCGCATTTGTAAATGTTTTGATATTACTACAAACGGCTGATTTTTGTAAAAAAAAACGCTATTTTCAAAGTTTACTTTAAAAAGTTCCAACCAAATGGCAGCTCCGATAAAGCTTTGGACTAAACAAGCGTCGTAAATAACAGAAACCTATGGCTTGCATTTTGGAACAGTAAATAATCGGATTCTGGAGCTTCAAAATGCTTGGTTAACACACAAATGTTTCCACATTTCGTAAAGATAATTCATTGAATTAGGGAGGAATCACATACTTTGACCTGACAAATTTGAAAAGCAATAGGTTTCCAATACTATGGTGACAGGTGACATCTACGTAATCATGTGTTTCATCGTGATCAGACATGTTCCGGCCTGCTACTGACCCCAGAAAGAAAAAGCGTAGCTAGACCGGAACCATAACAATTTCGTGCCAGTTGAGGCAAATTTACGCCAGAATAATACATCTCGTCAAAATCCGTGACACGACGCGACGTATTTTTTCTGACAGTTCCCTACACACGCAAATACAGTGATGCAGGATTACGAATCCCTATAACAGCACGACGTGGTTGCTTTCGGCATGCAACGCAAAAAGAACACGAACACAAAACAAACAGCTCAAGAGTTTTCGGCGAAGATTTTCCCCAAATGTCAATATAACAACGGTTCACCTACTTTCACGTGATCGTGGTCGTCGAGCAGCAAGTTCGATGGCTTGATGTCGCGGTGGATAATCTTTTGATAGTGGACTGCAACGCGGTAGCAAACAACTTAAATTAGCGCCGAGATGCTCGCAGCACATCGAAGAGACCTCAACTCACTGATCGGCGCAATGCGCGAAAGGAGATATGACGACATGTGATCAAGGGAGCTTAGCACGACCTACAGTCTTTGCGCGGACCGATCAAAACACTAACTTCATTAATGGGCTGTGCGCGGCAAGCGGGTGTCACCTGGAAGCCCAAGGATTTGATTAGAAAGCGCCACGTCGGCATCGATACTGCTACGCATTTCAACAAACTGTGTATTAAAGGGTTTTTCTAGCGACTTAAGAAAACTTGCGTTCGTTTAACATTTCCCTGAACTGATCAACGGCGCTTGACTTAAATGGAAAACAGAAATGCGGCAGTGGCCTGCACGGACGCAATAGCAAAGCTTACATCACTTACGATATTCAAGCCCAAGAACCGCATCTCTAAAATATCTTCTAGCGACTTCCTCTTCTAACGGTTTCTTCGTTGGAACTTCGAGGATCTCACTGAACAAACAAAAAATGAAACTGGTTGTAGGGTATTTGACAAAACTCTTACGCAGACAACTGGGTAGACGCCGCATTTCTTGCAACGAATGCAGCAGCAGCTGAACAGATGCGGCTTAGCAAACTAGAACAGGTAACTTGGTAACGATCGTCTGAACAAAACCCGGTTGTTATTGGACCGGTTGTTATTCGGACGTTATCTGCTGGATCAATGGTTTACTTTGACGGACTTAAAGAACAACATTGAGGGTGAGCCGCAAAACAGAGATGAAAGAAAGATTTTTCCATCCCTGTGTCTGTAGATAATAATCACAAAAATTTCATGCTCTTCCGCTACCTAACCAAAGTTACAATCGTTCCAGAGCAGACCAACTTATTTTATCATATTGATTTTTTAACGTACTCAAGTTTGGAAGCAAAACGTATAATAACCCCTTTCAAATGTCCCAGCCTAAAAATATGTTCCTACACCAACTTTTTGCGCTTTGCGCAAAGATATTACTGTACATTGAAGCAAATTTCAATATAGAAGTTTTCTAGTAGGTAGCCTCAGCTATAATACAACCACATACAGAATGTATCGGTCCACTGTGTAATAGTGGCTTGCATGTAGTTTATTCCAAATTGACACATCTTGTGTTGTATACAAAAGTCGTTACAGACTTATAAACCCGACCAACCAATCCCTGTAAACGTTTCAAAGCGGAAAACTGATGAACTGTACAATGAAATCCCGCTTCACGTGGCGATACAGTACCAGAGTGGAACGTTATGCAATTGGCATTGATTACGACGACTACGAATGCTGCTATTTGATGTACGTTAGCTTACTGTTCCTGAGAGATCATATTTGGCTTACCACGCTCGTCATACCTAATTTTTGTTAAACAGAAATGAAGTATCATGACTGGCAGGCTCTTGTTTTTCAACAGAATATTGCGGAACCCAAGAAGCAGTCCTAACTTAGCAAAAGGGACTATTTCGACTCCTGCTGCAACAAGTTTGCCACTGTGTCAGATAAACGCAACTGTTCACCCCCTGCGTAATCGTCCACTTTTGCAACTGCGTATGTACCTTCATTAAACCATGAAAATGTAAAGGTTTTTTCATAAACGCTTCTGAGCTCTTCCGAGAATATACTCCTTTTTGTTTGACATGGTTCAAGTGCAAATAGCCGCAGAAGTTTCGACTTTCGAAGCCCGAATGGAAAAACAGTTTTATCCAACAACAGTGGTACGTCGGACTAGCAACACCAAGCTTTCTGTAACCAATTATGTTTGAAGAACTGAAACGATGTACCGGTTTGCAAATCAAATTTATTATTAACAGGTTAAAAACAGTTACAATTCAAGCCCATAATTGCTGTTTATTTAGCAGCAAAGTGATTCGATAGACGATAACACAAGGTTTAAAAACAAGTTTGCTGCAGCAAGAAGATGATTTCTTTTCTAATTCCGTTATACCAAAGCTGGTTTACGCAAGCATTCAACAACACTGAGTAACACAACCTCAGAGTCGTTACGAAAACTGTGTACAAAACGTAGGGTAAATATTTGGTACGGAGATCAAGAGAGGGATACGTATATGATGCAGGGTCAACCGCGAACACCTAAAAAGTTACAGGTAACGGTGCACAGGGCAGTTTAACGCCCACTTGAAAATGTCTTTGAGACCTTGTGCTTAACAAAAGCACGACTTTCATCGAACAAGGACCAACGCATCGGACAATTCTCTTTTTAGTCCACCGCAATTGCGAAAGCTGGAGCATGGGAATATTATAGCTCTTTTTAATGGCGGTCGAGGTTAACGGTCTTGTCCATGGTACTCTGCCAGTGTAGATGGCCAGGGGCCGCGAATCGATTTACCATGCCCATAATTTAAGCGTAGTCACTGCGTTTAACCAATATAATTTTCAAGTGTTCATTAAATTTTTAATGAGGTCAAAAGCCAGAAACAATTTTTGTGAAGCACACCTGCACCTCACAACGGCCAAATATCCTGTAATCAGGTTGTTAACGCGCATGCTCAATAAGGATATAGAAAACATGATTCAGATAACCTTGTAAACACAGTTAACGTAACAATTTCAAGAAAAACAGAAAACACTCAATAGAACGCTGTAACTAACCTTTCCCACACAGGCTGTGGCAATCCTAAAATAAGACTTTCTGACGGAGACACCTGGTGTATACGATGACCGCAAAAATGTTGTTTATCCACCCCTACACTAGACTGTTGTTGTACAACCTTTTAACCAAGGACGTCAAGGAACAAAGCGTTAATAGCAGGCAGTTACGGCCCGTTAGAAGTTATTTAGACATACTTTAGTGTAGGAAAGAGATCGAGAAGTGAATCAAAATCACTCCTTAAAACTTACAAATAACCGGGGAAAAACGAAGCGATATTTTCGCGTTGCAAATTTAGTAACTCGTTTGCATGACAAATACAGAAATTGTTTTGCTT
>JGI24159J19872_10007727_pt1 | contig 14076 bp, 9 predicted proteins | sample Ectturendosymbi4_FD_19872 | JGI IMG/M metagenome (IMG submission 19872) | reverse complement strand
GATGTTTCGTTAACTTGGATCAGTTGGATGGTTTGACTCAAAATGACTCAATTAAACGCTTGGCTTTGCCTAACATTGTTTGTGAAGTGAATAGCATAATGAAAGTGAATACTATATGCCTTGCTGAAAAGAATAGTTAGCTTCAGTCAAAGCATCAGTCTCAGTCCCCAAACATTAGCCCTAATGATCAACATCTGTTTGCTGATGCAGTTAAAAGCACAACTGCTAATTTCGCACCTTCCACATAAGTTCGCACAAACAGCTCAGATTCAAGTTGCGAACATAACGGGGAGATTGCTGGGCTTTCAAACTGTTACCATTGTAGTAGACAGCAGCTAGGTTTGAAAAGTCAGTCTCCGATAAAATCGGTAAGTTGCACGATGACTTGGCCTTCTATGAAGAATGCCATGGATGTTAGTTATGCTTTATCACGTTCTCTCGCGCTACTGATATCGCACGTTCATTCAGATTTATAGTGCAACTTCACCGTTTAATCCACGTTGGGAAATGGACAAAACGTTTTGGCCAAGTTACTCACCAAGTCAAATAACTTATGTGGAAGCGGAAGGATTTTCGCGCTCCCGCTTCCACAGAAAAAGGACCGCTTCCGCATCCCTGGCTTAAACGTTATTGTAGCAAACGTCTCTTTATTCATTCGTCGAAGGTTTAACGCACACAACATAGGAGTCACTGTTACCTGGCTTTCCACAGGCAGTGCATGAAAGATAACGAACGAATCATCACGCTTGCTTACATCAACCTTGCCACACATGCGGACAAGACTGCTAAGGCCGTGACAACAGGCTGATTGGGCCTTGTTGGCACCATCACCAACACCATTCGAACAGCAGAGCATTACAAGCGGGGAACGAGAACACTTCTCAACTAGCAACTCGATTGGAAAAGCGAAACTTACCGAAGCTTTGTGCTTCTTGCAATACTGGGCGAAAAGCTTGTTCTGCGAGAGCGACGGCCCCGTTGCGCCCGAAGTATTCAGCTCGGACAGCTTCCTCTGTCTTTGACGGACGTTCCCTGAAAACGGACGGCGAAGGTCGCACCAAGCTATGCGTCAAAACGCGGCCAACACACGAGCAGAGGACGCGTTCAACCTTCTTTAAGCGAGCTGATCCAAAATGGAGCAAGGCACGAGCAGCCTCAATAAATTTCCGGAAATCACGCAAATCGACAGAGATACACCTAAGCTACATGATTCACAACCGATATTATCGCAGCAATCCGCCCTGACGCCACTGCTGAGCGTGGATTTTGCGTCATCCCCCCCTCCCCCAAGTCGTAAATCACGCCTCGACCAGCGTAGCATTGGAGAACAACATTTAATTCAAGTGATTATCGAGTCACAATGGGCAACTGTCATCAGCCAAACCTGCAAGGAGGTTTTGTGGAGAATTGCAGCAGCGTTTTGCCGGCGAGTAAGGGGAACCCCCTGTCCTGCCCGTTCCCGCAAAGACTCACTTGGTACTTTCACGATGTCCACCTTCGACCACGACCCATCATTGCCTGACATCGTTTTCGTATCTTTCAACGAAGAAGCGCTTTTGCGCGACCTGGGGCTGCTGCCGGACCGTTGCAGCGCGCGCTGTTTGAGTTGCGCCGCGCGCGAGTTCCTCTGAGCACCTTTCGCAGCAGCGAGGGCGAGTGCGGCCTGCGTGCAAGTCAACGATGAGGCTGCAGCGTTGATGTGTGGCTCGTCACAGCAGTGTTTGGTTGAAAGGCCAGTTCAGCCGCCGCCGTCGGCGCAAAAAAACGGGCAACAAGGCGTGTTTTCAACGCGGTCAAGTTGGCGATTTGAGAAGAATTGCTTGAACAGCACCACAGCTCCAACCGTTCTGAACACAAACACTGCTGCGAGAGAGCAACGAGGGAAAAACGCCGTACGCGACTGAAAGGCGGGCGAAAAAGGCAATTTCAGGCACACAAAGGCATGGAATAATCTCACGCAAAAGAAACCTACCAAGCAAATTCTTTGGCGAGAGAGAACTACGGCACACACGAATCTACAAAAAGACAGGCACTGCACGTTGACCACCAAACGGCGACTACCGTTACCCTGCGCTGTAGCTTTCGCCTGACCTTGATTGGCCAGAAACGGCGTGCTTCAATTGCAAAACACGTCTCCACCAACGATCAGTAAAGCTTATTAGTTTTGAAACGGAGAATGAAACCGCAGCAGGAATGTGTTCAAGAACGGCTAGAAACAATATGGTACATGTGCGAGAATCAAACAAAAAATGAGACAAAATATTATTATGCAATTTGAAAAATTCTATAACTGGCTTTTCAACAGCAGCACACTGGAATGCAACATTCGCTACAACAGCAGCACATTTATGAAGACAGAAACTCCGTTATTAAGCCAACCAAAACATAAAAAGCGTTGTTTTTAACTATTTACAAGTAAAAAACTAGCACACAACTTCACAAGTTGAGATTTCAATTACTTTTTCTTTCTCTCCGCGAGTAGAAGATGTAGACGAAGAAGTGTTGGTTTGTTTCGTGGGAGTCGATGCGTGTCTGCAGCTGAGACAGAATGTGCGCATGCGCACACCCTTTGATGGGGTTGCTGAAAGTTTACGGCGGTCGACTGGGAACAAACCGCTCGATTTAAAGGAGGCGACAATATTTTCGGGAGTGAGCAGCTCGTCCCAAAATTTACGCAGGTTTTTCACAGTGACGGACAGCGAGCAGGGAACGCCGGGACCGTCGGGCGCTGCGCGAAGTTCGAAAAGTTTGCGATATGAATCTTGAACGCTGCTTTGGCAAGACGTGTACGGGAGCCTGAGAGCGACAACGTTACGCTTGAGCGCGGATAAAACGACTTTCACAGGGAGGTAGGTCAACGAGGAATCGATCAGTACAAGCAGGGGAGACACGTTCGTCCCCCGCAGAAATGCCTCAAACCATTTCGAAAACACTTCCGCAGAAAGCGTGCCGTCGCTCGACACGAGCATCTTCGTACCAGGCTGCAGGTAAACGTGGGAGTCGGCTTCCCACAGGACATCTCCCCTGACCACAAGCACAGGGGGGTGCCTTTCGCCGGCAGCATTGACCACAGCCAAGAACGACGAGTTCGCTGAGCCGGGGCGCGCGAGGGGGATCTCCTGTACGACGTACAACTGGGACGGTCTGCTGCCGGGGTCTGCGTCCTTCAAATAATTGTCGAGTCTGTTGAAGAAACCAGACACGTGGTCAGTCGTGTCGGAAGAATCGCCGGGAGTCGATTCCAGAACGGGCGGTGTTTTGCAACTGGAAACAAAGTCATTCAACCAGACAGGGTCGGCGTCCACTTTAAGGTGTTTTAAATGTTCGCTGACCAGTGTTGTGTAAGCGTGCTTGTCCAGAGACCAACCCCATGCCACGAGAGCGGCAACTGCGGAGGACAGAGATTTATGCAAATCGCTTTTGAGAGCAGGGACGCGTCTTCTAGATGGAAGTGTTGGTCTCAAACTTCCGACAACTACCGGCGTCAATGGGATAGAAATTTCTCTGCATATGGCGGCCTGGGCAGCTTTCGTTGCCCTTTGACTAGCGACAGTCTGGATTGCCTTGTCACACTGATCTTCCCTGACTTGACGGTCCCTGCGCACTGCTTGTTGCTGTGGAACCTTCTTCTTCGTTGCATTGTCTTCGACAAAATCATCATCATCGGTTTTCATGTTTAACTTGCGGCGGGCCGTCGACTGGAGCTGCTGCGCATTTGCTTTGATGCGACGTAACCTGACGGCGGCCACCGAGCTCCCGGCCCCCAAACTGATGGGGTTCTTCAAGGCTTTCTGGACCCGCACGAGATGGCGGTTTTCCATGAGAACCCGGACCCGGACCGGTTGAGCCATCCGCTTGTCTTTGATCAGCTTCTTGTGAAGCCACTCGTTGCGTCGGAGGCAATCGCGCAGGGTGGTTTTCGGTATCGACCACCGCGTGCAAGTCTGCCGGAAGGATCTCGTTGAATCACCGCAGAGCACTTCGTCAAACGCCGACATCAAGTCTTTCAACGAGTACGGAGGCAAGCGCTTCGATGTCGGAGAAGCGGGTTTATCTCGGCACGAACTTTTTGCCACGTCTTTAGTTGGCTTCTTTTCTTGCCTGACCGCGGATGCCGGGCTTGGTTTTTGTCCCGCATCCTTTTTAGCACCAGGCCCAGTAATGTCAACCTCCTTCGGTTCGGACTTGTAGGATGCGAAAAAGGCGACGTGACGACAGAACGTGTGGTATGGGATGCGGCAGGCCACGGTGCATGCGCGCACAGTCGCACCGTTCGCGCATTTCCTCAGCGCCAGGCGGAAATTGCGCAAATCGAAAGCGTCCGGGTTTCTCAGCGTCGACAAAAACCGTCGCTCAACTGTCGGCTTCATGAAATTCTTCCAGGCAGTCTTCAGTTGGTATCGGTCCGGCTGCGACGTGGACGGTGCGACAATTTTCGCGAGCTTCTTTTTATCCTTGGGAGGTCTTTCCGGCTCGCCAGCGACGCGCTCGTGCACAGCGAAGCCGCAGACGACCGCGTGCTCTTTGTCGCTGGCGAAGAAGGTGCAGTCGACGTCGTGCTTGACCAGCAGCCGCTTCCTGCCACAGGTGTAGTCCCATAAGGTCGAGCACGGTATGCTGAAGTTGTCGGCAACATAGCGGCGAGGGAAGCCGTCGTGGAGAAGCTTGATGGCCTTCACCAGGCTCTGGACAGTGTAGTTGCATCTTCCGTTGGCGTGGTTGCCGGACATCGCCGCGCATGAGCAGACGCGCGCGCTCGCGTCCTCGTCGTGGTCGGCGCGCAGAGCGGACGCCGCAATCCGGGCCTGCACGTCGGTTACCATGACACCGGCAGACGGTCCTCCCCCAGCGGCAGCCTGCGGTTTAAGTGGCGCGAGTTGAAAAAAATCGCCGAGGAACCTTTCTTTGTCTGTGGGGGGGACGGTGCCGGGAGCGGTTGCAAGTGCGTGCGAGCAATTCACGCCGCTCTCGCGATTGCGGTGGTGCGACGAGATGTGGCGGATTGTCTTGCCGGCGAAGTCGGCGCGAACCTTNACCACGGCCCGTCCGTTGNTACCGAGCGGTGGGACGGCCAGGGACAAATCCAGGGCCCGGCCGGCGGCACCGGCGCGAACTTTGTGCGATCGTTTCGTGTCAAATGACAGAAGAGAGGGGGGCGGTTTGGCGATCGCAGGGTTCGATTGCGCGAGAACAGGGCGAGGATCTCTCGGTAGGAGCATTTCAAAGCGAGCGTGTTCGAGCCATAAGCGATCGCGCTTGCTGTCCGGACGCCAGCGGTACCGCATGCAAAACGACACGGCGCGACTGTCGGGCGAACCCTTGCAAGCAGCACTCGATGAATGATCCTCCGTACACGGAACCACCTTGGACTCGTATCTGTGAGGGGTAAATCGCGATTGTGACGACATGGCGTTGGTTCTTCCTGCAGCTGGGTCAACAGAGCTTTCCAGCATACGCGACGATTGCAAATCTCTTGTTGCTTCCGAAAGCTTTCCATTGCGGGTAAAAATAAATCCATCTTTTTCAAAGAGATCCTCCACCTCCAGCAGTTCGAGCTCCTCCCGCTCGTCCTCGTCGGGCTCCTCCTCAAATTTCATCAAGTAGCAGTTTACACACAACATTCTCAAAACGTCCACCAAGGTTTACAGGATTTTATAACACAGTGGTTCTTAACCGGGGGGCACGCCACCCCAGGGGGCGCCAATAACTTTCCAGGGGGGAGCGAGACCTTTTGCGCACTACAACGCGGAAAGCTTGATCAATAAATTTGCCAACAAATACATTTATTTTTACAACTTATTTAAAGTCAGGGGGGCTTGGAACAAAGGACAATTACTTGAGGGAGGTTTCGTAGAAAAAATGTTAGGAACCACTGATTTAACAGTTTGCTGTAAAATTGCTAATGAAAACGCACACACAAGGTCTACTAGAACCAACAAACACCACAAACGAAGTTGGTTAATTCGCTGTTGTTGTAAGCCAGTACTTAACGTTTCAGAAAAATCGGCTTCCACAGTAAGACAATGCTTGGAAAATGTTCTCATGAGCAGTAGATCCGGATAGTTTAATTGAGCAGAGAAGTTGACAGAAAGCGCGCCCTGTGTTGGGATGGTGTAACAGCCGGCACTCGTTTCAGCAGGTACGTCGTCGCAAACATATGTGTCGGGGGTATCCAAATGAGATCGAATTATTCACGCAGTAAGACCACAACAAAAGTAAAAGATTAAGAAGTAATCGTTTGATTAGCACTAAGATCTTTTCACTCAAAAACACAAAAACCGTAATTCGTCTCTCGCCAAGTCCTACCCAAGTCCTTATCGTAGGATTACTATTTCGCTTTCGTCCAGTATCTTACTTCATGGTGTTAGCGATAGATTTGCAAAGTTTCAAGAGCGCAGTGAAACAGGGTTTAGAGACATCTTACCTCCTTCTTGGCAGCAGCGGCAGCCTTCTTGAATTTCTTAATGTATGGCCTGAAGTCGTAGGCGAAGTTTTCGATGCGCTCCTCGGCTGTAAAAGGCACAGCCTCAGCTACTTCTTCGATGGCTGAGTCCCAGGCCTCCTTCAATCTGCGGTGAATAGTTCCGGGCAGAAGTCATAGCATTAGACGGAAAAACGATATTTTTAACTGCTTGAGAAAGAAAGCAAAATTCAATTAGTTTGAATTTGCTTTTTAACTGTCGCTTGACAGAAAATGACCCGAGGCCAATGGTGAAGCGCCTCTTCGACCAATCAAAACTTACTTCTGCAAGAAGCCCTTATTCTATATCTGGGGTCTCAAACTCAAATTACTCCGAGGGCCGCATTATAACGCTGACGCAACAATGGCGGTACCTGAACCTTAGTAAAGACAGCTTTTAAGTCTTATTTCCTGCGAAAGGTATCGTTAGTGATATAAGCAAATCATTATAACTCTCTTACGTTCGTTAAAAAATAACTTGCCCACTCGCTGGCCTGGCACTTTTAAACACCGGTGAATAAACAAAATAACGTAACTGTTGATTATTGTCTGAAAATTACACGGGCCCGCCGGTGTGGGCCCACACAAAATGACCTCGCGGGCCCGTGTTTGAGACCCTGCTCTATATGCCGCTCACGGCCAGGACTCGATACCGCAGCACCTCGAGCAATATCGCCGTACGTGGCTGTCATGTGTCGAGAAGTTGGTGAGCAAGGCAGAGAATCGACGATGCGTCTTGCATCGGTCGGCCCCTTGCTTTCCATTAAGAAACTCATCAGCAGTTCCAGTCGTTTCTCTGGCGTCTTTTTCTGACTTTCAGATCTTTTTATTAACCGCTGATTTTATTTGAATAAGAGCTGATTATGCCCACATTGTAGGCGAAATATATACTCTGTAAGATCTTAAAGTGTCTGATTCTTTGCTGGTAAAGGATTCCTTTCGATAGACTTTGAGATCTAGTTTTATTTCGGCCATTGACCGAATTCTATTTAAATGACCAACCAAAAAAAAATTAACCGCAGTCAATTCAGTCATAATGCATTTTTCTACTCATAAAAAAATAGCCGAAAACGACAAAATGACAGATGCTTTCAAGCTGTTTCCGGACAACTAAGAAATGTCGAGGAGTTTAAGGCATGAACGCGAAAAATCATTGCTTCAACACAGTAACATATACCTCTCGGGTACATCCACTTTCGGAACTTTAACTGGGAATTTTTTGCTTTTAGCCGTAAGTTCATCAATAATGCGAGTGTAGTCATCAGGTCCTTCATACGGAAAAACTCTGGTTTCTAAAATCCAGCCGCGCTCGGGGCGATCCCCCAGGAACTGCACGTGATACACCCTGGTGCCCTTTTGACCTCCTCCTGAAAGAAAACGATGCACCTTAAGAAACTCAAACATGGAGATTGGAATATTTGTCGTAAATTAATTCCCATTAGTCTTTTACGATCCATAAAAACTAAATTTGGCATTTTTTGCAGTATGCAACACATAGGAACCTTTCCCTGTTACTCAAGACTCAAGTAGGTTGTTTGGCGATTATTTGTTTGGCTGACTTCGAAAACTAAACGCAACACGCCATCACACTGGGCCACTAAACGACGCTGCCCGCGTGATATTGTCAAAGCAAGAACACAAATAACTGCGCTGGTGGTTAACACCTTTTCACATCTTACGCAGTTTAAATTAAACGCGAAATCACAGGTTCCACTGCTCATCAAGGTAGCAGCGTGAGGGAGGCGATCTGGCAAAGCGTCGGGGGGGGGGCTAACGGAGCGACGGCTGTCATCAGCACCACGAACACATAAAGTATATTTTACTTTCTATTTCCTCTGCGGAAATCCTTGCAATCCTAAGAAAAACTTTTCTGCAGCGACATGCTCTTTTCTTTAAGAAAAATAAGACACTTCTTCGAGAAGAGAGCGGGACTGTGTTAAAACCCAGCTACAAATGCAACCGCGCCTGGTTGTAACACAAACATATTCCATGTTGCAGCGCAGACCACATGGAAAAAATAAAAAGTCCAGCGAACAGACCGTGCATCTTTGTGAATATTTCCTCCTCAGGGTGATCCGTGATCATGCATGGCCACAGGGGATGCCCCGGGACGTAGGCCCAAACCAAATCACCAAGTTTCCATAGCACCGCCGTCTCCACAACCGGCGGCTGCAAAGAAATAACAGTACGCCGTGAAACGCTTGGTTCGTTCAAACAAGACTGTGGAAAAATATAATTGCCGTTTTCTTCCTTCTTCGCAAATGCACGAAGGGTGGATTTTCTTGCGCTACAGAAAACAAGTTGGTGAGGGGTATACAGCGAGACAAAGAGAGACAGCAAAAAAGCGAGTACACCAACCCTGGCCACCACCCTTAAGATATTGGTAAAACTTCCAATTAGATGTAGATGTGCAAACAATTAACGCGAAAGAAAAGCAGAAAGGATTTCAATAAATGGCGTTTCAAGAAGTGACCAGAACGCCCAGATCGTCTTTGCTGACTAATGAGGCAAAGCTTGACTTGTTCTGCAGGAGCGCAGGAAATCGACGAATTGAAAAATGCTATATTTTCAGATGATTTTAGATTGTCGGCGACACCAGAAATTACCGCAGTGCAATGTGCGGCGCTGTCAAACTAATCAGTTGCTGCAAAATATCTTTTAATTTGAAATCGTTTTGTTTTACGAACGCATTGTCAGTTCTAGTAAGTCTTATTCACTTAAATTCCAATACAATCTACTTGAATGATACTGACTTGCGAAGACTGAGTTTTTGCAATTTAACCCATTTTCATCTAAAACAACTGCTGCTGTGACGCGAACAGCAGTGGCTGACGCATACGTTCGCCGTTCATACACGAGTCGAAACGATTTCAACTTTGTGACGATCAGGTCCGTAACTAGGGGGGTGCGGGTGGCTTCGTCCCCCCTGGTGTCCCAAACTGCTTACGGGCCTGGTGCGAATGCTCAACACGTCGCAGCAAAGAGCAAAGAACTCTGTCTCTCTGGACCAGGACAGAAACAAGTGAAAACGTCATACCCGTTCCTTGGGAAACGGCCGAGGTTTTTTGGAATCTTTCGATGCTTCATCCAAGTCTATCGACTTCTTCGGAACTCTTTTTCTTTTTGAAATTCTGAACATACATTAAAACATGAAGTTTGCAAAAAGCATGTCATACCTTTAACAAAAACCCCACCAATGCGACAAACGCTTGCAATGAATGAAAATCATATCTGGATGAACAAGTACGACTGTGCAAGGCAATGAAGCGCACTGAACGATTTGCAAAAGGTTTGGCCCGTTTACACAGCAACCTTGACTGCAATAGTATATGTCAATAGCTTCTAATAATTATTTTCATTAATTGAAACCTACAGAGAAAAAAATATGACTATAATCTGACATTGCTATGAATCAAACCTGTCTTTCAAATGTCTAATTAAAATGGACACTTGCTTGCAGCCGCATGTCAATCGGCTGGAATGAGTGCTTTGCACTTAAGGAAGCGCCATGTAATTTCCTTTTTTTAATTTCGGTGACGGCAATTGGCAGCAGGTCGAAGCCTGAATTGTGCTTCTTCCTGGGGCGGTTGAGGTGAATGCTCTTGCCCAAGTAGTGCTATGGCAATTCACTCAGCGGCCGTGGACCGAACACCCAACCTTCCAATTAAGAGGCGGACACTCTACCACCGAGTTATTGCCATCCCATGCAATTTCTCAAGACTAAACTGGGAACACACGACATGTGGACTCGTATATGTTAGTAGATATTTACAGCAACCCCCTTCCCAATATTTTGACTAAAGATACAGCAGAGAATAATTTGTTCAGTGTTGTTTATGAAGGTGGACTGGCAAATTAACTTTGTTTAAATCTTCAGAATAAAATCCCTAACTAAACATTTTTCCTTAAATGTTAAACACTAACCTCAATGACAATGGTTCTGTACTTGAGCTGTCAACCACAGATGAACCTGTAACAAAGTAACATCTATTTTAAAATGAAGAACCTTTTCGCACTAAAACAATTTATTACGAAGAAAAGTATGCACTTTTCTTGTACAGTAGGTTCACAATCTCTAAATGGTTTGAATCAGGGACGGATTTACGCACGGGCCAAGTAGGCCATGGCCTAGGGCCCTGCGTTTTTGGGGGGCCCCGCGCAACTCCGTCCTATGACGACTATTATTAACTTAAAAACTGCGAAACTACGCAGAGGCATAACTTCACAATTTACTTTGAAACGAGCGAAAATGCAAGCCTCCAGATCAGAGGTTCCCAACCTGGGGTACATGTACCCCCAGGAGTACATTTATCTGTCTGAAGAGGTACATTTAAGGTTAGCAATAGAAGAGAAAAATATATTTACAAAAAATATATTTAGGTTTCTTCAAAATTATTTGTACGTATATCAGTGAATATTACATAAAAATCATTATATGTTTATTGTTAAATGTATCCAGGACTTATCATGATAAAATATTTTGTCACAAGAAATTCTAGGGGTACATGTTTATCTGCCGAAATGCTGAAGGGGTACATGTTTATTTGTTGAAATGCTGAAGGGGTACATGTTTATCTGCTGAAATGCTGAAGGGGTACATTCTCATCTGTCGGAATGCTGAAGGGGTATGTGGTAAGAGAAAGGATGGGAACCCTTGCTCTAGATTCTCATCTGTACAGTAACAATACAATAATATTTTTGCTACGCAGTATAAGAATGGCAATACTGCTTTTCATTGAAGTTCTACAGTGTCTGGTGATCTTGCGTTGTTGCGAGCTTTTTGCCAGTGGAAGTCTGAACGTCAAATAGGAAAGTGCAGGTTGTGTGAAAATCTTGATACTGAGGAACATGGCTGGGCACTAGAAAGATGCAGCTGTTTTTATGAAAGTAGTTACAAGCAGTAGCGTAGACAAGCCAGATTTTTCCGCGAGCAACAGTAGTTTGTTCAGGACACTGCCTGTCAAAGCACAAAATGACAAGACATGCTAAAAATTTGGGGACACAGGTTCCTTGGCCCCCCTGTCTACACCTACCATTGCAAGAAAACAGGAAAAAGAAAGAACAGTACTTAACCTACTTGATGTTCAATCTTAATCTGACAAGAAGCTCGCAAAAACGCAAGACCGCCAGACACTGCAGGACTTCTGATGAAAAGCAATAACGTCAGCATTGGATGCTACGTTTGGTTGTTACCAACTAGATTGCTCGCAAACAGAGATTGCTTGTTGAAGCTCTATAAGTTAGTTAAATCATCCAGAACAGTTTCTTGTGAGTTTTACTTGGAAAAACGTGTCTACATTGGGTTTACTTCATTCGGTAACCTAAGGGTGTTGCAAAAACACTTTGCTATGCAAAACTTGTCTTCATGCTGTTTACCATCAGTCTATCTATAGCAGGGGTCTCCAAACTACAGCCCTTGAAACCATTTCATCCAGCCCTCGAAGCTATTTTGTCAATAGTGAAAAAATAAGATGTGTTTTTTTGCCCGGTTTCATGCNGATCTTACGTAATTATCAGAAGTCTCACTAAATAACATGCATAACAATAAATGGCTTGTAAATTTCTGTCCTTGTCATGTTGGTGTGTGATATTTACAGTAAATGTAGCTGCGCCAAGGTACGTGTTTGAGTGAGGATGAGATGGGGTGATGTTCTTGTGTGCCCACATGTATGTGGCTCTTTGCGGTAACACAATCAGAAGTGTGGTTGTTGGTCTCTGACTGGTTGGCCACTCCTGGCATAATGGCTTAAAACACTATATTTTGTATTGCTTGGAAAATGATAACTTAAAACGGCATGAATCAACCCTGTGTCCACTTAATGGGTTGTACTTCTTCAGTCCATAAAATATGTGGTTACTATACCAAAGGAGTTTACGTACAGCTAATCAGATCGACAACTAGACGCTATTTTCAAGGGTGGCAACACGGTCCCCCACGAATATGTATGTATCCGAAAAATAAACCTACAAAAAACGCTAGAATTCATGGAAATTTAATGAAAAGAAATTCTGAACTACATGAAAGTGCTAAAAATTTCAAGAAAAGAATGCATTGGTATTTGTTTTTGAGAAGAACGTAGGAAAGTCTAATTCTGTTGAAGATCTAAGGCAATCGTAGAACCAAAGTTGGAACCACAAAAGATAGATTTTGAGGGGGAACTACCCACAAGAGGGGCATAATTTCATGCTTTTCAGACAAACGGCCAATAGGTCACACCTGCGTGGGGCCCCAAAAACCAAGATGGCCTGGGGCCCTGTGCTCCCTAAATCCGTCCCTGGTTTGAATAAGATTGACAAATGAATTATAAAATGTTTTCACACATAGCAAAAACGCAAAAAAACTACCACACTGCAACACAAGCCCATGTACAACATGATTTTTTAAAGGAAAATGTTAGGTACCTGGTAGGGACCGGATTTCTCTGATTCTAGGGACCTCAGTCAGGTCCTTGAAAAACCCTGGTGTACAGTCAATCAACAGCTCTAATGTGATATCTTTAATCACAAAAGCACTATTGTTTTGTCAAAACAATGTTGCAAAGGCAATTATGACAACTGCACAAGCAGATTTTGTAACAAAACAGTTGTAGACTAAAGGTGCTAACAATGAGAACTTCCTAATCCAGGGCTTTTCAAGCTTTTTCTGCTCATGGCCCATTTCAACTAGGAAAGATATTGGTGGTGCCCCAAAGCTTATAATCTCATAGATTTAACACTTCTATAACTTTAGATACACTTCTATAACTTAAGATATCTTAAGTAGGCCATGGTCCATCTTCTTTAATCATAATTACATCATTATACAAGTGTCATAATGCTTTCATTCTGATTTATGCCAAGGTCTGTGGCCCAGTGTAAATAGCCTCATGGCCTACCCTACCACTGGACCATGGCCCACTGGTTGAAAACCACTGTCCTATTCCATGGCAATTCTCATGGGAAAACCACTGCTCACTAGTCTGTCTCGCCTAAGCAATCTTACAAGTTAAACGTGGAGTTTTGAATAAAAAATTGAAATGGTAAAAACACTTCAAACAGGTTTGCAGAGAAATTAACTGACATAACCCACACTTTGTCAACAAGACTCACTAAAAAGAAACCAATTTTGTCATCAAAAATCCAAGGCAATTGTAAGCCACATGTAGATAGCAAGAAAATGCTTACATCTTGATGACAGCAAGCACCAAATTAATCTAAGTAACTGCCAGGTTAATTCAAGCTGTTCACACGTGTCTCTGCGCAGGCATAACTCGGGCACCAAAAGCACTAGAGACCTGTTCAAACCCTCACAAGACTCAGCTAGTCTGCAAAGGCCAAAAATTTTTTGGTTTTGGATTTTTTTGAGTGACGCCATAAATGGAGTACTTTTATGTCTCTTTGACCCACTTCATCTGGCCCTGGGCCTGTAGGGTCTGAAGGTTGTAGGTTATTGCAGAGGTCCCTACTAGTTGAGGGGTCAACCTAGTTGTTGCAAGAGCGCAGGTCGGTCTCCCAGCTAAGCAACCTGACATCTTAAAGTTGCCAAGCCAAAGCAAGGCAAATAAAGGCTCTCACCACTTTGTTCGCTAATAACTCTCCAGTAGTACTCTAAGTTGACTGCTTCTTTCGGTTATATT
>JGI24159J19872_10007725_pt1 | contig 14077 bp, 8 predicted proteins | sample Ectturendosymbi4_FD_19872 | JGI IMG/M metagenome (IMG submission 19872) | reverse complement strand
TTTTCTGCAATATGCACTGTAATCTGTTTGTGAACTGAATGTTTAACTTTTACCATTGGAAAAACATGTCTATAGTTATGTCGTGAAATTTGTACCTAGGATAGATACTGCATATATCTTGTATTTTGCCTTTAACTGCTGGCCTCTGTTTTCGTCTGCTGTTAAGTAGTTGCAACTTTGTTCAGAACTACGCTAGGCGGCTAGCATTATATCTACAAAGATAAAGAATAAAGTCATATTGTGAAAAACGTGTTTTTTCTATCAGTTTCAAACTATGATATAGTTGTCAGCAAAACTGCGCAGGACCTTTGGAAAGATTTCTCTGGCAAGTTACAAAATGGCAGAAGTATACGGAATGAATTTTCGTGTGTAAACGCTTCGTTACATTTGCAAAGCTATGAGTTAGCCGGTTTCTTTTTTGTTTCAAACAGTTTTTCTCTTCGTCTCCAAATTTTGGGCTTCGAATCACTAAACAGCTTTTCAGAAGCATGGTTTTGGCATGCTTTCAAAACCCAAAGCTTGTCAACCTACTTCCTTCTCAGTCATCTTTTAAAATGTACAACATGGGAGTCACAAATCAACCAGTCAATAAAGCGTTAAAGTGCGACAAGCTAGTACTGGTTGTACCTACACATGTTCTGTCTTAAAAGTTTCACTTTTGCACATGATTCGTTGTCAAACTTTCTCATTTGCACAACGTCCTCTTGTGGTTTGCCACTCAAAATTTCATATTTGTTTCTATAGACACCGGTGCAAAAATTTGGTGAAAAGATTGTCCACTTCAGGAAGGCCACAAAAATGAAGTGTTCGACCATTTCAAATGAAACCGTTCGGCTCTTTTGTTTGACCCCCAACAGAAATTGTGCTGTAAAGTCAACGTGAAACTTATTCAGTTGTTTTCTCACAAACCAGCGGTTATCGCCGCAGCTGCGTATTCAAGGGTAGTTCTCCAAAATTTTATCAAATATTAATCAATTTGAAACGCAGGATTCGTTTTTATATGATTAGTCTTTTGCATTAGTTGCTCATACACGTTTCTGAAAATCCTCAATTCGCTTTTCAATTGCGTCAAAAATTCCGCAAAGCCATTACAGCAAGTGATCTAGCACATATTTAAAGCATATTGAAATGTGTGGAAGTCCTCTTAAGAAAATATTAGAACATAATCGTATCCAATTTTAGACGTTATTAGCGATATGGGACACACTTTAGATCTTAATATGCATTTGCTCTTGAAATTAACATCGCCATTAATCCACTTGCGCTATGTTTCAAAAACAGATTCAAGTCTGCACAATCTACAGAATTGTATAAAACATATTTTAAAGCAAACGCTACAGTGAAAACACTTTTCTAAAAATCGTAAACGATTTGGGTTCATCATCTTCCTAGAGCCAAAATAAGGACTAATTACTTTTTTGATATATTGAAAACCTATAATATATTAATGTTTCGAATGCAATCAGTCTATGACAACAACTAAATGGTAATGCCCGGAAAGTCACTAAATTATTTTTAATAATTAAAATACTGTATTGCAAGTAATAAATATATATATTTTATTTTGGTGTTTTTTGGGCTTTGCAAAGCCTTGGATGCTTCTCCTTCGTAGGCAGGCTTCAGCGAAAACGAAAACGGTCCGATCAAAACCACTCGTTTACGCAAACAGCAGAAGCAAAACATACCTTTCTTGTAGCAAGCGATCGTGTTGTTTGCTTGAGCATCATTATAGCAGCATCCCCTGAGAAAAAGTTAATTGTTAAAGTAAAACAAACGAAAGCACTCGTTTTAGTCCAGCGATTGTCAAGAACGAATCAAACCAAGTACCCACACTTGTAAGCATAAGTTTCGGTTGGTGCCCTTTTACTTTCTCCGAAGATTTGGGCAACTGGCAACTCTGAAGTAGGAAAAAGTATAGCAAGTAAAAAATTCGTTTGTACACTTTTATAGAGCAGTATGCGGTGTATAGCGTGGAACCACACAGAGCCCAAATATTCAACCTTTTTGGTTAAATCAACGGAAATGCGTTCATCCAGAAACATGAACAAATCGAACAGTGCTTTTAGTTGTTTCATTTGGTAGTTGGAAATTGATGTCTTAGCATAACGCTATGTTTCCGCATACAATGCAGAATAGGAATAATTTGCTTCCAGAAGCCAGAGAAACGTCTGTTGCAGCCTGCCTACCTGCCTAAAGGCGAAAAAAACTCGAAATGCATTCAAGCAGGTTTTGGTAAACGATGCAAGATTGAATAATGTCCAAGTGAAGACACTTTACACGCACGATAGTTTTCAATGTTTTATTTTCATTACCATGAATTCTGAAAACGTTTGGCACATCCGCCAATTATCAACTCCAGCATTTTTTCAGAAAGTTTAGTTTCTCCTTGCAGCGCGATGGAGTCCAAAAAAAACACCCAAATCACTGAATTTTGAAAACCACCGGCAAACGTTTTATCGCTAACATTTTTGTAATGACTTTTTTCCACCAGCAGTCAGAGCCTGCATTACAAGAAGTGATTTTTGCTTATTCTAACACCCTTCAGCAACCACAATAAGCCCATCTACAAACAAAGATTCTTCTTGTAAGTGGTGGGAGGTATTTATACATTTTCTTGAGAGCTAGTCGTAACAATTTTGAAATCATGGATGAAAATTATTTACCTCAACCAGAAAAAATGAAATGATGAAAGAAGTTCTTTCCTTTTTGTTTTTTACAACATTTGTAGCAGCACCTGCATTTTGCAACAAATTTTTGTGTTTTAAACCAAAAGGGACTTACAAATTTTCGCAAGCATTTTTGCTGAGACTGGCCGACACTCCCCCACAACGTTGCTGGTCATCTTTTGGAACGATACACGTCACTCTGGCGCTTTCAACGATGGACAGAACAAGAAACAGGAACTGGTAAAAGCTGCAGGTCGACCAATTCACCGACATCCTTATTTCGTTCAGTTCAGGTAATAAGTCAATGATTCCGACATTGCTTCACAATCAATATATAAACAGGTAAACTTTTTCTTGCCATTTCGAAATGTTTCTGTTTTTACTTTCGCATTTTTCCTTCAAGCCAACCACTATTTTAAGCACAAAATGGGGCTAAGTAGTAATTAGGCGAGTTTTGCCGTCACGACGTGTCTATGCACCAGGTAAACAAAATCTACTTAAGCCTGGAAGTTAAAGCAATTTCTCAATTCTACACTTCTTAATTTCATTTTCGCTTTGCGTATTCTACATCAATCACAAATTCTATACACAAACTGCCAACTTATAATGTGAGATAAACCACTACGCGCGCGGCCTTAATCCCCCAAAAAAATTTTGGAGACTTGATTTTTTAGAAGTAAATTTGAAAAGTTTGTTATAAGAAAACGTTGATACAGAGGCTGGTGTAAAACGAGACTGAGAATACAGAGACTGGTGATTAATTTCACTTGACTGTCACACTCAAACGTTGGGAGATTTGAACATCTCAAATTGCTGTAGCAAAGAATGCAATCATTTGATTCTCTTTTTCTTATGCAAGGAACCAATGTAAGGATCGGAGTGATAGAAAGGAAAGATTTTGGTTCACGCACTAGGTTGCAAGCAGTAGATGGTACGACGTATTGCTAAGGTGAACGTTCTGGGCAAGATGTAGCCAAAAACCTTTTCAAACATAAACGTTTAAAGCAGTGGCCTTCAACGGGGGCGAAATCCCCCCTGGGGGCGATTTTGTCATTTAACAGATCTGGGGGGACGATTTCAGTTTCCAGGGTGGCGATTCTGCAGGTAGAATATACTAAAACTCTGAACTGATTCTAACAATAAAAACTACATTTGCCACTTTGGAACCAAATCATTTGATGAACTTTCAACTCCGTTGTTCCTGATGAATATCATAAAGCACAATAAAAAGGACTACTGGTGATGTAACAATCAAACCAACATTCTCCTGTGTAATGCTTCACTGCACTAAGCTATAAATATGCAAGGCCATGGAAAGTGTTACAGGTTGGGAGCCAAGCACTGCGGATCTGACGAAGTTCCAGGTGTATTGTTAAGCTCTAATATTTAAAATATGATAACATAGTGGTGAAACAGTTGCAATAAGTAGCTTGGTAGTTTGCTAACCCAGTCTTTGCATGAGCAGCATCAAATATGGGATATCAATTAATACCATTTGGAAGCATGTATGCATATCAACATGTGCGGAATTTTGGATTTTTCTCGTAAGCAGTAGTATGCATTAGTTCGTTTTATTATACTTGCGTTGGTTGAGAGCGACCAATACTGATGCACCTATCAGAAAATATCTAATCGGCCTAACTTCATTTTTTAAAGAGGAGAACTTCAGTTTCTTTAAAGTTACTAAAAATGGTTCAACAATAATAAAACTGCCAGCACTAAATCTTTGCATCGACTACCGCAGCGGTCGGGAACATTAGTCAAAAGTTGCCAACCTGATTATTTTTTGCCATGAACTGTCACAAATTCCTCCAATTGTATATCATTAGTAAAATTGCCTTGAAGTGCGACATGTGGTCTTAGGTAGAGCATTGCCAAACCATTGTTTCATAGGCAAAGCACGTCATAGTTCGTTACTAACTGTTTTATAAACTTTAGTTCATTATTTGAGTAAAACAGTGGAACTAAGTGTATTCTATTGAAAAAAACGTGGAAAATGCCTGTTGTATAGACAATTTACGTAGCAATTAATGGCTAGCAAAATGACTTACAGTTAGCCATAAGTTGTAAATCACACTTGTCGTGTTTTTCAGTCTGTTCGAGCGTTTTACTGTGCTTGTGGATATGGCTGTACTGTGTAACTGTCTTCACATGACTAATGACAGGGTATACGTGTACGGTAGGCTAGAAAAGGGAAATTTTAGAGTAGTGTGCAGATCCAACTAACCTCATCTTGGCTAAACTAAGAATTCCAAAAAATCGCTTTCGCCACCTGTAGTTTGAGGTTTAATTGCTAAGAAGTCATTCTGTTGTGGAGAAAACGCCGAAAGTTGGCTTGCGAAGAAAGTGACTGAGTGAAGTGCTTTGTGCCAGTTAACTATCGTAAGCGAATGCGGTTCCACATCCAGAAATTTTTCGTCAACTTCACAAGCGATGATGAAGTCCGTGCCATATTTTATTAACCCGAATGGTCAGACTTTTGGATCAAGTGCAGCGAGCGTTTTGCAGAGGTTTGGGGAAAAGTTAAGCTATTATTACTACTGGAGTTTCCCACGACGTATGTTGCTGAGCAAGCTTTCAGCCAAGTACTGCATACGCGTAATAAATACCACAATCGTCTTCACATGAACAATACCGAGGGAAACGCCATACGACTCAAGCTGACTAACTTGCAACCTGCTTCGAAAAAACGTACAGATAAAAAACCAAGGAAAAGGTTCGCAACAGTTGGAATCAACTATTTTTTGGAAATGAATAACATTTTTTTCTGCAAATGCAATTACATTCATTTTGTTTGTTCGTTTTTTTTTCGTGCTAGTTACTGTAGATTGCCCGTTTATATTTCATTACCATTTGATTAATATCGAAATAAAATAATATTTTGGACAACACTAAAATCATAAGCGGGGCATAGGTGTAGCCAGGGGGGCCAAAGGGGGGGCCAAAGGGGTCATACCCTCCCCCAAATGTTTGGAAATTATAGTCATTTTGTGCTTTGAGAAGCGGTATCCCAAACAAAGTAGTGTTTTTTGCTTAAAATCAAACATTTTGACCTCCCACATTTTTTGTCCCCCCCCAACTTTTGTGCTGGCTACGCTACTGAAGTGGGGGGAGATTTTTGAGCAAAGTGCCTATAGGGGGGGTTATTCAACGAAAAAGGTTGAAGACCACTGGTTTAAAGCATTCGCAAATGGAACGATGTGAAATGCAATGCAACGGAGCGGCTAAAGCCTACTTATATACCCATATGTGGTGGACAGAACACTTTCTGCAGAACTAGAAATATGTATAAGAAATGTCTTTGAAGTTAATTGGAAAAAAGATGCTTTTTTAACTCTCGGTGTCCTGAATAGCTTCCATTCACTTACTATTGTTTGCAAGATTCTTAAACTTGGTCTTAAGTTAATCATTGATTTAAACATTTGAGCTTGCACCGCTTTTTAGGACAAAACGGCCACAACACTATTCTGCTTTGCGTCAGGGTCGAATAAAAGGCGGGTTTTGCAGGAACGTTCCACCAGTTTAAACAAAATACGGGTATTTTTCTTGAAACCTGACAAAAATTTCTTAAGTTTGTGGAAATACTTTTGTGTAATTTTATAACCATCTCCAAACTATCTCTCCATGTACCACATCTGCAACCATTTTCCAAACAAGTTCACACAACAAAAATTAAAAATCTCTTTCCCTATAACAGTTCTTAAAATTTCCTCAGTCTATAAATCCTGGACATTTTTAGTGTAAACATTCTTTAGTATAAATAAAGACAAAAACGTGCTGCAGATAGTGCGGCATGTTTCCCTTGTAACTGATCATTACGTCATGACCTGCTCATTATTGATGCAGATGAACTTTTTGTTGTCATAAACTGGTCTTGAATAAGGTCCATACATTGAGTCTTTTCAGTGAACGTTTTTTGCCTCAGCAAGAGGATGTTGAAATAACAAAGCTCAATCCTTGCAAACGCGCAATTGTAGTCTGAAAACTGTGGCAATCATCCCGTCACCCATTGCCTAGAAACGTTGATGTAAAGTTCTCAAGTGATTCTATATGTTTTTATGAGTCTGTTTATTAGTAGCTTTTCGGAATTTTATACATGCTGTGGTATTTTTTCGAAGCTGATTGAAGCTATAAACTACACTTCACACACCCAACATTTGAAATTACTTTTTGAAACACTAAAACTTAATTTTTCTTATTCACTTTTTCCCTTGTATTAATGAAATATTATTTGAAAAAGCAGTATTCGAGCGTAGTTGGTTAATTTTAAAGACGGGAAAATGAACAGTAAATATGCTGATTTTTTTATATTACTTAGTTAATGGCAATCGACATCAAGAACGCCAATTTAGCTCTTTTCACATTCGTTACTTTCTCTTCACTTTGGAGATCTCGTGGAAGGATCGTGCGCCCCTTACAGGCACAAACCTCGACGTTAAAGTCCTGGAGTTAACCTTCGATGAAACACTTTTGTCATTAACACGAACTGTTCAAAGTTGAGCAGTCATTTAATTTCAAAGCTATACGAAGTTTACATTTCTATTTATGTCCATGATGGCAGAAAAAACAAACCTAATGAATTGTTTAAAAGCAGTTTGTGCAGCAATGGAATGGGTTCTGTGAAATATATATCGCAACAGCAAAGTTGAGGTCTTTTCTTGAAAATAAAAGTAACCTATTAGTTGCAAGAAAGATTAAAAAAGAGTTTAAAAATTAATTATGTCGTTCTATTCACGCAACGAACATTCTCCATCCTGACCTGTTTTGCGCAGTTTAAACAACTGTTAAAAGAAGTATTTAATACATGCGGCGCAGAAGTGTCTTTACACTAAAAAATATCACAGGATTTACAGACTGAAAATGTTTTAAGAACTGTTATAGGGAAACATATTTTTAATTTTTGTTTTATGAACATGGTTGGGAAATGATTGCATACCTGTTAAATGGTGAGGAGACGTGGAGATGATTATAAAATTACACAATTTTTCAGGTGCCAGAGTCACAGGAAACCGGCTTTTGTTAATCTTTAACTCTTCCTCTAACCACAAGAGTAGAAAAAAATCATTTTGCTTCGTTGGTTTCTTTATGCACTTTATGGGCCAAGGAAATGCAAAAAACAGAAATACGAAACAAGCTCTATTAAAAATGATCTTTTAACTTAAAAAAAAAATTTAGTGTTTTTCCGGTTTTCCTTCGTTTATTTCTATGATGTCAGCATATAGAATGTGTGAAAATTTCTCTGTACCTCCACGTATATCGTCATTCTAAATGTACTTATCAAAATCTTTTTAAAACTTTGTTTTTGATTTAAAAGTTTTTAGTCGATTTTTTTATCCGTTCAAATTTTATTTGATATGCTATCGTGGCTATTAGGTAAAGGCTCAGAAAGCCTTTTACTTCTCCACTAACGCTTGATCAGAGGCGAGTTTTATTCTGAATAACGTCACAAGCATTTACGCTGATTTTAATGAAAGCATGCACGAAGTCATTCATCAAGACTGTCATTCGTGCTGGAATATTTTCCTAAATGGCAGTTGTTACCAAGTTCGAACCCTGTCACGAAGCTATAATCAGTCTCTGTTTACACTCAAACATTCTTACGTGGGTAAATCTCCTAATGTCTATCGGCACTCCTTTACTTTTTCTTTTCCTCTTTCCAACAACAAATTTAAATGATGATTTGAAAACGTCTTCTCCTCAATTATTGACTAAATTTTTGTCAGCTTGTTATCGTTTGTTATGGCTTCGCCGATATAATGAAACTGGTTTGAATAACTCAAGTTCAGTTGCAAGCGAAATCCAGCTTGCTCGAAGTCTGGTTTATTTTCTTATGTACGATGAGAGAATTTGTGAGAGTAATACGCTCGTGTGTATCTCTGTGTTCGCGTTTGAAGTCATTCGGAAGCATATTTAGTAACAAACTACTGCACGGTCGGGTTGGTTCATCCCTCAGCAAGGTTTTGGGATACAAAGAATTCCCACGAATATAAGCTTCGTATCTTGTCATTGCAAAACAAGTTCGTGTTGAGAATATTGCGAAAGCTTCGAAACCTCTTGCTGGTCAACATGCCCGCTTCAGACCCAGAATACCTGGACCGGAACGAAACTAGCTGGAACTGGTATGATANGCTAGCTGAAGTCGACAAAATCGATTGACTGGNAGTGTNTCGACACCTTGGGCATGAAAAACATAGCAGCTCCATAATCATACTACTAATAATCGTTGCACATTTTATTGTAGCTGCATCAATGTCATCCGTTTTGTATTTGACAGCAACACATCATTTATGTGAAAACTTTATTTCCATGTGCACAAGCGTGTTTTCACTTCCGTTTGAGACAGAAATCCAGCGAATGTTCTTAATTTCAGTGTTCGAGAACTTTCTCTGCTTACGTCGTTTGTGTTTGCGCAACGCAAGGCAACCCCAACACAAGAAAAAGTTCAGCCAGTGTGCATTTCTCAATAAACCCTTGCGAAATGTAGTTTTCGTTGTTGTCGGCAGTTTGTAGTCACATTTTCGAATTCAAAAACGCGGAGAACTGCGTCACCGTAAATTGACATTTGAACTCTGAGAGTTCTTAGAAATCCGCTAAAAGTTGTTCAGTTTCGGAAAACTCTAAATTGGAACGAAATTGTGCCAAATGCTACCCAAACATTTCGATTCTAAATTGAGAGATAAACGTCTCGCTTACTGGGGTTTGCCCAGAATTTAGGACTAAAAGAAGTTCTGCACAATTTTACAAGGAATTAGGACTTCGAGAAATGTCGGATGAACACCAAAAATAAGGACAGAGTCCTTGACAATTTTTTCGCTCTGAAAGACTTCGCGTCTTTCTCGTATAACACTCTTTGCATTTTCGCACCTGTAATGTTTTAGGGACAATTTATTCGCTGAATAGCAAGAAAAAGCTTGGAAAAAACAAAATTAAGCACGATAGGAAGGTGGTCTCTATTGGACTTTAACAATACGTATCACGGAAAATTCGTTTGTATGACCTCGAACCTGCTGCTAGCGGCCAAAGGTTCATAACCTGAAACGTTGTTAGGTTGTCTAAAATGCGATACCTGGGTAACCGCAACAGGAACGGTGTCATGATTTACGAAACGTACGAAATTAGTGGAAAAGAAAATGTGTGGTCATTAAATCCGAACTAAGCAAGCACGACGCTACAGTGCCTCAGACACATACCCATTAAGCGTGTAGAAAATTTGTAACGAAAACTCATAAAATCAGCAAAAATAAGGCCCGTAACCATGGCTTGGGAGACTATGGGGATCAAAGAGTTTTCTGAGAGGGGCCCAAATTTTTTAAACTATGTCCAACACTTTTTTCCAGAGAGGCGAAAATTTTTCTACGGGGTGATTCGCCCTCCTGTGCCCCGCTGATTATGGGCCTGGCAAAAATAGTCGACGTTTCGTAGTTATACTTGCCGCTTCTTGAGTGTTTGCGACTGCTCAGCAATCACCTGAAAACATAAAAACAAACATATCGCAACTATTGCTTTGTAACCGATTTGAATAAAATTTCAATACAGTAGATGACATGTAAAATTTTTTTTTTTTTTCAACCAATTGAATCAGGTAATATATCTATGCGATCATGGCCGCAACCAGCGAAAATTTTCGGGGGCGGGCAGAAGTCACGTTTGGCAACGATTATGACGCCATCCATGTGATTGTCAACCATCATTCGACCATTTTGCTACGACCAGTTTACCAACAGTGGTGGAGGAAATTTTTTCAAAGTGGGCGCCACAAGTGCGCGACAAAAAAACATGGAAAACTAACAATGGACCGAATACTGACTGTATTCAAGCAAAATTCGAAATGTAAACGTGGGGCCGCCCAGGTTCCCCAGAAAAAAGTGGCGGCCCCAGTTTCCTGCGACCCCAGTTCCGCCACCCCTGCTTATCAATCATAAGAGAGGAAATGATGTTAAATTCAGAAAAGCGTACGCTCCTGCATGATTGTTACCAATCCCACATGCTGTTTCACTAAAAGCTTAAAAGCTTTTTGTTAATATTTTAGCAGTAGTTTTTTTGAAGTTTTCAGATGTAAAACCAATAAATCGAAAAATATTGATTGCAGTATCCGTTCAGACATTTCCTTTGATAATTTTCTCTGGTTCTAGGGACCCGATTTTCAATTCTAGAGACTCGAATCGGGTCCCTAAAACACACTAAAATCCTGGTTTATTACATCACAAACGCTTTCGCTCTATTGCACATAAGCCTCATCAGGTACAGCAGTATCTGAAAACATTGAATATATTTGGATAAAATTTTCCATAATAAAAATATTCGCACTGCTTCACACCTAACAGACATATTTAAGATTTCTACCAAACGTTATGTCGCTGTAAACTTCGGTCTTCAGATACTTGGTGATGTCTTGCTAGATGAATGTTGCAAGATTCCTTGGTGATGAGATACACGGTACTGTTGTGACTGGAGAAGTTGATTCTTTTATGCACATTATAAACAAAGACACCGAAAAAATTGCTTTTGGTACATCCGACATCAGTGCGAAAACACAGTGCAATATCATCAAATCAGGAATGGTTGATGCTTACCATTATTTATCTACTTCTTTGCGAGTAATTCTAACGATCTGTGTATCCACTAGTAGTGGAGAACGAAGCTTATCCAAGCTGAAATTGATCAAAGACTTTGTAAAGTCTCGCATGAGCCAACAGCGTTTCAATCTTTTGGAACTTGTGTGCACAGAGGCTGAAGTGAGTGGTGAACTTGCTTATAACTTGCTCACAGGCGACATTGCCAAACAGTAAGCCAGAATTGATAGCTTTATGTAGTTTAATTTCTTGGGTGATTTTTGTATTGTCAGTTTTTCGTTATCAATTGTCAGCGTTTAGATTAATTTTTGTGCCATGTGTAATCTTTTGCATTTCTTGTTACGTTAGTCATACTGTAGTCTGTACAGACAACATCATAGAAAATACCGCTAAAATTAAAATGAATTGCCATTGCGTCATTGAGACCTCACAGAACTTACCTAGGTACCCTCGACCCCTCAAGCCCAAAGCCATCACTGATTGCACTACTGCATATTTTCTTTTCAAACTACGAATTGCAAATAACCATATATTTTCGAAATGAATCTGAAAGTGATCAGAGATGTTATAAACTCTCATAAGTGGCGGTTTTCTTCGAAGGCAAAATTGTCTTAAGAGGGCGAAGCCCTTTTCCGTGAAGGAGATTTTAAATTATCACAAATAGTTTTACACAAATATTTTCTTTGAATCGTACAGCGTCGTTGAGTAAACCTCTACCGTTTCCCAAAGATCTTCGTAACAGTGCTGAGGGCACGCCGCGCATGCAGCTGCTAAATTTTTTATAATTGTTGAAAAAACTGCTATTAAATCAGTGACGAAACAACTAGTGTTAATATTCAAAATGATAAGGTACCAAATCATGCTCTCTCTTTCAGTTCTTTGTTGCTGATGTGCAATGTATTTGCTTGAAAAGCAATGCAATTTGACCAGAATCGTTTACAGCACCGTTATCAGTTGTTATTATTTTCATTATCTTTTTGTAACCATTGGAAACTAGCAATCAGTCATGAAGCTGACTAGGCTTACATTTAAATAAGACTTTTATTTGAATAGTCTTCTATTTTATTAGATTTCCATTTCAAAAAGATTCTGTTTGAATGCGATTTCTGGACTGAGTGTTACGTGAAATCGATTTCCTCTTAAGAAATTGCCGTTAGATTCATCTGCGTCACCTTTGTGGAGACTAATCAGATTGTTAGACTCTTGTTGAATAGACTTCAATAAGGTAAAACTGCAACAGCTAAGGCACGATAAAATGCAAAATAAGTACATTTTAAAGCTTGCGTTTTGAGCCTGAACAAAACTGGCAACAAGCGCGTATGCCAGTGGTAGAACCAGCGACTGAGATACCTCGAACTGCAACTGCAGCTACTGTATTTGACGTTGGTGATTCTGTGAACACGCATAGGATATTCTTTGACCACAGGTAAAGAAGGCTGTGTGACCACACATGGGACATTCTATGGCCATATAAATCGTACGTTTCTAACAATGAATCAGTTTCACTTTGATGCAGTTTCTTAAGTTAAAATCTTACTCAAGCAGAGCATTCGGAAAGAAAATATAGAAATGTCTTTTCATGCAGATGATTTTTCGTTTCAGTTGGCTCACACTCTTTCAATAACGTCATGCATTGTATTAAATGATAACTAATTAACAAACAGCAAACTAAAGGGTAACCAGGAGCGGATCCCGAGGGGGGCGATTGGGGCGATCCACCCCCTAAAACGTACGAAAATATCTGTATTCACCATAGTTTTGCAAAATTCGGGAAACAACATTCGCAATCAGTGGTGTGTTTAAGGGGAGGCGAGCGAGGCACTTGCTTCGGGCCTCCCCTTTTTGGCCCCCCCCTTGAGGTGTTACACGTGTAAATTTTCCTTATTTTTGATGAAAATTTTATTATTCACTCATATGATGTACTACAAAACAGATCTCAAGTATGTACTCTGCTTTCAAATGGGCCGCCTACAAAAACTGTAATGTGCAGGTACTTTGCTTTCAAAGAGGCCCCAACAGCAACTGCAATTTGAAGGTAATCTGCTTTCAAAGGGGCCCCCAACAGCCACTGAAATGTATAAGCACTCTGCTTTTAAATTTCATTGAAGGGGCCCCTAAAAGAAACTAATGTGTAAGTACTCTGCTTTCAAAGACCCCCTACAGAAACTGTAATGTGCAGGTACTTTGCTTTAAAAGGGGCCCCGAACAACAACTGCAATTTGAAGGTAATCTGCTTTCAAAGGGGTCCCCAACAGCCACTGAAATGTGTAAGTGGGCCTGCTCTGCTCATAAACTTCATTGAAGGGGCCTTAAAGAAACTGTAATGTGTAAGTACTCTGCTTTCAAAGGGGCCTCCAACAGCAATCATAATGTAAAATTTCTTGCTTACAAAGAGGCCTCAATAACAACTGCAATGTGAGTACCGTCCTTTAAAAGCGACCCACCACCATCTCCAATGAGCAAATAAAGAAAAACTTCAAACCAACTTCTATACCGAAAAAAATTGTGGGTTAAAATTTCTTCCAAAAAGTTCTGAAAAGACCCTGTCAAATAAGAGCAAACAGGCCTACTTATACCAAATGATAACGTTTTACACCAAATGATAATTTTTATACCAAACGATGATTTTTAGAGATTGAAGTATTTGCTACATTGGCAATTTTATGAAAGTGCCACAGATTAACAAAACGTAGTCATTTTTATGTCTCTGAGTTGAAAAGCTTAGACAAATTTCTCATTTCTTGTGATGTTGTATCTTAGTGATCATTTACATCAGAAATGAGACAACATGCAATTGTTATAGCAGGGACCACACTACATCTTTTAATTTATAGGACA
>JGI24159J19872_10007722_pt1 | contig 14082 bp, 11 predicted proteins | sample Ectturendosymbi4_FD_19872 | JGI IMG/M metagenome (IMG submission 19872) | reverse complement strand
ACTCGGATTGTAGCCTAGTTTCCAGTAAAAACTTCAGCGAAATACTAGCACCTAACGATTGGCGCCCAGGGCCAGGCAAAGTGGGCCAAAAAGTCCTCCACTTATGACATCACAAAAAAAAACGCACCCCCAAGCAAAAAATTTTTTTTCGAGTACAATCTACTAGACTGGCTGATCCGTTTGAGCCGCGGAACAGCTCTCTAGCGCAATGGGCGGAGGAGCTAGGGCATTGGTAAGGCAACCAAAAACTGCTGTTTTTTTTGCGAAAATTGCTGAAACCAGGCGGCTCTAAAAGTGTTAATTAAGAAAACTTGACAAATTCTTGGATATCATTGAANGACGAATATCCAGGTTTGGGAAGAAAGCACTACCAACGGTTATCCCATTCTTTTTGGTGTTTCATCAACATATAAAACTTTTACTTTGTACGTCATAAAATAAATTCTTATTGCTGATGTGTCACAAGTGCAGCAAACTTTTCCAAAGGCGTTGCAATGAAAAAGGTTTGAGAACCACTGATGTATTGTAAAGAAAAGTTTGCACAGTCTTTAAAATGTAAACTAGACGGTGCCACAAAATTTCAAAGCACTTTGTGCACACAATGGTCATTTGAAAAGAGAAGCATTTCAGTTAAGTGTGTTCTGTAGAGTAACAACATTTAATCTGCAAAAGACCTCTATTCCCACACCTTTGGTTTGCAGAACATGCTATGCTATTAGTTTAGATCTGCATGCACCCCACAAGCAATTTTCTTGACTTGACCACACCAATGGCAAATTTACTAGCAATGGATGTATCCACTCAACAGCAAGTTCAAATTTTGTTCTAAATTCTAGTGTATAACTTGTAGCACTCCTTGAATATAACTCCTACTGAACTTTAAGATCAAAAGTTCCATTAATCCTTTTTGTTGAAGACCATCAGATATGAAACACCATTACATAGTCGAGGTGTTATGTCATTCTCATAACATGCAAAGATCACCTGATGGATCTAATCTAGATTGGCACAGCAAACCTCTTGAATTGCACAGTTGATTCATGATAGCAAACTGTGCACAAATACAAAAGGGATTACTATATGTTAGGTACTTCACACTTCCCTTGATCCTATGATGGACAGCTTTGACATCTCCAGGCAAATAACACTATAGTAGTGAACAAGACATGATGAATATCTGAACTAGAAATTCCCATGCACTAAAAAGAATTCTTACTTTGAATAGATTCATGATATTGAATGCTTTTTGGTTGTGGAGAAGCACGTATTTATGGTGATCATTGGATCATAACCAATTTGCATAATACAGGCATGTGCTGGACATCAAATTTGGATGAAAACCACTGTCAAAACTAACAAGACATTTTGGGGCTGAAACCAATGCTGATATTTTTCGCTGTCGATAACTGATACTTTTGCTACTTAAACTGCAGTTTAATACATTGCGATGCATATTAAACCAACTCACAAAGAGAATCGGATTAGCTCACAAGTCAAGAAACATATGGAAATGTTTGCTTTTTCACACAATTATGATCTTTTAATCAAATTTAACAATGTTTGCATTACTGTATGTGCAAAACAATAGTATAATGACCAGTGTTCCCTCTAAGATTTTTGTAAGTCAGCTGGTGTCCAAAAAGTGCCGTCAAGATCAAAGGAAACTTAGGCGCCCTTGGTAGATTTTCCTAAAATGCATCCATTTTCAACGAAAATACATTTCATCAACGATGGTTGGTGAATGACTAAAAAAATTTAAAATGGTCTTCACTTTTTTCAACACGTACACACATAAGATTTTCTGATAAACGAACAAAGAGTCATCACAGAGGCAATAAATGAAATTAGCTGTGTACAGTGTCACTAGCTGTGTACATGCAACAGCTGCATGCAAGCTTCCTAGCCAAATGTGAACCTTTTCTCTCAGGGGTTGCCCTGTGCATGGTCCTGAATGACTGTTCTTGTCTTTGCGCATTGCTTACTGTCGCACTAAACCAGTGGTTTTCAACCTTTTTTGTACCGTGACCATTACAGCAACCCATTATAGCCCAGTAACCCCCACCTAAAATTCAAAGCAAATGTAATACAGTTGCGTACACAAAATATGTACTGATGACCCCTCCAAAAATATCATTTGACAGATTTCTAGAAAACAGCATAAAACCGATTTTCAAACAACAAAGGAATTTTACTTTGTCACTTTTTCCCAGATTGATTTCAGGCTAGCAGCTCCTGCGTCCGAAATCTGAAAATGGTTTGTAGCATACTGTCCGAAGTATGACTGAGTTAACAGTGTGTTGGTTAGCACTATATCTGAAATAGCCTAAGCAACAAACATTCCTAACCCACTAGCTATGCCACGAGAGTAAAAACAACTACTACGTTACGTAATTAACGGCTAATGCCCAGTGGCCTACACGTGTACTTAAAATATTTTTTTACATCTACATGCAAAGTTGTAAAAAATTCCAAAAAATTAATTGAAAGTGTTTGTCAGATTTCGACAGTGACCCAACCACCAACAAACCTTTGTTGTTTCGTTGCTTAACGTAAAAATCTTCAAGTGGCTTTGATTTTTAGTGCTCATGCAGGACATAGAATGTAAAAAGTTAGAAAAAAAGCTTCTTTTACAAATACAAGAAATACTTTAATTCTAGGTTGTATGAAAATTGTTATAAGATTCTATGAAAACTAGCCTCTACGTGCAATTTCTCTTGATAAATGTTATGAAGTTCAACGTGCTTTTGAACACTGCGCAAACGCAATCCACCATGTGCAGGAATTGTTTTTCTTTTGACGAAAACGCTACACTGCAATTCAGTCACGTTGTTGTTCCTGTATAATCTTAAGTAATGCAGCAGGTCGCACATCACAATTTGCGGGTGCACTCGCAGTCCAAATGCGTTCAGATTCAAAGCATTCTTATAAATGTGAAAGTCAAGAACTTCACAATGTGCCCGAACAACCCAGCAAAGATTTATGGACGTGAAAAATTATAAAACGTGGCCAAAGCATTTTTACAAAACGTTGAAGTCAAGAATGTTTGTTTGCACGACACATAAACCGTGAAAATGCGCCCATAACTTTTTTATCAATCTTGCAAGCGGAAGAGCTTGCAAAATGGGTCTGAACTTGACAGCAAACAACTTCGTTTTTGGACACATAAATCGTAAAAATTTGTCCAGAAATTTCTCTGTAAACCTTGGAGGCAGAGAACTTCTGAAATGCGTCTCAATTTCACAGCAAACAGTTTCATTTTTGGACGCACAAATCATGGAATTGCACCCAGAACTTTCTGCAAAACTTGCAGGCAGAGAACTTCCAAAATGCATCTGAATTTCAGGGCAAACAGCTTTGTTTTTGGACATACAAATCGTGGAATTGCGCCCAGAACTTTTACTTCAAACTTGCAGGCAGAGAACTTCCAGAATGCGTCTGAATTTCACGACAAACAGCATCATTTTTGGACGCAGAAATCATGGAATTGCATCCAGAACTTTCTTTAAAACTTGCAGGCAGAGAACTTCCAAAATGCGTCTGAATTTCACGGCAAACAGCTTTGTTTTTGGACACACAAATTGTAGAATTGCACCCACAACTTCATCTGTAAAACTCACAGGCAGAGAACTTTTAAAATCTGTCTGAACTTCACAGTAAACCGCTTCATTTTTGGACACACAAATCGTGGAATTACGCCCGAAACTTTTTCTGTAAACCTTGCAAGCAGAGAACTTCCAAAATGCATCTGAACTTCACCTCAAACAGCTTAGTTTTTGGACGCACAAATCATGAAATTGTGCCCAGAACCTTTTCTGTAAAACTTGCAGGTAGAGAACGTCCAAAATGCGTCTGAATTTCACGGCAAACAGCTTCGCTTTTGGATGCATAAATTGTGAAAATGCGCCCAGAACATTTTATATAAAGCATGCAAGGCAAAAACGTCAAAAATACATCTGAACTTCACAGCTGACAGCTTCGTTTTTGGACGCAAAGATCAAGAAAATGCTCCTAGAACTTTTTCTGTAACTTTCCAAGGCGAAAACTTCCAAGATGTGTCTGAACTTCACAGCAAACCGCTTCGTTTTTGGACACATACATCCTGACATTCCGCCCAGAACTTCTTTCTGTAAACCTTGCAGGTAGAGAACGTCAAAAATGCATCTGAACTTCACAGCAAACAGCTTTGTTTTTGGACGCATAAATCGAGAAAATGCGCCCAGAACTTTTTATCAATCTGGCAAGGCGAAAACTTCCAAAATGTGTCTGAACTCAACAGCAAACCGCTTCGTTTTTTGACACATAAATCTTGAAATTGCGCCCACAACTTTTTACTGCAAACCTTGCAAGCGGAGAACATCCAGATTGCATCTGAACCCAATGGCAAACAGCTTCACTTTTGGACGAAAAAAATCGAGAAATTGCATCAAGAACTTTTTCTATAAACTTTGCAAGGCAGAGGACTTCCAAAATGTGTCTGAACTTCACAGCAAACCGCTTCGTTTTTGGACACACAACTCGTGAAATTGCACCCAGAACTTTTTCTGTAAAACTTGCAGGCAGAGAACTTCCAATATGCGTCTGAACTTCATGGCAGACAGCTTCGTTTTTGGATGCAAAAATCGAGAAAATGCACCCAGAACTTTTTTTTAACTTGCAAAGTGAAAACCTCCAAAATGCGTCAGGACTTCACAGCAAACCGCTTCGTTTTAGGACGCACAACTCGTGAATTGCGCCCAGAACTTTTTCTGTAAAACTTGCAGGCAAAGAACTTCCAAAATGCGTCTGAACTTCATGACAAGCAGCTTTGTTTTTGCACGCAAAAATCGTGAAAATGCGCCCAAAACATTTTTGTAAACTTTGGAGGCGGATAACTCAAAAAATGTATCTGAACTTCATGGCAAACAGCTTTGCTGTGAGACGCAAAAATCGTGGAAAATGCGCCCAGAACTTCTTTATAAACCTTGCAACCGGAGAATTCCCAAGATACGTCTGAACTTTCTGTATGCTGTGACCTGAAAACGGCTTCAATCATGAAAATATGTTCCGTACATCTTTGAAAAAATATTTAAATTGAATTTTGCGAAATTTTATCCAGTGAAGGGAATTGCGTCCAAAAAATGCAAGTGCCAATTTTCAAAATTTTTGTCCGCTTGCGTCCAAAAAAGGTGCCGAAAGTGCCGTTTTTCGGCTTTGAGGNAACACTGCTCCATAGTGCTGTGGGACGTCCCAAGCAGACCAATTCATAAAATCTATGGGGAGCTGCAAAGGACTAGGGATCATTTTGGCTGCAGACCTCCACAGGGTGGAGATACTATGGTGTAAAAGTCTGTTGCTCTGAGTATAAGATGTTTATGCATAATGCATTCATACGATTAATGGAAACAAAATACAATGTAGGCGATTTTAAGCCACTGATGAAATTGAATTTGCCATGTAAAACTTGCATTTTTTCGTGACTATTGTAAGTATTCGTACTAGCTGAGGGTATGAACATGTCACTACAATTATGGACTAGCACCGCTGCAATGTGGATCGCAAAATTTAGACAAGCTGGAAATTAGATGTACAATCATTTGTTTGATTTATGTATTTTCAGTTGATGTGGTAGCTCACGCATTGGAATGGAAATTCATTTACTGTCTGGTATTTAGACTATCAGCAATGATAGCAATGTGATTGGAGACTAAGGCACCCCATTACATTATATATACCCGACTCTAAATCACAACAAAGCAAATTTAGTAAGACATGACAGCAATTCCCTGTAGAACTACTTACCTAGTTACAGCAGTATATATACAATGTATGCACTTGGTTAATGTACATGAATGAAAAAGGGAAAATACCAACAATATTTCTAGTTCCCAAGCAACACAATTTTGTATGCAACCCCAAACAATGCTAAGTAACAGTTCTGCAGTAGGTTTTTGTGACAAACAGCATTGTTTCATTAACATGCATCTGTACATCATTTTTGTATGTATGCTAAGTAATGTATTTTTGGTGTAGTAGGGTGGCTATTTACTACATAAACACATGCTGTGGTTACTGTGAACATCTTTGTATTGTTGAACATCTTACCATATAGATTTCCAAATGAATTTGTGTTCCAAATTATCCTGTCATCAGTGAACTAATTATTTCTTGTTTTCTTATTTAGGCATGAGTGGTATCAAACAGAAACACACATTGTTGTGAATGTACTTATTAAAAAACTTAAAAAAGATCAAGTGAATGTGGATATTGGGGAAAGTGTTGTGAGTATGCTTTTTGTTATATGAAACAGTAAGTTTAATTGTTTCTACTTGTATATGTAGTGCTTTTTGGGTCTGCAACCACAGGTAAACATTTTATTGTAAGAAAAATAATTTGTCAAGTTTCAAGCCAAAATTCTAAGATCGAAAAAGTTCAGTTGAAGTAAAAAAAGTTCTGGTGGCAAAACCAAGGAATGTAAACTCAGAGAAAATGTATTCAATCACAGTTCGGTGAAACCTTGTCCAGGTGCTTACCTTGACAATTGAAACGATTCAAATACAGAAGTATGCTTACTGTGTAGCAGTTTCAGTGCAACTCGATTTCTTATTTTCTCTTGTGTAAGTTGAGTGTGAGATAAAGTTTTTAGAATTTATGTGTCAATCAAATCATTGCTGTTCATATTGATATAAAATATGATTGAAACAGTTTTTCAGTGACTTAAGTCACATTTTAATAAACCCAAATGTTTACAACAATATTTACCGTGGTGTTAAAAACAATATTTACTCCGAAATAGTTCTGGAAGGTTTTCCACCTTGTCTGATGCAGGTTATTATGAGCCTAACGTTCATATCATCAACTTTTGTGAAATTTTGCAATGCATAGACCTAGTTCAAAATGTGAAGTTCTTGAAATATGATCCGATTTCCTAATTGGTTTTCTCATCACCCAAATTTAACGAAAGTTACAATAAAGTAATCGGTCTTGATTTCACAGAGCATTAACTTTCCGAAAAAAGGCTCGTCAGAATGTTACATATTCTGATGTTTTGCGCGGCCAGCAAAAACACGTCAAAGACCGCAAGGGTGTCGCAGCAAAATCATATATAGAAAGCTCTAAATTGAGACCAATACCAAACAAAAGTCTTAAGAGTGAGGCGGAGTCCACTGAAGCGTTTATCTACTATTCTCTCGAATCCGACTTGACTACGGTAGCGCGACTAAGTCTGGTATGACAAGAGTTTGCTTGTTGCAGCTCGCGGTTCACACCGAGCCTTCTTCAGAGCAAGAAGATTCCTATTTTGTGAAAATAGAATTGTCGTACCCGATCGTTCCAAACAAAAGTTCTTTCAAAGTCCTTTCCACAAAAGTCGAGTGCAAACTCGCAAAAGCTGAAGACATCCGATGGCTGGCTTTGGAAGGAGGTGCCAACGCTGTACTTCCAGCCAAGCGTGAGTAACTTTTTGATGCTCTTCTACCACAAGAAAGTATTTTGTTATGCTTGGAAAACTATTTTATGTTGACACTTCTTAATGTTTCAAGTCACGCTAAACGATACATGTGCTGTAGTTGGGCGTGGGTTTTTCGCTTTGTTTCGACTCAAACAGCACGCGGAAAAAGTCAAGTTTACATGGCTACAGCAAGTTGTTCGGTAGGCTTGCCAAACAATTTGTGCAAACATATGTACAAACTATTCTCCTCCCAGCCATTATCCCTTCAACTTCAGCGTAATTTTGCAGTGGAAGACACTCCCGCCCAAAAAGATATGAACAAGTATCCATCGTCTGCTCATTACACCAGGGATTGGGATAAGGTGCGGTATATTGTTAAGTTTTGCGTGAAAATAAAATTAAAGCATGGGGCAGTTCGCCGTACTTACTGTGCTTTACCACCCTTTTCACCAAATTGCTGTTCAGTCATCCCGTCTCCAGCTAAGCTGACCTTATTTTATCTTGAGTTAACACTTTTTGTTACGTTCGTGTCTTCAGTTGGTCGCAGAAATCAAAGACGAGGAGAAAAACGAAAAACCTGAAGGCGATGAAGCTCTAAATAAACTGTTCCAGCAGATATACAGAGACGGATCGGACGAAACTAGAAAAGCCATGAACAAATCATTTGTATGTGTTTTTTCGTTTCATTTGTATTTTCATAAAATTTGTTCTTTTTTTTTCAATTAGCGCATCTTTAATCGGCTGTGCTACTTTTACCTGGAGGATTTATAAAGTTTCGAATCAGTAATTTTTTGACGTAATGTTACTCGAAGCTGCAGGGCTCACCAACATGTGTCAGCGGGCACCAAGTCGGCCGAAAACACCACGTGGGTTGCCTGCAGGCCTGTTTTAAAAGTAGCATTAACATGATCATGGTCTTCACATAGATCATAGGTTCCCAAACTTTTTTGAAACTGGGACCCCTTCCATAAGAATAAAGTGACGTTCGCAACCCCCCGTTTTTTTTAAAAAAAACGTAGAAATCGCAAACACGTCCGATTTTGCAATATCTTAATTCTTTAAAAACTTCTCGCAATCCATATGACTGCTGACAACCACGTTTACGGAATCGCAACGAGTCGGAGGTTGTAGGGTGTAGTCCGAGACGGATTTTTTTATCCGACTAGTACTCCGAAAGCCCAGTTGAATCGTTTTTTTTTTACATCGCACTCCTAAGTTAGGAGTCCTGACTCGTGCCTGTTGAATGGTACAATCTCTTTTGAAACTTATTGAAAAGATACAAAAGAATAATTGATAATTCTCTTAAAATTATCCGCTGATACTTCGGCACACGATTAGTCAGAGCCGTACGCATATCATTCGAGGGATTCTAATGGTTCCGATAGTTTTTCAAACGAAGTAGAGAGGCAATTCCAGATTCGCACAAATACGTTGATGCGAAGGTCGCTCGAATAGACAGGGATTTGTACGCAATTTCTGTTAACTTGGCTGGTTGGACACCAGAAACTTTCGAATTCTGTAGCATCAAACAACAAGCTCGCCATATTTGCGCCATTGACGTTTAAACGTCAAGATATGCTTACAACCGCATCTACAGCCGTCTTCTGCGTGGTAACCGCGGCGTGAAGCAGCAATAGCAATGCACGCATTTAACAACTTAAATTATTAAATTAGTAACGTTACCTGTTAGGATGGATAATGTTTTTTAAGTAACAACACGTGCAAGCTTTCATAAATTTGTCCTTTTAAAAGAAGTACTTCCAAGAACATACGAACTCTCACCCGCGAAAATCGCAATTTGGACCACTGAAAATGTTGTTTCAGACTCCATGGGTTCGGAAATCGCCCGTTTACGAACCGCTGACATCAGTGAATATCATTAATAACAACATAATTAAAAGTAAATTGAGCAAATGTTTTTTGCTTCACAAGTGTGTATCAAACTGGCCCTTCACATTAAACGGTACCCAAGGAGTACTTCTCAGATTAAAAATTTGGTGACGCCTGCTCTAGAGTCTTAAATATGCAAGATTCAATGCTAGTTCCGGGGTTTCCCAAATAAGTTGGTAACACTGCCGTGCTTCTCAAAGCCTGAAAAGGCACAGGTTCTATTCCTAGAGGTGTGTGGAGCGTTTTTTCACTTCCAATGACTGCTCTGGTTTGACAGACGGAGTCAGGGGGCACAGTGCTCAGTACCAACTGGGACGAGATCAACAAAGGCAAGGTTGATGTGAAGCCTCCCGACGGAATGGAATTCAAGAAGTACGAAAAGTGACCCTGTCGAGATTTAACGCACATTCCATGCCTGCAAACGGACAATGCGAGTAGCAGATGTTTCACTTCTGCACCTCGGAAGTGGCTTTGTCAAATCACGTCATGTCTTTTCAGGAAATTCCAATACATTTTCTTTCGATTGCTGCAAAAAAAAGCTTTAAGCACCTCGACCGGCAGTGGACGGCACCGCTTCTGCAAGTGGTTCCAAAATTATCGTCCTTCGCCACTTCCTACCCTTGCCAAAGAACTATAGAAGTTGGTAATGGGTTCAGTGTCGATTACCATGCAAAAATAATGCTGAGTGTGAATTTTTTGTCAAACTCGCTTATTGTCTACGCTACAGGCGCGCCTAGTTCGTGTGTCATGATTTATCTGTTTAAGTGGTTGAGCTCATTCCTGTAAAATGGCTTGAAGCTCGCCGTCGTGTGCTGGAAATGCAACTCAAGTTTTCTCTTTTTTGTTTCGAATATGCGCAGATCACTTGCAAAGTGTCACCACAACTGTATTTCAAGTTTTTGTGCTTTTATCAAAATTTCAACTGGATTTGAAAACCTACCGCGTCCAGCAACACGATCGTAAAAAGTGCGTCAAGCGTGTCCTTTGGGTTGCAGAAATTATCACCGAAATGTAACTCCAGTTAATTTCGTCAACTTCATATTTTCACAAGTTCATCACAACCGTCAAGTAAAAGTGTTTTTCACGAACGGAAATGAATTGACAGAGAAAAAAAATATATTATGTTCGTGTGTATCAGCAATACGCAAAGGATCAATGCTTTTCAGAGCTGGTGACTGTGCAGCATGTGACTGTCAATCCGCTGCAAAAGTTGTGCCTTGCTCCTGTATTTCGCATGGTCTCTGTAGTCCAAACAGGGAACGACTGACGGACTTCTATCAGCGAAATTGTGCTAGTCAGTTAATGGTGTTAGGAAGGTGTAAAAGTTCAAGGACTTGCATTCGCCATGCTCTGTCGTCATGCTATCATGCAAGCCTTGTAATTTTGAAGCAGACGCGTGCTTGTCTTGAATTAGTTCAAATAAATCTGTTGTTGACATTGTGAACTTAGCGGTAACCTCCGTTTGAAAGCCGTGCTATCACCGATGCTAAGATTTATCAGTCTCATTCTTGTGGCTGATNATGAAGGTTCTGGAAGCTTCGTTCCGGCGCAGGACACAGCGATATATTTTCTGTAACCGCTAGACAGCCTCGACAATCAAGCAGTGCTTCACAGCGCATAACGCCCGGTCCCAGACACATAGCAAAGAAGCACACGCAGTATTCGGTCTTCAACTTTTTGATATGCCGATCAGAGTTGGAGCAATTACATTATTTCAGTTCAGTTGCAATTATTTTTAAAATGGGAATTAATTAAATTGCATTTTTTAATAGAATGAAAACAATACATACAAATATGTCAAATATGTGGTCAAATTAGATGTTACTTCGCTTGATACTTTGAATTTTTAATGGTTGCTGCAGTAAATACTGACTCATGGATCGCAGGTGGTCTTCGATGCTTATCATTTCGTCTTGACTACCGTGTATGTTCATTCTATCATGAGGCCGTGCTGTGCGTCTGATAAGGTCTGTACAAAGTGTGCATCAACCTTGCGAACAGAACTTTAGCAGGTCACATGGCAAATGTAGAATTTTGTTAAGTTGTTGGAAAGAAACTGTAATTCAGATAATTTTATGTTAACTAAAATTACACAGTAACAAAAAGACTGAATTAATTGAAAATAATTGTTCCAACGATGACGCACACAGGAAAATTTTTGGAAAATACTTGGGAATATTTACTACTGTAGCAATTACTAAAGCATTCACGTGACCCACCGCTATATTTTGTACTTTATGAGTCGCTCATTGTGTAAAATATAAGGTTGATTGGAATTGGGTAATTTTTTTGATGGTTTCACACATTACAAGCCCAATGTCACGTACAGAAATGCAGTATTTATTATTTCCATGTCGGCAATAATACGCGGTAGCGTAGGTGATTACTTCTGCGTAATGTGACGCAAACAGGATGAGCGCCCAAACTTAGCTTGTGAGCTGGCAGGTGGCAGCAACTACACGTTTGACATAGAAATAATCAAGTGCTGTTGCATACCCCCTGTAGCTGCAACCCACCGGCGATGGTCGGTGGACATGATGTGTTGGTTCGACATTTAGTGCGTGAGTCAGTGAGAATGTTTGTGATATATGAGAACCACAAAACGCTTGTGTCTAGCAAAATAGCGTTCGCTACGGAATTTCATGGAATGAGATCGAAAATTGGCTCAAGATTTCAAACCGTAGCAGTGTAGAAGTATCTTCTGCAAGGTTAAGACAAGGCAGGGATGTGTGTCCTCAAATGTGCTGCGTGTAATGCGCACCAAGCTTTTTTGAAAAGACCGATGAACCAAGATTTGTCATTCCCAGGCGTTCTGCTGTTAGGTCTCTAATGCCAACAGTTTTTCAACAAATGGAACAAGTGCGATCTGAACTTATATGTTCACCTCAATAGATCTTTGAAAAGCCACATGGCAAAACTTTCTTTCTTGGGCATCACTGTTCACGTCATTGATACAGAGTGGAAGTTCGTACCTATGTCCTGGCAGCAGTCGTATTTTTAGTTGCGCACACAACTTGCAACGTTGCTAAGCAGGCCCGTAACCAGGGGGGGTAAATCCCCCCTAGAAAAATTTTCGCTCCCCTGGAAAAATGTTTTGGACGAAGTTAAATCTATTGGGCATAGTGCACAAAATTTGAGCTCCTCTCGAAAACGCTTCGCCTCCCTTGGCATCCCAAGCTGCTTACGGGCCTGTTGCTAAGTCATATGAAAATATCATAGAAAAGTTCAAATTTACATCAATAGTGAACAACGTTGTGTCAGATAATACATCGTCCATTATTAAAGCATTTCAGATTTCCCTTCCTGAGTTTATTCTACATAAAACGGCGATGGAGTTACTGGGGACGAAGAAAAGCAGTTGCTCCCTGATTTTGTTTCAGAACAAGACTGTTGACGTCGAGGATGGCACAGATTTAAGTGTTCTTACTGCTTTCTTACCAGAAAGCGTAATCTGCTTTAATCACACAAAACAGCTTTGCATTAAAAATTGCTTGCAGGACCCGAAGTTTTCAAAATCTTACGTTGGAAAGCAATTCGCAGAAGTAGTCAACATTGTAAATTCTGCAAAAAATGTAAATGTGACGCCATACTTGCAAAGGAAAAAAATAATATTAAAGAGCAAATAATGTGACAAGATGGAATTCGCAACTCCTTATGTTACGAAGTGCCATGAACGATCATGACGAAGTCAACGCAGCTCTCGCTACTGACGGTTAGTCTTCTTCATCTGTCTGTCATTTGATATTTTTTCCAACTTGTTTTTTGTATCCTATTAACATTTGCATTACCAAACAAATGAAGCCTACATCATTTTCAGTGTTTTGTTTTCTCCACACCTGTGAAATTAAATATTTCATCATGATAACTGTGTGTACATAGGCATGCAATCATCTGTAAATATCATATGTGTCTTTGTTTTTTTATCACCTTGTCTTTTTTTTCACCTGACCAATCATAGTACTGAAAGTTGTATTGCAGGGTTAGTAGACTAGATCACCTCATGGTCTTTCATTCCTTTGTGACAAAGGAACAGTACATGCTTATTGCTTGTGTAGAAATTTGCTCTAAATTATGCAATAGCTTCTGTATCAACCTATGTTCTACGCAATGCTGCATAATCTACTGACTGTGTGAACCATAATTTCATCGTAAAAAACAACACACATACTTACTATACCATAACCAGCAATCACACACAAGTCATCAGCAAAACATGCACAAAATGTAACTAGGATTCAGGTACGATGGCCAATGCCCCACCAATGGGCACATCTCTCAGTTCTAGAGCTTGCATGACTGAAACTTGGAACTGCAGAACCAAATCGGTCTCTCGACTTTGCAGTGATATCAAATTTAGACTTCCCAGTTGCAAAAATTGACCTTTGGCCTTATAACTAGCTGAGAAATGCTGCGTCGGCGACTGCTACTCCACAAGTCTTTTCAAAAAATATAAATTTTAAGCAATTGAGATGAGAACTTTGAAATCCAGAAAACGAAAAACCAAACTCCATCTCCTCCCAGAAAGTTTTAAGGATCTTTTAGCTCCGTTGTTGGTAGGTTAGATGCTTATAGTACGCTCCGCCCACTCCGCTTTTTGTGCATCTCTGACGCATAAAAATAAAAGCGTGAATTCACAAAAAAAAATTTTAAGGGCGCTACTGTGGTAATATAAACAATATTGACGAAAAAGTGTGTGAATAATGCGAATAGCACACAGGTAAGCCAAATCGACTGATACATTTGCATGTAAAAACGGTTTATCGAGT
>JGI24159J19872_10007718_pt1 | contig 14082 bp, 4 predicted proteins | sample Ectturendosymbi4_FD_19872 | JGI IMG/M metagenome (IMG submission 19872) | reverse complement strand
TTCTGCAGAGTGTGTGTGTTCATACTATGGACTTCGTGTCTGCTCACAAACAAATAAATTAAATTAAATTAAAATTTGGAGGCATTTACTGTGGATTTGTAGGTGTCATTCCGACTGCCCATACGTCTTTTGAACAGTGTCACACCTTTTCTTCATAATCTGGACCGGTGAGATTGAGTTTTTTTCTTCACATCAGCAGTCAAACACTTGATCGAAATTTCACTTATACTAGTGGCGTTGAATGTATTTNAGGGCAATATGATTTCAGGCCCAGTGTGAACCTATCATGCGATCGTTTTTCACGATAACCAGCAGAGCTACCTAAAATGGGATTTTTTGAATTGTCACTTCAGCAATAAATATGTTTTCCATGTGCATGACACTGCACAAGCTTCGTCTGGAAATATGATCGTCAGTTTGCTATTTATTCGGCTCCTAGCTTGGAAATTAAGTTGTCACTTCCTTGTTTAAGAAGAACCATTCAATTTCTAGGCAGTTTGGAATACGTTTCATACATTTTTTTCTAATGTGCAGATACTCAAAACATCGTCAAAGATTAGCGCCCAACATGCTTTAGGGCAGTGGTCCTTAATCCCCAGGCCGCGAAAGTACAAAATGTGTACTGGTGGTAACACCACTCGCTTTCTGGGCAGGTGATTGGTCGGTTCTTCCCATAGAAACACTGTAGCAAGAGTACTTCCGGGCCGCGGTAAGATTGTCAAGTATTGGCCGGTCGGCTGTTACAAAAGGTTTGGGGACCACTGCGTGAGTGTATATCTTTCAAAGAACTATTGTACACAATAGCGTACGGAGACACTGAACACTAAAAATAAAAATAATAAAATCTCAGACACTAAAAATAAAAAAATGTAAAATCAGTATTGTCTAAAGCTTGCTTCCAGAATGCACAAAAATGGGTATTTTTGGTGTAATTTTGCAAAATTTTCCCGGGGGAATGCCCACGGACTCCTAGAATGGTCGTGCCTTCGACACTTCCCCTAAAGTTGATTTGTGACGTTACACGATTGTGACGAAACTTGGTCCCCCTCGGAAATTTTCTGCGTGCGCCACTGATTGTACATATAAAAGATTGTTTGGGACACCCATAGCGTTCTCAGTTAAGTGTAGCTTGTGAAAAATAGGACCGATCTGTTTGTACCTGCTTCAAACTTTTTGTGAATTGATGATGAAAGGCGATTTTAAACTGTGGTGATTCCCTGAAAGATTGCACAGTTCGACGAACAAAAATAACCATTTCTTGACCTAGAAAAGGTACTCTCTTTTGTGTGATACACCCAACGATTGTCACAGAGAAGCTGGGCATTTTAAATAAGTGAAGAATTTTTGGCGCCCCCTTTTTTGACTGCCCCCTCAAACACCTGGTCTGGATCCGCCACTGATCCCTTCTGATCACGTAGGTACCTGGTCAGAGAGAACGTATTAAACGAGGGTTGTTATTCTTTTATTTATTGGGTTTTATGGCGCTGTCCATTGAATTCTTTGCTGGAGAGATCTTGGCGTCACCTTTTCGGGCCTCACCCTTGTAACATCACTGATTTCTATCATTAACCTGCGCCTTGATGCACCCGCTCAAAAATTTCTACACACCACTGAGTGGGGCCCCGCAAAAGTGTTTCAAATCGCCCGCCGCACTTGCTAACGCCAGCCCTGGGTGCGACCTACCCAAAAAAAGGTCTTCGTGTGTTTTTCTGTAAACATTGGGCGCCATTTGTTGAAGTCAAACAACGTTGGGCGCCATTTTTGCCCAGACTTTCAAGAAATTTGTCCAGATATTCAGGTATTTTCCCTGGATCTTTAGGGATTTTGCCCAGATTTCCACGGATTTTGCCCGGATTTTCAACAAATCAAAACTTTTGGGGGTGCGCTTGCACCCCGCTTCCTACACTACCGCCTATAATATTGGCCATACAAGTGAATATGACCGCAATGTACTCAAATTATTTATTAACTTTCATCGACATTATTAAAACCTTCTCGGAAAGTTTTAAGTAAGTCAGTTGTTTCAAATCGCTGACTCACAACTGTTTACACTTATATGAAATCATTTACATCCGGGGTTGGCAACCACCCGTCCGCATAGAAAGAATTATTGTCCAAAATAATACTGTACAATGTGTTAGTTAAGCGGGATTTTCTGAAGTGGCAGCAACGAAGATAATATCACCAAATAGACTGGACGTAAGAAATGCACTGCAGGCGGTGACAGATTTACGCATAGGCCAAATAGGCCATGGCCTAGGGCCCCGCGCTTTTGAGGGCCCCACGCAACTTTTTCTTATGATGACTCAGTGTTAACTAAAAATTTGCGAAACTGGGCAGAGGCATAACTTCACAATTTACCTTGAAACGGGCGGAAATGCAAATTTCTACTCTAGATTCTTATAAGTACAGTAACAACACGACAGTATCGTACATCTGGGCACGAGAGATTCAGGGCGTCTCTATGACAGCGTTTCAAAAAAACGGTAGTTTATTGACGTTCAATTCTCCACTGGCAAAAAGCTCGCAACAACGCAAGACCGCCAGACACTGCAAAACTCCTATGAAAAGCAATATTGTCAGTATTGGATCCTACGTTTGGTTGTTTTTACTAGACTTCTCGCAAACAGAGATCGCTTGGTGAAACTTTAGATGTTAGTAAGATCAGCTAGAACAGTTTCTCGTGAGCTTTACTGGGAAAAACGTGTCGACGTTGGGCTTACTTCATGTGGTTAACTGATGGTGTTGCGAAAATAATTTGCTGCTGTGCAAAACTTGTCTTCATGCTGTTTACCATCGATGGTATAGCGGATTGAAACACTATATTTTGTATTGCTTGGAAAATGAAAATTTCAAAACGGCATAAATAAGCCCTGTATCCACTGAAGGGATTGCGTTTGTTTGGTTCATAAAATATGTGGTAACTATTACCATAAACAAGGAGTTTACGTACAGGTAATCAGATTAACAGCTAGACGATATTTTCGAGGGCGCCAACACGGTTCCGCATGAAAATGTATATATCCAAATATGGGCGTCGGAAGGGGGGAATTTTGACGGATTTTGAAATTATTTGCAAAAAAACGTTGTTTTTTCAATTTCGAGGGATAAAAACTAAATTCCACTACTTTTTGTACCCCCTGGAAAAATTTTTGGGAAAATCCCCTACTGGCACCCCCTGGAAAAAACTCTTCCGACACCCATGTATCTGAAAAACAAACCTAATAAAAATGCTAGAAATCACGGAAATTTAACGAAAAGAATTTTTGAACGACATGAAAGAGCTATAATTTCCTAGAAACGATCGTAATGCGATTTGTTCTTTAGAAGAATGTAGGAAAGGCGTTAATTTCTGTTGAAGATCTAAGGCAGCTATGTCCAACCCGCGGCCCGCATGCGGCCCAGTTTAGGTTTTTGCTGTAGTAAAAGTATCCCATATACTGACAACCTGTCCTTGTCTTGATAATCTTGAATTTGACATTTTTGATGCAGATGTTCCTCAGTGCCACTTCATCACGTCTGTAATCATTGCGGTTAGGATTTGAACATTTTCAGTACATTAGGTTAAGTTAAATTTAGTTTGCTAATATCAAAGTAAACCATTCATTGTGTGGCCCTGAGTAATATGTCATTCAATGTTTTGGCTCAGTAAGCCATTTGGGTTGGACATAGCTGATCTAAGGAAATTGTAGAACCAAAGTCGGCACAACAAAAGATAGATTTTTGAGGGGGCACTACACATAAGAGGGGCATACTTTCACGATTTTCAGACAAACAGCCAAATGCGTCACACTTGCGTGAGGCCCCAAAAACTAAGCTGGCCTAGGATTCCGCGGTCCTGAAATCCGTCCCTGACTGCAGGTGTCACTTTTCAGTAGCACCGTTCCGTTGCAGAGAAAGAACCTCAAGGCTCTGACTGATTTAGGGTTGCGGAGAGTTGCATTAAATTTACATGCAATGCAATTAAAATTCGTTGTTTCATTTTAGGATGCTTTTATCTGCCACACACTGAAGGTCGGTTCGTGGAAACCATGCCTACCTTAAACCAGGCCCGTAACCAGCTTGGGACGCCAGGGTGGGCGAAGAGTTTTCTGAGAGGAGCCCAAATTTTTTGAACTATGTCAAACACATTTTTCCAGGGCGGGGGCGAAAAAAATTTTAGGGGAGGATTCGTCCCCCTAGTTACGGGCCTGTCTTAAACCGGTCCGAAGTTCAAAACATGTTGCCGACCACTGGCTTACATGATGGCATGCAGACGAGCAAATACAGTGAAACTGAAGACTGCCGGCGTCCGACCAATGGCAGTGGTGGGAAACCAGGGATGCGGAGCCGACGTAAAAATGACACTGCTCCGGCGCTCTCTTTTCACGGCAGGGCTCCGTCTCCAGCTCATTTCTACGCATTAATATTTTCAATTGTCTTGGTGTGCCTCAATACAAGTTGAATGAAAAATGAAATATATCCAAGGACACACAACGACAAGAATATACCGAAATTATTTGAATAGGTTAATTTGGTAGTTTTTTTACAATCAACGCTCTTACCATGAGAAAATCGGCGAAAAAAACAACAATCAAAGCTTCAGATGATTCAGAGAACAGTTACTAGCAGACAGGGGCGTCCAGCCAGTGAAGTTAGGAAGGAGACTAACAAGTCTCATAACGCGTTCACTACTGTAAGAGATGAAGTATACTTCACAAAGCTGCTGTGACAAAACAGTGGACGACAAAATGGCCGTACATCGCGAATGCTGTTTTCCGAATTGTAAAAAATCATGGTGAATAAAGTTGCTTTACTAAGTTTTAGGGGAGGTGATCGTCCCCTTGGATCCGCCTCTGCTAGCGAAAACGTAACTCAAGATAAGGGTAATATAAACAAATTCTGCAAAGGTAGTCACTGGTTTTGTTGTTAATGCCTAGTGGCCTTTTATTATTTCTTACGACCGGAATCAAGAAAACAGCTGTTTGGAAATTGAATTTGTGTCCGAGCACTTAGACAGTCCAATCCCAATCGAACAAGTGTTCTGCACTCCTTGGATGCTTTGCCTGTTGCAGTATTGGCGATTCCAGCTAACAGTTCTCCACGGGCAAACCAGGCAGCGCGCAAAACACACAGCCGATTACCTCTCTCATGTGTTCTTTCTAACGTATGCACATTTGCCTTAACATAAATGCCAAGATGTGCGTAACAGCCTTTCGTTTGAAGAAATAGGATGGCTTCTCTAGCAAGAAAAAACCTATGGCTTTTTCAAAACAGCTGAAAATTTCTGATTTATTATCTTTTGTACTCATAATAAGCAGTGATGAATCGCTAAGCACAATTTAACTTTCCAAGCTTAGGAGAAAATAAAAGTGGCTACCGTGCTGAAACATAAAATTTATTTCCACATATCAAAACCTTAAGAGAAGTCCACATTTGCTCACATTGCATTTCTGCACCCTAATGAAAATGTACTGCCGTGCAAAGCAGTGCTAGTTCGCTGCAATTAGTTATCATTTTCATGTTGTGCTGCTGCTAGCAAACGTAATGGTTCCTGAAAACTCCTGGACTAAAGGTGACCTAGAACAGCGTTTTCCTCAAAGGTTGAGGGTTTATGGGCATTGGGCAACGAGGTGGAAACAGTTGATCGAACTGTAACAGATCATGCTTTTATGTGCCGATCCAAACCGCTCTGCGCTGGTGTATTTTAAGCCAACCAAGCAGTGCATCAACGAATGATTTCAGAAAAAAAACTTTTAGATTCGCCGAAAAGTTTTTTTGAATCATAACCAGTCAAAATAGCTTTTTGCAATTTTTTTAGAAAAGGATTTGCTACATATCCGAAGCAATGCAATAGATTTTATATTCTTCCGCATTTTGAGCTCACGAAGCTACCAAGCTGCAATTACGTCGGGACACGGAAAAGGTCTTGTCAGACACGCGTTTTCGAAAGAAGGACAGATACCAGTCAGGCAAGTTGACACAATTAAACCATTTATTTTCCAAACGAGTTCATTTAACACTAGCTCATGTTTAATGAACTCTGCATCCTTGAAACAAACTGCACTCATTTTAAACACTCTTAACACACAATTCTAAAGCTAGCTACTGGAAGTTGGGCAAAAAAAGTTAGAACACACTGTGGCCAAACCAAATACTTTATACAATACAACGGCCAGAGCAACTGCAAATAAACAAGTTCATTGGTTTACCCAAACCGTAAACGTATAAACACTGCCTGTAAATAAACACCGCAAGTGGTGTGGACCGCCATTTGTTGTTCGTCCTGCACCACCCACAATTTCCCTAAATTGATCGTTTCACCCAGTAACAAAAAGTCTAAGAAGTCAGTGACATGCAGCGCTGTACTTCCAGCGTTTCTCTTTTTCAGAACCAAACTAATTGGCAATCTTCACATATGACTATGTCACTGCTCGAGATTCATGCACGCGAACGTCAGCGTAACAGCACGACTAGTGATGGCATTAAGGGCCAAATATGCCACAAGATGTTCATAAGTGAAACTTATTTTAGAGTCACCTGTATAGCTGCAATGTGGTTCAAAGTATACTGCAATCTAAAACAGCATTTTTGTGTCGCTTTTTGCAGTACAGCCCCTCGCCGCCCCTGCCTAGTCATGCATTGCATTAAACGCACACGGACAGGCACGCTCGTGTCTAAATGATTAATTTATTGATCATGTTTATCATACCTTTGGACTGGGTGGAACTTGCAATAACACAAAATATTCAAGACCATTTAACCCAAGATTTCTGGTAATTTCTGTTCCAATGCAGATTTTACTAGGGACCACAGCTAACGAACTGCTGGGTTTAATCATCCGTTTATTCAAAAAAATTCAAGTCTTTCATTAAACTTTATTACATTATGTAAAAGGGCATTACACTGTGATGTGCAAAACAGTATATTGGAAGTTTCCACTCTGTTTAACAAACAATTCTTACATTAATCAAAGTGCAGTCAACTTTTTCCACCAACCATGCTACCTTGCCACAAACTTTCTTTGATGGATAAAAAAAAGTTACACCAGCTTTTTCGCCTCAAAAAATCCTTTGAGATGGCGCATTTGCCAAATGCCAGCAACAACCAAAACACAGGTTTGGGCAAGAGACCACCACAAAACTCTGGAATTGGTGTTTTCACTAGTCTGCCTGAAGCGACTCTCACGCACCCTTTGATAGTTCTGCTCCTTCTGAATCTGTTCCACTTGGTCAAGCAGTTGTCGCACTCGCAGCTGTAATTCAGTAAGCTTATCTTTTTCAGCAATTTTGCTGTAATCATTCGTGTGTTCGCCTACTTGCAGGTCAAGGTAAACCCGAATTTTACCACCAGCAAACAGCGACCATTTGGTGGAATTGGAGTGGATACATATCTGTTGTTCACCAGGTGTGTGTGATGTAAAAGTAAACACACCTTCAGAACCATAGGTTTTCGACAAAATAACTTTGCCATTGGGGTCTTTTACTTCCACATGCATCCCCATGCCTGGAGGAGAATCCAAAAAATTGTTCGCCTTTTTGTCCCAAAGCTGAGCTTTGTATCTCCCAGTGACCATCGTGTCTTCAGGAAGTTCTTCAATAAAACATTTCTTTTCTTTTTCGCCAATGTGGAAATAAACACCACATGCAGAGTTAACAAGAAGTACAAAAACTAATCCAACTAAAACATACATGTTGATATATCTTCTGTTGATTGGTAATTGCTGCTGAAAATTGAAAACAGGCGATTTTCATCAGGTAAATGTTGACCTGACAGATGCATTACATGTGATAGGCATTGCTATGAAATGAAAAGTGCAATCTCTGTACTTCGATAGATAGCAAAATGCACGCAAAAAAAAGGTGAATAGAATATCGACCTTTGAAATGAACTATAAAGGTAGTAATCACTGATTGCTGATTCCACAGCACATAAATTACGCACAACTAACATCGCTATTAGCATGCAGCGCAGCCATGCAAATTCTAAAAGCAAAAGATATATTTGGTTCACAGTCTATTACATACATTCAATTTCGCAGTTCGATCCTTCATTGTCAAATGACAAGTTTCTTTTAGGAATGGAACCAACTAGATTTCGATTATCTGGATAACGGTTAACCGACATAATTCTGTCGGTTAACCGGATAAAAAGGAACGTTACTAATGCGTTCTACGCTTTTTAAGTAAGTTTCTTTGTTTCCAGATATGGGCGACTTTAATCTACAAAAACCGCATAATTATTATTTTAATAGGTCTCGATTACACGACTCCACAATCGATGTGTTGTGCTCATAAGAAATGCGTTGCAGAAGCAGTAAATGTTAAAAATGCGTATTTTTCTTCATATACACTCGTATTGTGCGTGTACATTAGCAATAAAACCGCGTCATGATTTAACAATCAACTTATAACGCAAATCGCGTGAAATCAATTGTGTAACTATTAGCGGGTATTATCCAGTTAACCGGTTAGCTAAAATACAAATGTATCCGTTATCCGGATAGTAAAATTTATTGATATCCGAACTAACCATAGAACCATCCATCAACAATGGACAATGCTCCTAAAGTTTATTTAGAGGAATTTACAAACATGTTATCCTCCTTAGAAGTTTCTTGCTGTTGCACAAATGTTGAGCAATTGTAAGATATAGCCCTTGAGTTTTTTGGCCACAATTGACGAAAAACAAGATGTTAATGCAAAATACCTGGTTCACAAAAAATGAACTAGTAGCACTAAGAAGGGCACACAACCAAATTCAGCCCGAGGTGACAAATACTTCGAAAAAAGTTCACTGTTGTATGAGTCACAAACTCAATAAACAACTACCGGTAATTAAAACATAGGTAGTGTTCCAAACAACATCTCGATTAGCGTGGCATTGAATGCGCATTTCACCACGAACGGGATATGCGCGAAGAATAGCACCCATATCCAAATGGAGCGAATAAGCAATAATAGAATGAGAATGGCGTGTAATTTCTACTGATACTAATAGTGTACGGTTGAATGTGATGACTCCCGGTGAGTAGTGCAACCAAAAAGTGAGCACTACGTGTGACCTCTTGTTATTTGCTGCCAGTCTGAAGTTTAGCGGTCAACTGGCCATCGCCACTGCTGACTCTTCACCTCTTCGAATTCATGCTCCCTGGGTCAAACCGATTGCAAAAAAACTCGTTGTTAAGTATAGTGAAACTGACAAAGATGTTATTAAAGCTAGGCATGCCATATTTCGTGATTGAAAACCAGGACGCTTCAGAACAACGAGCCTTGTCAGCAGTGGCTGACCGGGGGGCAAGGGAGTGAGCTGCCCCCCTTGGCAAGCTAAACGTAAAAACTGGGCCCCCTTTAGCTGACATTTTGATATTTAGTATTCTTTTGAGTTTTATTAGGTTGTTTTATTTCGTTTTTTAGGGTATTTTCGTTTTTTTAGCTGCTATAGACATCCACGATATTCGGATTCACTATAATTTCTTAACCTTATTTTGAGAGCTAAAACGGGACGTATGGTATGCCTAATCAAAGCCGAAACAGAATGGTTGTTGCAATCAGATGTAATTGAATCGTCACGCTGTCCATGGAGAGTGCAGGTGTTGGTGGTATCGCATGGTCGCAAAAAACGACTGGTCATTGACTATTCTTCTACGGTGAATCACCGGACAGGGCTGGATGTGTAAGCGTCACCGAAGCTTGCTGACGAAGCCAGCAAAATCGCTCATGACAAGTTCTACAGTTCGCTTGATCTACGGTCTGTAATCACCAAATGCCGCCGTTGGAAAGTGAACGATCGTTTGAGGCGGTAGCTAAACCGTGCCAGTACACAGGACGGATTTAGAAAGCGCGGGGCCCAGGCTGTCTTAGGTTTTGGGGCCCCGCGCAGGTGCGACTTATTCAGCTATCTTAAGATCTATCTTATCTTGAACCGACTTTGGTTCTACGATTGCTTTAGATCTTCAGCAGAAGTTAAAGACTTTCCTACATTCTTCTAAAAAACAAATAGCAATGCGATCTTTTCTTGGAATTTATAGCTCTTTTGTGTAGTTCAGAAGTTCTCTTCGTTACATTTACGTCATTTTTCGCGTTGTTATGGGTCTATTTTTCGGATATACACATTTTCATACGGGACCATGTTGCCGTCATCGAAAATATCGTCTTGTCGATCTGATCAAATGTACGCAAACCCTTTGTCTATTCAGTGGACGCAAGGTTTATTTATGCCATATTTAAGTTGTCATTTTCCAAGCAATACAAAATAGTGTTTTAATCCTCTACGTTATAGGCTGATGGTAAACAGCATGAAGACAAGTTTTACACAGCAAAACAGTATTGTTGCAACACCCTTAGCTAACCATATGAAGTAAGCACAATGTAGACACGTTTTTCCAAGTAAAACTCACAAGAAACTGTTTTAGCTGATTTAACTAATATCTACATCTAGGGCTTCAACAAGCAATCTCTGTTTGCGGGCAATCTAGTTGGTAACAACCCAAAGCAGCACCTAATACTGACAACATTGTTTTTGATCGGAGTTCTGCAGTGGCTGGCGGTCTTGCGTTCAAAAAGAACGCAAAAGTACTGTTCTTTCCTTTTCATTCTTTTCTTGTAACCAAAGGCGTAAGCAGGAAGGGCCAAATTGGTCATTCCCTTCCAAATTTCTAGCATATCTTGTCATTTTGTGCTTTGACAGGCAGTGTCTCGAACAAAATACTGTTGCTCGCTTGAAGTCAAAGTATTTGGTTCCCCCAAAATTTTTTGCACTGGCTTGTTATGCTTCCTACTGCTTGTAAGTTGTAACCACTTTCATTCACACGGCATGCATCTGTTTCGCGCCTAACCATGTTCCTCAATATCAAGCCTTTCACACAGTACTTTCTTACTTGGTGTTCAATCTTCCACTGACAAAAAGTTCGCAACAATGCAAGACAACCAGACACTGCAGAACTCCGATGAAAAGCAGTATTGTCATTCTCATACTGCGTAGCAAACAATATTATCGTGTTGTTACTGCACTGATAAGAGTCTAGACGTTTGCATTTTCGCTCGTTTCAAAGTAAATTTTGAAGTTATGCCTCTGCGCAGTTTCGTAAATTTTAGATTAATGATTCGTCATAGGAAGGAGTTACGCGGAGCCCTAGGCCATGGCCTATGCGTAAATCCGTCATTGCCAGTACAAACGATTGCCGTTTGGTGCAACAAACGGCGTTCCTGATTTCCAAGTTATGGATGGGTTTATTCTAGGTATTCAGCTGTGCAAAATTTATGCGTGCATGGAGCGATGTTACTGCGACAGGCTTTACTCTGAAGAACATGAGCAGAATCTTAACAAGGTGCTAGCCAGTAACTGACGGAGGGGCAGGGGTGCGAACCGTCCCCTGTCAAGTTAATTGTAAGAAACGGGCCTCAACTTGAGTTTTATTTCGGCATTGTTTTGGTTTTCAGTAGGTCGTTTTTGCGTTTTTCGGAGTGTTTCCCGGTGATTTCGGATTTAGGTGTTTTATGGGTCCCTAGAATCAGAGAAAATCATCATCGGGTCCCTAACATTTTTCTTAAAAATACCTGCATTTAGTTCGGACATTCGCAACCGCATTCACTATCATTTCATTTCTCAACTTTTTGACTGTTGCTTAGTGGCCCCCAACGATGGCCATTGGGACCCTTCAGCTAAGTTTCCCTCCTGGCTCAAGCCTCCAGTTACACCACTGGTGCTCGCCGACACAATTTGACTCGGAATGAAGAAAATGCGAACTCAGGTGCACCGCTGTTGACTTCTTGCGTTATCTTATACCACAAAATCAGATCAAACCTGGCTCGCAACCACTTATTGACTTACCCGCTTCTCGAAGTGCTAATGAATTAAAATGTGTCCTGGGGATGTGTGCCTACTACACCCGTTGGATTGAAAATTTCTCCAAGCGTATTTGACCTTAGGCGAACTGGAGCCTCGGTGTTATTTGTGACGAGGCACTTTTTTACGACGAAACTGACGTGTCTGACTATCCTACAGCAGCTATTTTTCCAAGAGGTGACGGCCCGTCGCTTTGGGACGATGAATGCCTACGAACGGAACTACCCTGTTATAAATGGGCGCACCTCCTAAACGGTCGCTCTTTATCGTTGCTCACTGATCAGAAATAAATCTCATTCATTTTCGATCAGAAACAGAAGATTTACAATACTCAACTCTTTTCGTGGCGATTGGAACTAAGTGAGTATCATTGCGACACCCGTCACAAACCCCGAGCTGAAAATTTAGCTGCCGACGCATTGTCTTGTACTTGTGCTGTTTCTGTTTCTACGGCCAAAGGTCTGTTGCACTTGCATGGAAACTTGGGCCATCCTGGATCGCGCAATTGTGCCATTTTCTTAAGGCCTATACTAACGAAGAAGTGAAAGCTGTCTATAAAAACTGCCAAACTGCACCAAAATTAAACCTCGCTTTTACCGCCCAGATCCTCGGGTGCTCGTGACAGCAACGACGCCGTGGAAAAGATTAAACATGGCTTTTTATGGGCCCAACCCGTATCTATTCGTAATAGTAAATGAAGTCAGCCGCTACCCGTTTGAATACTACTACCGAGATATATCTTTCAAAAACGTTGTTGAGTATTTTTGTATCTTGTTTTTGCTGTTTGGGTTTCCAGAATATATTCGTATTGACCGAGAAATGTCCTTTGTGGCTAAAGAAATCAAAATGTTGTTGACATCCACAGAAATTGCTACGAGACGATCGACTCCATACTATCTTCAGGGTAACGCACAATGCTAGAGAACTGTCTAAACTAAATTGTTTGGTGTACTATCAGACACTATTCCTTAGCTGCCGTTCCCTGCCCGAGAACAAGTGGGAAGACGTGCTGCCAGAAGGTCTGCATTCTATTCGTTCGTTAACCTGTGTATCCACGAATGAAACATCTCACGAACGTCCTTTCCGGTTTCCCAGTCGAGCGATGACAGGAACAACACTTCCAACGTGACTTCTTATGCCGGGCTTGGTTTCGCTGCACGACCTGTTGTACGGTCAAAGGGGGAACAACTTTTTGACACCGTCATGACGCTCAACGCCAACCCGTCGTACGCCCATGTTCGCCACTCCCATGCAAGAGACACAACAGTATCAACGTCAGATTTAGCCCCTTGTCCCGGTTCTCAATTACTCTGGAAACATTGCATAAATTTTTGGCCAAGGTCGAAAAAATTATTAGGAAGCTGAAAATTTCAGAATGCAATCCTTTAACCATCCTAAAGCTTCCATGTGCCCTTCTTGAGCTTTTCGTGGTACAAGGTTATGATGCCATAAGTGTCATGGATGTTGAAAACAGTGTTTCTCAAATGTTCATATTTAAATGTTGGCATGCTATATGTCGCTGCACTGATTGGTACTCAAGATTACCTCAAAATGAACGAGATATTATATTGTGATATGAAAATCCATGACATCATCATCAAGTCAGTGTGAAACGATGACATCATTGTGTCTCATTTTTAACTTACTTATTTTTAAATACCTGCCAGAGAACCAGGTGTTTTTTCCATGTTTTTCAGGGGATGTTGAGAAGTGATATTATCAGACTGTTCATAAGTGAACACTGTCATCATGGAAGAGGAGAGCATTTGCTTTATGTGTGATAACTAACTGTTAGCAGAGGAGGCATTCACTATGTCCAGAGAACTGCACATTATTCGAAAAAACAGTGTGCAATGAGGGGAAGAATTACAGAGAGGTTAACTGGCCTTTCAACCAATAATGTGCACGCAATACATCTCAAAAACTATACAAGAAAACCGAGTATCATGTCTGCGCTTCATCCTTACCCAAAAAATGAAAATGCCTGTGATCATCACTGCCAACATTTACTTTAAGCAGTGCTGCTTATTTTATGGGGATGACTATGACGTATCACTGAAAACAAACAAGCCTTGGGCACATGATAACATCACCATTTATCAACTTGCCACCTGGAGAACCTCACTAACCAAGACTACTCACCCCTCCAGTACCAGATTCTTTGAAGCCATATACAGGGTGACCCAAAAAGATGTGTACCCATGAAAATTTCAATTGTGACTTTGATTAAAAAGCTATTTATTTCAAATTACAACC
>JGI24159J19872_10007717_pt1 | contig 14084 bp, 9 predicted proteins | sample Ectturendosymbi4_FD_19872 | JGI IMG/M metagenome (IMG submission 19872) | reverse complement strand
AATGCTTAAAGCAGTTCTTGGTTTGTGCCCCCTTCCGACGACGCTCAACATTTATGATCCCCTGCTCAACAGGAGGTTTTTACAATACCACGGNAAAGCTATTTAGTAAAGGCCTCTGCTCGTGGCCACCATAGAACCGCTCCGTGGATCCGAATGTATTGTAGACCGGTTCTCAAAGTGACANCCACTTTAGCAGCCTATGCAACCTCTAGTAGGTGCAGTTGAGAAAGCACTTTGCGATTATCGGAAAAAGCAAACGAGAACATTGCGAATCAGCGCAAACGTAATTTTTATAAACGATGACGTCACGCAATACGTCGTAGGAGCCCTACAGTGAAATTTAACCCAGGCCCTCTACCCTTTAATCCGGCTTAGTGTGTGTCAGGGTTTCTCCACCTGTNTTGTTGGTTTAAAGGGGTATGGCAACTATTTTCGAATGTTTGTAATATTTCTTTAACGACANTTTTGGTACATGTTGTAGCCTGACTGGTGCAGTTTCGTTGCATTACGTCGAGGTTTCAAAGAAACAGAGCGATTCTTTGTTGTCCTTCTGAGGTGAAAATATCCAAGCCCACTTTTCCTCTTAGGATATGCTTTGAAACTCTCAGAAGACACCCACTTTGAAATGTAAGAGTGTTGAAACTCACTGTGAATCACCTGGAATCCATTGACATACTTGCAAAAGTGAACACAAAAAGTCAAACTCAGAAACACATTTGTACACAGAGTAGTACCATGGAAGTGTTGCTAATTACGATGAACCATAAACCCTGGATTCACTTATGGATTATATAGCTAAAAACACATTAGAATCGCTTATAATGAGGTCGGTTGCTTTACATAACTGTGATAAAATTTTTATGAAAACAAGTGGCATGAAATGTTTGCTTCATTTTCGTTTTTACTTACCACCGACTGGCTATGCAACCTAGTCTGAAATCTGGTGTATTGAATCTGTGCTGACAAAAATCGTTGTCTTTTCACGGGCGAGACCCAATTATGTTTTAACTTGTGGCGTCCTGGTAATGTCTTTAAGTCTACGCGCTTTTTCTAAAAACAAACCAGATTTCGAAAATTTTTGCTGAGCTTGGGAAGGGTTAATAATATTATACCAAATAAAGCTTGTAAAAGAGAAATGCTGTTAATTTTCACAATGTTTCCATTTGTAGTACAAACTTCTTTTTTCGAATGTTGGAAGAATTTCAAAATTTGCAAAACCCTCACTAACTTTGTTTCGGAAGTCATTTGTATAAAAGAAGTAAAAAGCCAAACCAACTCATTTTTTAAATTTTTAGTATCATAATGATCAAACTCATGTACTGCAAATTTTTTGATTAATTTCATATAATGCAAAATGAAAAGGTTATCATTTATGTAACGCAACATAAAAAAAATAAGAAATTTGTAGCATGCTACATAGATATGTAGAATGAAGCTTTCAAATTTATTAAAGTTGCAGCAAATGTCTATCTAGTATTTATTACCTTTGTTTTCAACAGAAACAGTTTTCATTGCTTCCTCGAAATGCACAACCTATAAAATAGAAAACAGGTTCGGTCAAAATGAATGGGTGTAGGTGAGTATGGGAAATTTTAGAAATTTCATCCTTTATGATCAACAATCGCGGAAAAAAATAATTTTGTCAGATAAATTTCAACATGCGTCGTAAAGTAATTCTCCGAATGAAAACAAACTGCAACGAGCTATTTGAAATGCTCAAATGCAACTCATTGTAGTTTCTTTGTCTATAAATACATACTGCTTACGAACCTTTATCATGAGCAGAATTGTTCCACATGTAGCAAAAATACTCAGAACAGAGCACAACACAATCCAAGCCAATTTGAAAATACTCTGTTTTCCTGAAAACGTACTTCTGAAGCTTCTGAAAACTGAGAATTTTTGGTTAAATATCTGAAAAAGCCCTGTGTGCATCAAAAAACGAAAATCTTGTTGACATGAATGCACTTTATGACACTAGTGTAAATATTACAAAAATTTTTAACAATTGACACAATTTATCCTCATTATTTGGTTTCTACCAATTACTTCCGTGCGAATTTGGCGGTTGTGTTTACTGTGACGCCAGCATATTCTTGGTTAAATTTCACTTTGTTATAAGCAGTGCTTGTTTAAACAAGCGGGCAATCCATTCCTTTATATCAGGAGTTCCAAACTTTTTTCTCCTAGGGCCACATATGCTATTGCGTGATAGTTCGAGGGCCGGACGTCTTACGTAATGTCACTGTTTCGTGGTAGATTGTATTTCACCAAATCAACAAATTTTTCGTTAATGTATTATTTTTTTTATCATTGACAAAATGCCTTCGCGGGCCGGATGAAACGACTTTGCGGGCCGCATTTGGTCCGAGTGCCGGAGCTTGGAGACCCCTGCTTTATATGAAATCCAAGCACCCAGTGCTTTAATGTAAATCATTGCAAATTTGGCAGAAAACACAAACCAACCGTGCTTGGGTTTTGTTGCTGGATCATGAAAATGTAGAGGATGATTCGTTTGAACGTTTTGTTCTTTTGGATTTTCTTGCATTTTTTCACAAGCTGCAGTTTTCTGAAATGAAAGTTCTGTAAAAATAAAAGATTGTTTTAACACGCTTTTGATCAATTTCGTTCTGTCAAGATAACGATAGTTAGATACAGTGGCGTACGCAGAATATTTCCGAGGAGGAGGCAAGATTTAGTCACAATNGTGTGACGTCACAAATCAACATTTCTGAAAATGCCGAANGCACAACCATTGTAGGGGGGTCAAGTGGCATGTCCCCGGGAAAATTTTGCAAAATTACACCTACAAATACGAATATTTGTGTATTCTGGAAGCAAGTTTTAGTATAATGCTTTTACGAGACTTAGCCAGTGTGACAGAAAAGTGAACTTTTGTTGTCTGAGGCTCATGCAATAAACCTATATGCGTGCTTGGATGTTATAAGTTTTAGACATGCATCGCTTGTTGAAGACGCTTAATGAAGTTTGTCGACTCAAATCTCACGCCAGCCGAAGCTTTTTTCTGGTGTTCATTGTTACCTGTGATAAGTTACTTAACAGCCACGGGTGAAGCAATTTTTTCAGTGAAAGAATACAATCGTAAAATGAAAATCAAGCAGAGGAAGCGCACAGTAGTTATAAAAAAATTTAGCGTAGTGCGTATATCACTGACCAAAAAACAAAGTCGGTTTATTTTAAATTGGGGTCCTTTCACCCCTTAGTTACGCTACTGCCGAATACTGTTTATACATTTTTTATTTTTAGGGTCTGATGGAGGACCATTGCACAGTGCCCTCCCTCCATACGCTAGTGGTTAGATAGAAAAATGATAAAGAAGCCAAAAAAGTTTTGTTTTTGTTGGCATTGATTACCCTGTTTCCCTCTTCTCATTGTAGCAGCGCGGTGGCTGCTACATGTGGCGCGCTAGGTATAACATTCCCAACGGCACGAAAGCGACTGGGAGCTCTCTTTAGCCATGTATGTATCCTCGTCTTCTTTCGTGTGTTTATGTTTTTCTCTTTGCTACGATGCATGTTTGAAGTCTAGCATTTTGCGGGTGGGAGTGAAGACGTTACACAATACAATATAGTGCTTTAGCGTGCCGGCTAAGCCTCTGCATCGTGGAGTGCCGTGAAAATTTTGTAAAATTTAACGGGAAGCGCATGCATTGCTTCGTAGAAAGTTTTCATAGAACCGCTGGAAGTTTGAAGATTAGAAAAGTGTCTAAAATGTATTTATGCTGTTTCTGCCACCAGTTGTGAAAAAAATGGTGAACCTTTGTGGAAATGGTTATCTTCAACTGGCAAAATGGGCATTTGCTCTCCCTGAAAATTGGGACGAAGAACCAAAATGTTCTAGAAAACATGAAATCCGCAGCTCAACTTCCAATGATTGATTTACTTCTTGCAATAGGTTTATTTGCCTGTATAACATTCACACTGCACAAGATCCAGGATCACTGTTGTGGTGCCATGCCATAGTGAGCTCGCAGTTCACTCATGCCCGCTCCTTCGCCTGCTGAAGCAGGTTGCGAAACTCGCGAGCGACTTGTTATACATTGGTCTTCGTAATGCAACAGAAACATGGCAACAATTCCAACCAGTCTTCAAAGGTTCACTTAAATTATGGTATCAGACGTTTTGATGCATGTGACTGTTGAACGCATACATCCTAGCAAGTAATGCAGCGAGACAGTGCCTGCTGCTAGCGATTCGCTACGTATTTTTGTACTGTGTGAAAATACTCGCAAGTAAATCTGCAGCAATGCTTCCATCAAACGATTGAAACATCCATTGCTAGTGCACGACTGAGTGTGACCAATGTGCCTGAGTGAACAGCTTCAAGCAAACTGCACTGATGCAGACTTCTGTTCAAACAGTATAAAACTATGTGGCTTATTATCCATGTTGGCTTGTGGGAATACGTCTTCATCGTTAAGGATTAGTCTGAACTTCTGAGTGAGCAAGTGCGAAGCTGTATTTGTTGTGGCGACTTTTCATATTTCATCTGTTAACTTTTTTAAAACCTGGACGGTGTTCTACAGTAACTTTAGAAAGTTGTCAATTAGTCGTTGCAAACTTACATGTCTACTTCTCAATGCTTGAAACAGTTTCGCGAGAGTGTCTGACTTTCCTCTTTTTACCGCTAATGTTGATCTGGTGGTCTGGCCGTTGATTCTACTTAAATTATGACTTATTTGCAGAAAGTGCTCAACAATGGATATAAAAAATTTATGAAAAGAAAAGCATTCCATATAGCCAAAGTGTAAAAAACATTTCAGACTAAAGATTGAGAAGTGAGGTTCAACTTGCACCGACTGACGTGAACACCACAAACGTAGTTATGGATATTTCAAGTTCAATTCAGACGCAGTTGTCTGCAATAGATTACACAAAAATTCAGAAAATTCTGTAAAGGACGACAGAAAGTACACCCTTTTTGGAAACGTGATACCTACAACTGACTACGATTTCAAAAAGGTTGCGAATGGAGTATATGCTTTCATGGGCAATTCCTTTTACGGTGTAGAAGGGGTAAAGCGTTTCGTGAACTTTCATTTGCAATGTATCGTCAAAAACCAGAAAAGGATAAGCAAAATATCGAGAGTGTTTCCCTTATTGGGGAACTTTGTGCAGACGCCCATGTTTACGTGTGGAACGTTTAGCAATATAACCAGTTGNATCATTTACATGAATACTGGTGTAGTCTGGTATCCAAACGTATAGGATCTCGTGTCCTATGGTAAAAATATCATGGTTTAGCAGAATAATCGTACCTACTAGAGCATACTTGTTTCAAGCGTTTGACCTTCGTGACCCTTACAACATTTTGAGAAACCGCATACATTTTGTCTGAATGCCACGATGGTCATAAAACGAGGTATTACTGTATTCCAGGTGGCCACACATCAACGTTTACCGGTATTTTGAGAGATTTTCGGAACATTTGGTTGACTGTTTCAGTCCTTCAAAACGCCATAAAAACACTGCACCAGACAATGAGACCACCAACAATTCCTTTCAACAGTTTGAACAGAAGAGAAACTATCAGTTAAAATATCAGCACAACGCACATGGTAAGTTAATATTCAGTATGAAGCGCTGAAAAGTGTGTAAAATTCTGAGCTGTGAATGCATGATTTGTGGTTTGTTTTGATTGCTCTTTTAATAATAAAAGATCCCACTCTCTGTTCTTTCGTTTTCATTTCGGTCCATCAGTATACACGTGACGTCAGGAGGTGCAGTTTGTTTCATGAGGTTCAGGTTTTCCCCAGTTGAAAAATATTAATAGTCAATGTTTGCCTGTGTTCTACGAAGGGACGTTGTTGATATATATATAATATTGACCTGCAGTGTGTTCTGTGGATTACAAAGTTTGGTGAACATGTTGAAACTCTGACATTTTGGAGTATCTGAGTTAGTGTCCGAAATTAGTGACAAGTGGAAAGAGTTAGTAAGTGTGTTTTTTATTTGAGGCAGAGCAAAGTTTGATGTGTAGTGGCAATTCACCGCAAAAGTGTAGAAGGTACAATTAGGTGGTACTTCGCACTGCCCCGTACCTAAACGTAGAACTTCAAAGTGAAATGTATGGGTTCGGTGTGAATCAGTAACAGAAGAATAGAAATGGGATTCCATCCCCCTGATTGTTGCCGCGAATAGTAACCGTTGCGATTTTCAGGAATTTTGCCTTTTCCAGTATGGTAAACCTAGCCTATCACCTCTAGAAGAAAAAGTCAAAACAGAAAATTTGAAAATTTACTCCAATACAAATCATTACCAAAGCAAAAAGGATCATTTGATTGATGGTTTTAAGTTCCTGAGCATGATTTTCAACACACATTTCTGACTGTTGAAATAGATGTCGACAGAAGCGCAAGTGCGTTTCCACGAACTCTTAGTTTCGTTGGCATCTTTACGTGAAGCGCTAACGTTTACAAAATGCTTTTCAGTCCAAATTTTCCAGCAAGGCCATCAAAGTCACTAGGAAGAAATGTAAGGATCTGATGCAAAATAAAGTGAAGTCATTCTGAAGACAAATGGGTTTCCTCTCTGAAGTCCAACAAACTTACTTAAAGTACATTACTTACTCGATAGTCAGTTGAGGCCTCTTCCAAACTTTTTACATTATGAGTAGATAAATTCCATGACCTCTCATTGCATCAAACTACTTATAAACCATTTTGATGACTATTCATTCAGTTCTATTCATTCTTATTCCACAAGACTATCAATCCACTCTGAGCAATCTCTTTACCTGGAGTTATCTCATCTACGTTCCCTTGCATTCGTTGGTCCTAAAATACCGTTTTCAATGCCAGTCGTCTGAAACCTTTACCATCAAAAGACGATTTACCAAACACCTACTGTACTATATGAACAAAAATAATATTTAAGTGTTTAATAAATATTTCATTCCATGAAGAACATCATTTTGCTTCTACCGATGTTAGTAATGTGAAAATTCTAAGCTGTTTCTTCATGATTTTTATGTTTTTGTTTATTGCGTTTTCATATGTACATGCAAATTTCAAGGAAGAATTACACCCCGTGGATTTCTTTAATTCACAGATTAATTTTGGTTTCTGGAGTTTTTAATATTTTCCACACCAAATTTTCTCAATGAGACTGGATCCGCACCCTTGTGTGCATAGGCACACTGTTTTTGTTTTCATCAGTATCTTTTCCTCATAGTGTTCTCTGCTTGTTTTTTTCTGGTTGGGTGTATTTTCATCTTCAACTGTTGTTTTTTTGTGGTTCTCAATACGTTTCAAACGGCGTTAGTTTACTGGATGACCTACACGGTCTATCAACAACATTTTGTAACATTGTGACAATCTTCGTTTACATTTATCAGTTTTTGAACTTTTTTGCTTTTGTTTATTCTAATTTCCAATGACAAATGATTGCTTTTGTTGCATTGTTTTATTTTGACTAAAACGCATCACTGGAAACAAAGAATCAATCAAACCAAGAAACACCACTGACTGCTGCCGTTGTTGCAAAAAATGCCAAGACAAGTTTTCCGCGAAACAAAAATGTCTGACTCCGTTCATTGCCTCGCGTGTCTGTTGCAGTCATAGGTGTAGGAACAAACTAAATTTTGGGGGAGCAAAGGATTTTTGCTCGAACTTCCCCAAGCTTTCTCGGAAGAGTTGTTGTGCGACTTTTTTCTACAAAATTTCTCCCACAAAAATCACTGAGACCTTTTTGTGTTGCGGCCGCCGAAAAAGGTCTTTCTTTGTTTCCTGCAAACGTTGGGTGTCGTTTTCAGGGATTTTGCCTAAACATTTGCGAATTTTTACCGGGATTTCAGGTGATTGGCCCAAATTTTCGGGGATTTGCTCGGATTTTCAAAAAATGAAAACTTTCGGAGCTGCGCTTGCACCCCCACCCCTTACACCACTGGTTCTAGTGGAGTGCGACCTGCAGCTTTTTGTGCTTGCAACTCACGCAAGTATACAAACACAGAAATTAAATTTGTTTATTAAAGGACAAGTGGGAAGTTGCGTAATATGAATTTGATGTAAGTAGTTAATCGCTTCGAACTCAGACCGGGTTTCGCTTATCAGTGTAACAAGAAGTTTGAGCGAACGTTACGTCTGGCGTCTCGGTTATGCTTGAATAGTAGTAGTACTATCGTATGACACCCGTGAGACATTAACGTCAGTGCCCTTCAACCAAGTTTAAAAATCTTCACCACATTCTTGGATCGTGTGGTAGCCACCGCGTATGTGAGTGAAAGAGCAGGTCAGAACAAGGTGATCAACTGCTTGCTTCGGTGCACCGCAGTATGGGCACCTTGGGTTTTGGCTTACTCCCAATCGATGGAGTGTTTGGGAAGTCTTGGCGTGCTTTGCTCTTAGTCGGTTGGCTGCTACCCAGTAGCGTCTGGTTCCAGAGTGGAACCCTGGAAGAGGTACTGCAGGATGTTCACTGACGTCTCCACCGGTTGGTGATTTGCTGTTCCTGTATTCCAGCCACGAGGAACTAATGTCGAATTGTTTTTCAGCTTGAATGCAAGCTACAGTTGTATGTGCTTTTGTTCTTCCCAAATGTACACACGTAGATATGCAATTATTTTTTTTGAGAGATAGCCGAACTGTTGTGTAGTACCAGCTTGAAATAAATAAATTGGTGATCACTCCGCTTTCAGTCATATCTTCGTGCACACAGTACATTCGACAAAATGTTAGTTGATGCAGGTTTTTTCAAGGTGTTCTACGGACCCGATTCGGGTCGCATTGATACAGTGGTTGATTATAACGGCCTTGCGTCTTAAGTCTGGTTGAATGCAACCCGTAATTGGTTCGAAGCAAGAACACCGATTGCTCTCATTTTAGCCCTGGTTTCACGTACTGTATCAATGCGAAAAAGAGTGAAGAATGATCGAACAATGTTCGAACAAAAGCAGTTTACAGCAGGGGTCAGCAAACACCGGGCAGCAGCCTGCTCCAGTCTGTGACAAAATTGTTACCGGGCCGTGCGAAACCAAGGCCAAATTGGTCCAAAAGTGACTGGAACGGCATAAGAACACATTTCGGGTGTCATTGACTAATATACTCCTTGCAGGTCGGAGTATCTTATTGCAGCAAAGCAAGCCCAGATCTCTCACTGATTTAGTGCCATATTGAGTTGCGAGTTGTAACAAGTTTGCATGTGGCAAACATTCATTATTTTATTGAGGGCCAGTACTCAAAAATGCCAGGCTGAAACCAGTCCGTAGTGCGAAAAAGTTTGCCGACCTCTGGATGACTTTAGAATGTTAGAAAGCTGAAAAGTACATTGTTGGCGTCACTACCCGCTCATTGTTTCACGCGCTAGTTTGTGAACGTAACAGTACGATCCGTTCGTATATGAGAGCAGAACTTCTTAGCATTTATCAGACATAGTAACCAGTTGCATGTGTTGTGTCTTTGTAATAAACCTAGCGAAAGGTATTTGGCGTTAGTGACACGCAAACGTTACCTAAAGGCGAATGCTTACGCTAACCTTAAGAAATATATGTCATATCACCATATATAGATCATATTGGAGTCTACTAGTCTGTAGACAATTGTAAACACTCAATTTAATCAAAGAACTGCATAGCCTACATGATATTTCATTGTATAAACTTATGTTGAATTTAAGGCTTTCTCACATGACATCTGAAAAAACTTCGGAATTCATCATTGCCTCCATTACCATCAGAAAACTGTTCAAGGGCGTTAAATAGCTGATGTCTGCAACATATTTCAAGCTCAACGAGATGGTAAATATCGTTCCGAACTTAAAATTGCTTCTCTGAATCGGTTGGTTCAGGCTAAGCTAAGGTGTGCGACATGCGTGAAAGTTTCGTCATAACAGAACAAACGATGTCTCAAGCTATCTTCAACCTGGGTAAGTCACAGTTTAAATCGATTTTGAGCTTGAGCAGTAGCCATTATATGCGACGTAACAAAAGTTTTTCCACATCATATTGCTCTACCTGCAATTTCGGACTACTACCTACTATTGCAACCTCTCCGTTGGCGTTGCGTTGAATGTGTGATTCACCACGAACGGATGTGCGCGAAGAATAACATCCATATTATATATGTGGCGTGAACAAGCAATAATAGAGTGATCGTCGCGTGTCGTCTCTGCTGATACTAACGTGTGAACGATTGAACGTAACAACTAGCGTACGCAAAGAGTGATCACGGCCGCAATACCTATTGTTGCTTGCTGCCGCAGTGTTAAGCTTTGCGCACTTGCCGCCCGAGCTTTCCAATCGCAACTATTTTCCTCCATACTGCCTACATTCCTATACACCTTACTCTTCTATACTGTGTACTTTCAACTACTGCCTAATTTCAACATCGACGTTTGAGATTGCAATTTATTGTCTTGAAGGAATTTTCACCTACTTCAAAATTTACTTAGTTTTTTCTACCAGAAAGCTACTAAAAAAATTTTTGCTTTTGGCTAAATTTCGTTGAAGGTCAAAGTATGCAACTTAGCAGGAATACATGTAGGTTCTTGCACTTCATCATATCATAGGGCTGCGAGACGTCTCATGCGGTTAGGCCGATCCTCACAGCATTTTTAGTTNATGGGTTCATTTCGGCAGCAGCATTATAATCATTCANCACCTCAATGGGTAATCGTTCTCTACTTCGACCTGGTCAAATCACTCCGGTTGTTTCAAAGTAGTCAAAGGAACTCATCAAAGCGAGCATCTTTCTGAAGAACTTCCTGACACAGATCATTGCAGACCTGCCGCACGTCATTGTAGGAATGAAGCAAGCGCAACCAGTCTTATACGAAGCTTGACATCGACGTTGAGTAAAGTCGCTTCTTGAATCCAAAGTCATTGCACTTCGTGTACCAATAATTGCGAGTAGTGATTGCAGGAGCCATGAAGCAGCACACAGGAAATAGCTCGCCTAAATTTTTAATCAAAGGTGTGCAAGATTTTCTCAGGACTGGCACAGGTCATTGTATGGTTTGCCACGGTATGAAAAAGCCTGGGCTACATAGTTATTATTTGTTGAGTGCATAAGGCACCCTTATTACATAAATCTTAGAAGCATAAAAAGTGCCACCAACGAACTACGAGGAACGTAACGCAAGTGTTGAACAAGGAAACGCTGTCCAAATACAGTACAAAAAGATTGAGGATTTGGTACTCTGCTGCCATCTGAAATTGCCTGTAAGGATGATTGGTTTCCTCTCCGATAGACACAATGCGCTCAGTTCAACCTGTCTCATTACAGTCTGAATACTAGAACAGTGAATCGCGTATCAGGAACATCAGCCACGGCACTTGCCAGAATATTGTGCGTGGCAACGCCTGGTTCGAATACCCAGGGTCTCGCGCTTGACTAACACTTCTTAATTGTTTTCCTGCGTTCTAGGCCAGGGTTGGATAATTAACTTTGCTCGGGGTCTACTTTGAGAAGGCCGAGTTCAGCGGAGAGCGGTGCGTTCTTACTGAAGTAAAAGCAAGTCTCGGTTTAGTTAGACTCAGCACTAACATCTACTGTGATAAGTTTGAGGAAATTTCAGATTTGAAAATTTTCTTGCACGTTTCTGCGGGCCACTGAAAACGCTGTGGCGGGCCACGTTTGGGCCGCGGACCTTGATTTGCCCACCTTAGTTATAGGCTATACTTACGTGTCAAAATTTTAAAGAGTTTTGTGTTTACTGCGTTTCGTAGGTAGGCTAAGAAAGTGGCAACTTTGGCATTTATCCTTTTTGAGTGAGCGAAAGGTGTAGAGCCGAAAAACACCACACTTTAGCACTGATAAACTAGATTTAAATTGGTGCATCCAGTTAGCAAGAACAAGGGACGCCTGTTCCAAAATGTAGATCAGCTATGTCCAACGGAATACCATTGCTGTGCCAAATGTTAAGTTAGTCTCTTTAAATTAGGACCGCCCATTNAATCACCTGCATTGTTCTCAGTAAATTAAATTTTAGNTCAAGCTGCTGCAAACGTTCAAATCCTACCAGTAATGATAGCGACGTTTTGGCACCTCTAATCACGTCATAGCAGTGATGTCACAGGCGTGTTTAAAGTTCCAGTGGCCCCACAAGGTAGAACTCAGTTTAGTCTAAATCTTGCAAATGGTGTAGAGTTCAAAAATCAGAAATGAGTTTTGCACCTCAGTAGATACATACCAAACTTGCCAGTATGCAATCCTGATGCGACAGAATGGCCCTCACGAACACTGCATCCAAAGTCAAATTTAAGATTGTCAAAATAAGGAAAAGTTGTGATTAGTATTGTAACCACAAAACAACGAAATCAACTTGGCTGCACATGAACCTTGACTGGGCCATGGGTAGCTGATCTAGGCCAACTATAACAAAGCAGAAAAAGTTTGCTGTAATGGACGTTTGTATTTCAACCATATAGTTAGTTCATCTTTCAACACCTTTGCATGACTGCTGTGGCGAAAGCGACAGATGTGAGGTGATCATCCTTGCTTTTATTTATTTCAGTACTGGAAAACATGCCCAGGATTATTTTACAACAAAACCAGTTGTTTCATCACAGTATCATTGGTGTCATTTCGCACGTCTGAATTCCTTGTTCTTGTTCTGATACCCCGTTGTCAATTAAAGACTAAAACATGCCTGAACTTGCTTTATATTTTTATCAGTGAATGCAGCTGCATGGTAATTCACCAACTGGCAGGGCTAAACTTAATCAAAGAGAAAGCTGCGTGATATCAAGTCCAGTGGCGTATCTATCCAAAATGGCATCCATGGAAATGTTTAAATGTGCGCCCTATTAATAATTTAAATATTAGATTTGGACACAATTTTTTCGGAAGATAAGCTATGAAGCAGGTGAATATTTTGAAACAGAAAATGTATGTTTATTTTGCTTTCAACGTTGCAGCTAATAAACTGGTAAATTGTCCATAATGACCAGAACATGCTGTCATACTTACTTAATTTTGTTATAAAGATTATAAAATTCAAGTACTGTCTGTACAGAAGTAACAAAAATCAGCACGGATTGATGTTATTTAATGGAAATAGATCTCGCCATACGGCATCTTCAGTCCATGTAAAAACTGGTGGAAGTACGCAAAGCAGTGATTATTACGAAACAAAGACAATGGTTGCGTGAAAAACATATTGAGCTAGCGTTGACAGTACCGTAAATAAGCATGTAGAGTAAGCACAAACAAGTTTATAAAACATTCAGATAAAAACAAAGATTATAAAACATTCAAATAAAAACGATGCATAATTTTATATTGTATTGGTTGATCAAATTGCAAATCTCACAAAAATCACATGACATATTGCAACTACGAACGACAATTCTTTTGAACCGAACCACATTTAATTTGGATGGTACGAAAGTTACGCATACAAGAGAAACACGATGTTTGAACGTGCCACAGCCAAACCACTTGACAGAAAAGCTAGCTCATCTTTTCGCTCATGAGCAATGCCCCCTCTAAGTAGGCCCGTAACCAGCTTGGGACACCAAGGAGAAAGAAGAGTTTTCTGAGAACGGCCCATTTTTTTACACTATGTCCAAACAGTTTTTCCAGGAGGGGGGAATTTTCTGGCCGACTTCGCACCCCTGGTTACGGCCTTGCTTCTGTGGTGCGCAAAATGCGCAGTTCCACCAGACAACGTGGGCAGTGAAATCGCAATCTTGCGAACTTATTTGAAAATTGATATTGTATATAGATCGCATAGCCCTTTTAAAGCTTGGAACGCTCCACTGTTTGTGTGTCTACATGGGTTGCCTAACTGCATGCGGTTAGTGCGCAACAAAGCAAAACATTTGCTCGGTGTAGAATTTTCTTAGCGGGAACAGTGTTCACGAGTTAACACTTTTTGCTCAACTGGTACGGCAACAATACTAACTGCTGATGTTTCAAGGAGTAATTGTGATTCTCTTCTTCAATCTATGAACTGGGGCATTCTGTTTAGCCAGAGGTCTTAAACTTTTTCAGGCTGGCCCCATTTCGCGTTAGTCATTGATAGTCGTGCCCAGTGGTGGGTTTAAGGTTGGGGGGGCCCGAGGCAAGACTAAAAAGGGGGCCCCTCTGATGACGTCATCATACTCAGCCAACCGTGATAAGCACT
>JGI24159J19872_10007716_pt1 | contig 14085 bp, 9 predicted proteins | sample Ectturendosymbi4_FD_19872 | JGI IMG/M metagenome (IMG submission 19872) | reverse complement strand
TTGTGCCCAGCCGGATGGCTCAATGAGCAGTCTATTACAAAGCACTGGTTCCAGTCCGTACGTACTTGTCCATATAGTTGGGCCACTGGCCGCAACAGTGCCTTTTGTGTAATTGCATCTTGCATTATTTTATTTACACGAAATTGTTAAAATACTAAACATTCCTAGAAAATCTCGCAGGCCGATTTGGAACCTTTCGGGGGCAGGTCTTTGGGGACCGCTGGTATAAGTAGTTCGGACAATAATTTCAATGGATTTGCCACTGTGATCGGATTAATGCAGGAAAAGTTGATTTTTTAGTTCAACTTCACACCGGTCCTTTACTAGAGACATTGACGAAGACGCCACAGTCTCCTCCAAAAGTTCGCTTGTTCTTGATTTGCTTCTCCAACGCTTGACCTTGAATTTTCAATTTACCCTCTTAAGATTGCTCACCAAATGCGAACACCCTATAATCTGCGGAGTGTGCTTCATGATATGCTGATATAGAAAATTTTCTGTTCGCCGAGCGAGAGTTCCGTCACACGTGGCCAACAGTAAATGTTTTCATCTGTTCGACAGTCTCTTTGCCTATCTGATGGTGTAAATAAGTAACTCTGGGATCGTGTCTCAAAGTGAAAGCATTATGTGTTGATTAGTTTCGGCCCAGTGTTCATTTTTATGTGACACAAACGCTAACTGCTTCTTCCGCTGGGCTGTGTTCGGATGAGGCAGTGCAACGGTTGGCAATACTTGGTATTTGTCACACTTTCACAACGTCTACTCAACACTTGTCAAATGCCCGTGTTGGCCAATCAATGCTGAATAATGGAATCACCATGGTGTTGTTTGAAGTGTCTGCTTGTGCTCATAGGCTGAGGCAGATTTAGGGCCTAAATCGTTAAGTGAATCCCGTTAAATTACAGTGAAATCTTCACCACAAATCTGGTCGGGAGCGGTGTTGAACAAACGCTCCTTTCTACGTAGATGGTTCGCTGCGAAACTACAGTGTCTGGAATGAGTTTTTTGGAACGACATCGAAATTAGCAACGTGGTACAAGTTACAGAAAAATTGGTGAAGTGTCTTTATAAGCTGCCCAGAGTGTAACGGCGTGACACTTGACTTACAAAAATACCAGCTTTTACATTTTTGACGTGAAATTGTTAAAAGAATATTAACACATAAAAATTTAATTACAAAATGAGCCTATTAAAATCCTTTCCATTTCATTGTCTGCTAACGCTTCGTAGCCGGGCAATAGAAATGATTTGTGTGACTTCGGGTGTATATCAGCCATTAAAATATATGACGGGCATGGGCAAACCACGGCCCATTCAGCTCTTATCTAATCTGCCACATTTGTCCAAAGCGCATTGATAAAACCGTTGCATGTTTTTGCATATCTCGTTTGTATTGGTTTGCCTGAAGCAACTACGTCCAACCCGCGGGCCGCTTGCGGCCCAGTCGAAGGTTTTGTGTGGCCAGTTTAGGTTTTTGCTGTAAGTGGCCCACATAATGACAACCTGTCCTTGTTTTGATAATCTTAAATTTGGCATTTTTAATGCAGGCGGCCATAGGTTCTATTTTATCACATGTGCACCGCGTTCTGAGAGATTTCCGTATGCCCACTGACATCTTGGTTCAAAACTTTTTACTAGTTTTCTGATATATCCCCATGCTGTTCAATTGGCACTAAACTTGCTATGAAATCAAATTTACGGAGTGGTTAAAGGTGCCAAACAGTCGTTACCATTGCAGTGAGGATTCGAACTCTTTCATTGCAGTAGCGTAAACTAAATTTAATTAGCTAAGATTTTAGTAAGCCATTGAATGTGCGGCCCTCATTAGCATGTCATTCAATGTGCGGCCCTGGTTAAGATAGTGAACATTCAGCAGTGACATGATTTTTGACTTATTAAGCAATTTCGGTTGGACATAGCTGGCCTAAAGCAATCCATTCCTCTTCTACCAATCCGGCCCGCGGCCAAATTTTGGAATCTAGTGCAGTTTGCGAGTCAAAAATTTTACCTACCCATGGCCATGAGCTCCTTGCTGTGCTTTACAGATGGACCTGGACGGGTTCATAGCTGGTGTTGATCCGCGAACGATGTTCGTGAAAAACCAGCAGTTTTGCACCTCGTTAGCGGGGAATCCCCTACCGCTGCTCACGATCACCGCCTTGCCGAAGAGTGATGGGATCCGATCGTACGAGGAAGCTGTGGAAGAAATGAGTAAGATCCTGTTTGCGTGGAAGAAGTGTTGCAGAGCGTTTCCGCTTTCGCGTTGATTTACTTATCGTGTGAATGGCCTTACTCAGCATGCAGCGTTGCTTTAGTTAGACCATGCACAAACGATGCTTACCGTTGTGCGCAGCAGTCTTGCAAGGGGACCTTAACTCGTGAATCATTCAAGGAAGTTAGAATAGCTTTATCTTCCCCGTGCCTGGCAAAGACCTCAGTGATTGTCATACTACCATCAACTTTGCTGCTGATGTCGATTTGCGTCGAAAGCTTAACCTCTGGCCCGCTGCTTATCACTAGGAACTCGTTTTCCTGTGATTATCTTCCGTGTTTCGCTTTCGCATGAAAAGGGTTTGTATTTCGCTTCCACTTCGTTCAAAAACATCGTCCCAAGCTGCGCCTGTAGCATCTTCCTTGGTCTCCTCGCAGAATCTCGACCGTACATCTTTCTGACTGCGCGTGTCCATCCCGGAGAATCAAACGCCTCGTGGACGATGAGGGGCACACTTCGGCTCCTGCTCACTCCCCCTCCACCAGTCGATTTCAGCGGAGTCGTGGACGACGCCAAACATACTCTGGCTGCTGTAGCGGATGAACTGAGACGGTCATACATCTTCAAAATCGTTCCCATGCTTAACCCTGATGGTGTGATCAACGGACAGTAAGGAGAAAAGTTTCATCACAAGGCTGATGCGAGGATACTTTTCCTTGCTGGAGTTCTGTTTTGAAAAGTTGTTTAACGGCACATATGCTGCATTGTAGATAGAGTTCTAAACCCTTTGAACAATATATTTATGTCTTTTGCGAAATACTTGGGCTTTTTAGAAATAATTTTGGCTTCTGAAGCGCACATGTCAATGTTGTCTGGACAACCTGGTGCAAAAAACGTAGCCTGACATAGATTGTCTCCTGTGCTAGTTGACAGCAGTTGAGGAATTTCAACAATAGCCTGTTCGTTCGTAGTCTCCTGCGTTGATTACTTTCAGCGGATAGCTCATCAAAAGCAGGAGAGTTAAGATCCCACTTTGTTTCATTTCTCCCCAGCCACCGATGCTCTCTCAGTGGTGAAGATCTGAATCGCACTTGGATCGATCCTGACCGCGAGCTTTTCCCCACCATCTACCACACGAAGGGCCTGCTCCAGTATCTGCAAACAATACAAAAAGGTCAACTTTTTCATTTTCTACTATGCGAAACTTGGTATTTGCCGAATTTAGACGTGGAGTGTGATTAAGTGTCTACCTGTATGCGTTATGATATGATGCGTGTGGCGCGTAACGCCAAGTTCGTTTGCCGCTCACTGACTTTAACTTTTCAACGTGTGTTTGCAGTAAAGTTTTTAAGGCATTGGATACACTTCGTTGCATTTTGATCGCACCGGTTCATATATGAAAAAATAAGGTTTTCTGCAGCTGCTTTAGGATAGTTTGCTGCATTTGTGAGTTTGTTGCTAAATTCATACTGTTACTGCTGCTGCAAAGACCACTGCTTTTTTTCATGGTGTTGGGAGTTTGGCCAGAGAACTTTCGCAAAGTCAAAACTCCCCATGAGTTGGGGCATCTTCTAAATGAGTTCTGTGTCGTGGAAGTGCGTGTTTGTGCAGATGACTTTATGCAACGAGGTGTGATTGTCGCCGGCACTGCGGAAGATGGCCTGACAAATAAAATATTTTTTCCTGCGCAGCTCCCTTAGTTTACTGCGACTATCATGGACACTCGCGGAAAATGAACGTCTTCTTATACGGATGTTCGCACAGAGATTCGATCGCGTCGGGTGAGGCCTCGACTGTTGTTGACGGTCCTGACGATGCTGGTTACAAGGTGGGGGGATTTCAAAAAAATGGCTTTTCAACACAAACTTACTTGTAGAAGTTGGAAACTAACGTTTCCTGCTGTTTTTGTTGTTGTTTTCCTTTATAATCTACCTACAAGTTGCGAAATGCGTCTGTTCCTCGAAAGCTCGCAGAAAACCTATAACTTTTCATTGTCTCTGTCACGCATTCGGTTTTGTCTTCAGCGCATTAAATTTCTTCTCAAGCAACTACCTGCGGAGGTCCTGCACAACAAACTCAAGTTACGTTTCTGCGGAGCATAACGCTGAAGGGTCACACGTTACCTCGCTATGTCTCCAAGCTTTCCCGCAGTTAAAGGCGGTCAGTCACACAGAGCTTGTCGTTGCAGACCCTCCCCAAGCTGCTCAACCACCTGGCGCCCACCTTCTCGCTGAAAAACTGTAGTTTCGTGGTCGAACGCTCGAAGATGTCGACCGCGCGCGTCGTGGTCTGGAAGGAGATCGGTGTGACTCGCAGCTATACCATGGAGAGCACATATTGCGGCTGTGATCAGGGACAGTTTCGTGGGAAGCAAATTTGCACGCGAGAGCTCGAAGATATGGGATCGCGCTTTTGTGAAGTGCTTCTTCATTTGAAGGCGCGCAACAAAACCAGGGGTCTCCCGGTCTTTGAATTGGACGACGATGGATTTGTGTAAGTTGTTTTGCTAGCCCAGCTATTATCGTTAAGTTTTCTTACCTTTCTCCCTTGCTTTTGCACTTAAAAATGCTTTTAATACATCCCCGACCCGTGGCTTCGTGATTTGAATCATATGTTCTATTCATTCGTCCCACAGGTCATTGTTTCTCAATGTCGTGATTCTTTTCATAACACAGTGTGGGCCAAAAGTATTTACATTTATTAGACATTTACATGTTAGACATTTTACAAGTACAATTCGTCAAAGTTAGCTTTGCTTCTTACATTTATTAACATATTAGATATTTTACATGGAATATTTTATCTCTCAAGTGCTTAAAATGTCCACCTTCAAAATTGCAACAATCTTCATATCTGTCCAAAACACTCTGACACCGAGCACGACACAAACTGCGATCTCCATCACTTTCAGTTAATGCGTCTGAAATGTAATCTCTCGATTCATTCACTGGTGATTTCTAACATAAACCTTGTTCTTGACTACGCCCCCAAAAAGAAATCCATTGGTGTCAGGTCAGGCTAACGTGTTGGCAATTCAATGCTGACGCGCTTTCCAATCCAACGCTGCTGAAAGGCTTGATTAAGATACTTCCTCACTCTCCGTGCATAATGTGGAGTTGATTTCATTTATAAAATAAGCGATCCATCTAAATGAAAAACAAATTTATAAAATTTAAAAACGTTTTAAAGATATGAATAAGTAGCATAGAATAAGGGATCAGTATTATTTTCTGTGATTTATATCTAAAACGTGATTGTTAAGGTAAAACAGATAATGAAGTAACTGAAACGTTACTTTGGTCCACCCTGTGTAAGTCTGCTCCCCAAAAATGCGATTGCCCAGTGGCTAGCCACTGCAATTATCTCCAGGTGTTCAGTGAAGTCGCAACTGGTTTACTGGAAACAAAATTGCTTTAATCAGGCGAAAATTCAGTGAATGAGAGGCTTTTCATGGGTGGATCTCCCCCCGGCAAGCAATTTACACTGTTCCGAAACCGGTCTCTTTGCATTCCAGGAACAATCAAGAAACAAACGAAGATGACGAAATTTTGAAACATCAGCACCAGACTCCCGGATGTCCGGCAAACTCTGACGCCGAACTGACTCCGGACGAAGAAGATCCTCCTTTGAATACAACTTTCGTTTCGGACGACTTTTTCTCTCCATCATCCGGCGAAGAATCGCCCAAGAACTTCCATCTGGAACATCCGTCGTCGTCGAAAACGGATCTGTCGTTTTGGCGTTACGACCCTGGCACCCTCTCCGCTGCAGACTTCGGCAACGAAATGAAAAGCAGCAACTTTGATGCGTTCACTCACGCCGCTCGTCTCCCGCCAAGAGTCGCTGACAAGTTCAGTCCCAGGCCGGTCAGGGACGACCGCGGGCACTTGCCCGTCATTAACGCCAAAGTGTCACCTGAAACAGGCCGGTTGATTAGCTACGACTACGGCGAATCGGACACTGATGTCGCCACTGCGCCTCGACCCTTCGAATCCGGTTTGGTTCTCAGGAGAGAGAAGTCTTTGCTTTTGCAACCCGATCGCGGCATGCCGTCCGAACTGTCCATCACTCCCCTGACGACCTTGGGACGGGGTGGCGTCGTCGACGCTCCCGATCTGAAGACAGCGCGGGCGAGGCGGCGTGCGATGAGACGGTGAACGTGACTGGTCTGTTCGGTCCGTAGATAGTTCGGGGGCCTGCTGTGGCACGCGTCCCTTTGCTTCTCGTTCACTGAGGAGGTCGACCGTCGCGCACACCTGACGCAACTTCCCTGAGCTTGGTTTTATGCGGTTGCGGCTGTGCAGTGTATGTGATGATGGGCGCGCTCAGCGAATATAGGTAGAGTATGGTTGTGCCGATTAAATTACCTTCAAGCAACGCGTGCAAAACGTCGCAAATAACACTTTGAGGCGGACACAAGCGCGTTGTGACGTAAGCCATTTACCGAAAATGAAATACGTCATCAGTTATTGTTCAACAGAAGTGTCAACTGTTAAGTCAGAAACCCGATTGAAGCAATTATGAACTGTCATTTGTTTCCACTTTACATTGAGGCACTATTTCGCTGCTTCATTTAGGTTTTAAGTTATTCTGTGTCGCAATTGTCAACAAAGCGTTGAGACATGCAAGTTACAATGTCAACTTCATATACTATCCCCGCTTGGCGCTGTTTCTTGTCACTTTCCTTCCTACTCATCTAGCAAATTGTTTACCTTCACTACGAGCAAGTTTGCCTCGTGCGTTTCACTGTGTTCTTTATGTTTGTGTGTGTCAACTTTTCGCTCAATACAAGATGTCAACATCTGGTGTTCAGACATGCTGAGTTACGAAGGTTACACGGAAAGAAACACGATTCGAAACGTTTTTTAATTGTCTTTCAAAAGTGGTTATGAAGCATGAGAAACCGGGTATACTAAACAATTAACAAGGATCTTTGTGGACTCAAAGAAAAATGGTGAATACTTAGAATTCTTTACCTAAAACGATTTGTGGCGTTCTTGCTCGAGAAAGCGAAATGCAGTCGACATATCCGGCTTATAATCAGCAAAACCCCAAAGTCTTTGTAGTTGAGGTTTCAATCGGACTATTTGGTATTCGTTCAGGATAATTGATTCAATCTACACGTTATAGCTCCGACCGTGCAGAGTAAGCTAGAAACTCATTTTTGGCGTTGAAAGCTTTAATTGTTTGTTGCAGCTTGCGGAAATTGGCCAAAGGCGACTGCTTACCCTCAACCTAGGATGGTAGGCTGAACGGAAGGAGAGCGTGTTTCAGCAGCTCAAATGTTTGATTGAAGAAAGTTAGCTCAACATCTCAGCACATATTTCAATTAACCTAGGACTAATATGGAGCAAACCATTTCTACCTTTTTACTTCGTTCTTTGTTTTTACTCTTACACGAACCACTACGCATTTTCAATAGATTGACATCTGCCATGGACGAAGTGAGGACAGTCCCGTCGCTACGGGGGCTTTGGTGGGATTAGCCTCCCCAAACAAAGCTCCAAGCCCCCCAAATGAAATATGAAACACTATAAGTTAGTGGAATTTTTGTCAAATTTGAATGTCAAGCCCCCCCTGCACGAACGTCAATCCCCCCCGCACAAACGTCAAGCCCCCCTGTTGACGACTTTCTGGTGACGGTTCTGAGTCAGGAGGGGTACATTGAATTTTAACGTTTGATGAGTTGCTGCTACACGTTATCTATAATTATTTCAGAAAAAATTCTGAGACTTCCTGGCTTATGAAGTTGATGTTCTGTGATACAGCACAGTAAATGTTCTGACTTGGCCGCCGGCAGAACTTTTTAGGTGAGGAAGCAACTCGCTGAATATGGTTGTTGATAGTCAAACGAAAAAAAACATGTGCAGGTGTTGAAGGAACTTTTAACAAATGAATTTTAACAAAAAAGGTTGTTAGGAGACTTGTTATTTATGCATATAGAGAATATCCTTGAAAGGCGTTTTGCAAAACGGTCCACAGGCGGTTGAGGGCAATGACAAAATGATGTAATGAGCTGTACATGGCTTGACCAGGTACATGCTTCACTTTTTTTCATTTCGCCTCCCGGAAAAAAATCTTGCTGACCTCCTTGTCAGATACAGCAGTGAATAGATGGAAGTGTGAATGCAGCTACATATAAAGCTCATCACGATATACTATAATTGGAGGTTCCTGCATGCTTCCAGGTTTTCAAATTTTGAGTTAACCTCGGCTTTGTACTGGCACATTATTTTGGACTCGAGACCTGGCACTAAACTCAAGGATACGATCTCAGCAAAAGTCAACATATTGCATTCTTTTTAGTGTGTCACTTTTGTCAAAAAATTCCATTTCTTTTACTTTCTACAACTCGAAGTTACGTGCCCACGTCTGTGCATCTAACTGTTAATAGAGTAGAGGTAGTTTGTGCAGATAAAAACTTGTATTGGCGGAAAACTCACAGGTACTGCGTTTCCACTACGAGGTGATGCAGATGGAGCTAATGGCTAATTTAGACAAGGTTTGTTACAATTCAGACAAGTTGTAACTTACAACTCACTGTTTCATTTGCGGATGACCGATCCCGTTAAAACATATAGCATCTGTTTCTTTTCATGTGTCGTGCGTGTGTGTGCGCGCGCGTGCGCGTGGTTTTTATAAAGGTATGCATGTTATTTTGCTTATACTTTTCGACATACGCTCCCGTACTCTACACCACGGGCCTCAATGTTATCTTCGAGACAAGTGAGGTTAAACAAAACCACGTGAGTTCGTCAAATTTTCAGAAGTCGTTTCATGCAGATTGAAAAAGGGGTTTATGTAGGTCCTGTATTGACTTGTGCGTGCTCTTCAGAAATCTTTAGATAAAAATGTCTGGCTTCAGCCTTGTTTCTGATATAGACTGTACAGCAAATCACCTGAGACGGGGGATAACATGAAATGGATAATGCTTAAGTTTTTCTTAAAAGATACACTCAATAATGCTGTCAAAAACTTATCATAATTAAACCAATTTTTGATGCCTCTTGCTTGCACGTATTTATTAACTTTTGATTGTAACAGTCAAATTTCGAAGAAAACATATTTGTTTTTTTGTTGTTGCTGATAACTTTTCAATAAAACAGACAGGATTTTCACCCACCAGGAAAGTCTTACCCAGATATCAAAGCTTCACAGATGATAGTTTACTGTATCTTGCTTAAAAAGTTTGCCTTTTGTATATGGATCAAGACCTAATAAAGACCACCAACTAGATATCCTGGTTTGGAGGCGGATATGCCAATAGGCAACGCTATCAGCCAATATTATGTGCATCGCAAATGGTTAATTTTTTGAACAGTTTCTGATGACAAATTACGCCTGACGTCAGACGTTCCACAAACCGAAAGAAAACCGGTTCAGCGTGATGCCAAAACATTGGGGGCGTCCGGTATTTTAATAAAATTGAAATAGATTTCCATCAATTTTTTCTTGAAAACAAGGTGAGCTCAATGTAAAAGGGTTATTGACTTTCCGGATTTGCCACCTTAAGGTCCGTCCCACAGACGATGTCTTCCCCGTCTTCTACTGCATGCTCTAAACATCTATGATTGTGGTCATTATTGTTTAAAAATTAGGCATATCCTGGCCCTTCCTGGTCTCAATAGGCACCGCGCTAATGGCGACAGGCAGACTAAGTAGATCCGATTTCGATTCAGAGTACAGATGCAAGTGTGAGTTGTCTTATTTTCTTAGATTAGTGACTTGAGGTGAACAAGATTTGGTGCATAGTTTTTCTGTATCTACCAGCAGCACCACTGCACTGAAAAATAATTTTAAGCAACGCTGTACAGCCTGGTTGAAAAACTCAACTCTGCGTGGATAGACTGAGCAGATCTTTGCTTGTGTTTAAGAGTTCAACTGAATGCAAACACTTAAACACTGGCTTTTATTTTTTGAAATCAATTGTAATCAAATCTTCCAAATAAAGCCGTATTGATAGATTTTGTTGCTGCTGTGTGATGGGACATTTAAGAAAAACAAAACAAGAGGTGTAGTTTCTTTTACCTACTTTATTTGAAGAAAAAGACGTTGCTCATTTCAAAATATGTTACTATTGACAAGAGTGTTTTAATGTCAACGGTTATCTGAGGAGTCACTGCTAACCTTATAGAAGATCAGAGTTCTAGAAAATAAAGATGGTGGGTTTAGTTTCAACCTTTCAGTGCTCATTCTTTTGATTCAAATCATATAAACGTTTTTCAATACAGCATGTCAGGAAACCATAAATGATTGTATGCATGAAAATGTGATAACTTTATATACTCAACTGCACTGAGCAACACAACAAACATTAAAATATTTCACAGAAAGGATATAGAATGCATGGGGGAAATTTCTTCAGTTAATTTTTTTCGTTTTGAACTAGTTTGCAGGATAATTTTTTAGCAAAATCCACTAAAACTTTCTTACCAGTATGGATTAAGGAACCTCTTTGAAAACGTGTAAGCGTGAATGTGCAAAAGGCTTCTACGTTTTTTCTTTTTCAGTATTGCAAGAAATAAGGCAGCATGCAATCATAAAGGTATTTTCTTCAACAGGTTTCAAAGCTCCAGCGTAATGAGGTCATTTACAGTAGATAGAAATATAATTAAATCTTCAGTAGAAATATAATTGTATCTATTGTACTTCTTATTCAGAGCGGGCCGTAATCAATACGCTTAGAACTCGTCCTCTATAGAAAGTGCATTACACGTACTTCAAATCAGAGGTGTAATAGGGCGGGAACGCGTGGGAACAGGGTTCCCACACCTTTTTCACGTTTTGCTGTAACATGAGTTTGAAGCTGTTTTGAAATGGCTAGTTTTTGGGTGCGTTCCCACACTTTTTTAGCACTACAGTACATCCCTGCGTATAATCCCTGAAAGGCACGCACGCCTTTTGTTCTTCAAGGTTCTTGTAACACTTCCCAAGTGTAAGAAATGGTTGATACTTTACCCCAACGAGTTTCCAAAGTGGCTGCTGATAAACAGTACGAAGAAATTGAGGTATAATTTCGATTTTGATTCTGACCTAAGCTTTTCATTATTTTCTTCGCCCTGCTCATATATCATATATGTTAGAATATTAAATACATTGCTTAAAAGCTGAACTGTTTCTGAACACAGATCAGCAGGCTGTGCTGGCGTAGACCCACCACCGGGGAAAATACGGAAAAATTCGATCCAACGCTGCCGGACAGCCTCCGTGCCCTTGTGTAAACAGCCGTGATTAAACCGTTTATGTGAGATTCGCTAAACTCACAACGCCTCCATATCGGTCGAGCAGGTCATGCGACTGAGTCACTCGTCTCAAGCTGTTTTCGCTTCTTCCCGCCCCTGTAATGCGTTGATCTGCGCCGAGGTCATAGGCCACGCTGTGATTATGGACGCTCATCACACTCCAGGCTGCATCACAGATTGGCTTCATCAGCAGTACGACCAGGCGTAACAGGCCACCAGCTAAGAGTGCGACCCGCTGAGGCAGTGTATTCCCCTCGGTCTCTTTGATGCTGGTCGACTGTGCTAAATTTTCATAGGATCGAAATGTAAATATCATGTTTGCTTTATTGGCGTGAAGAGATTTTCCATGGCGTTGCAACTGCCAGGTGGGTGGCAGGACTTTGGGGTAGGAAATTACTTTTTTTCCGTATATAAAAAACTCAAAGACAAAAATCATTGCTGTGCTTTTGTTCAGCAGCATCTGCCAGAAAAACGCGACAGGTGGGAACATTCCTTATTGCAAACCGAACGGCAGTTTATTTGAAGACTTAATTGGGGTTTTTGTTTCTTGGTTTTCAAGATGATGAATGTATGAAAAAGCATTAGCAAACAGGAGTTTTTTACGAAGATATTTATATTTAGAAACGTAACGAAACGTTCTGGCAAACGTCAGACCATGACAACAAATAAATCATTGAGGTAAAACAGCAATTACATTTCGCTGTATACTGCAGATGCAATCCATTTCATATCTGCTAACCTCACATCAAAAACTTTCTGTTTGGATGATGGTCACACATCTAAGCAAAAGTAAATGTAAAACTCCTGATGAGTGTGAAAAAGAAGACTTCTCTTTAAAGCATAATGACTTCAATTTAAAGAATGTACAACTTGAAAACTCGCAAAACTTGAAATATCGCTGAAAGCTCGTTTCTGATGTAATTAGACGTATTTTTGAAGATGTTTTTGCCAAAACCTCAGAGAAATTCTCCAGGCCACGAAAAAGCAAAACGAGAAACATGGTGTATTTTTCCAGCTGAAGAGAGCGCAAAATTAGGCATAACTCTCATACGTCTGTCTGCGCAGATGTTTTTTTAATTTTACTTGTTGATTGGATTTGGTGCGCATGATGACATAATCAAAGAATATTTTACAAATGCAACTTGATAAAAATAATTTACTGTATTTACATTATCGTTAATCCCGTCATCAGATTTTTACCTTACAGCGATGACGTTAGGAAACCATAAGATTTTTTGTAAAGTTTTATAGAGCTTGTGGACGTTATTTATGGATATGGTCTCAAATGCACCTCTAGAGCTACCAATATCATCAATTACACGTTGCTAGATTATGTGCGCAATTAAGAAGCTGAAAGAGTTGATAATCAACAAACAGAGCATCCGATCAAACTTTTCAACGTAGAACTATTGGATGCAACATACGTTCCAGATATAATCAATATTCTAAACAGCGCTTAATGATATGAGCTTGTACCTTTTTGTGTCGCAAGATCATGAGCAAGGCTTGAGTTTACTTTAGGAATTGTTAGGACTCTCTCGCTTCTCGGAGAGTGCCCACCTCGATTATCAACATTGCTAACAAAGGCGTGAAGTTGCACATCTGATTTGCAGCTTTCAATGCATTACGTTTATGTCTCAAAGCACCATGAAAAGTGCTCTCTGAGGGTGGACAGCTCGATAGACTCTTGGCTGCAAATTCTGATTGTGAAACAAGTTTTTGTGACATTTCTGTTTTGTGCTTGCAAAATAATTACAACCGGGTTTCAAAATTGATTCCGTAAATTGTTAGAAATAACCTTGACAAAAATAATTCGCATGCTTTTCTTCAACGATGTACATCTTCATATAAGTTTCTATCCGCTCACTCCATTTGCGTGATGCCTTTCATAGATCTCCCGTTTTCTCCCAGTGTATAACGCTTATGTATCAGAATGACCGAATGCGCAAGTAAAGTGGTAAAGTAGCACTGGTGCGTTGTCTCGGCAGTGATGGACTTAGGGTTGGCGGGGCCCAAGGCAAGGCTTAAAAGGGGGCCATCTGATGACCTCACCATACTCAGCCAACCGTGATAAAACCTTTTGATCAATACTAGGAAGGGGATATGCGGGCCACCATAGATACGTTACTGAGACTACGGCATGACTGACATACGGTAATAGAAAATGCAAAGGGGTATTCATGATACACAACTTTGAAAACACTGAGAGTTGGGAAGACAAAGCTAGCAATACATTAAAATTAAGCCATAGCAAGCTGGCATCGCCCCCCATCTCTCTAGTTTTACAGTTACTGTAGGTGGCCCTATGAAAACAGAGTACTTACACGTTACAGTGTAGGCCCCTTTGAACGCAGAGTGCTTGCACACAGGCGCGGACACAGGGGGGGGGGATGCGGGGGATGCATCCCCCCACCAGACCTAAAGAGGTGTTGACATGACACTCAATTTCATTGAAAATTATCGCCAAAAATATTTTTTTTCTGCACATTACTTAATCGTTAAAGATGTAAAAAATTCACTTATGCTAACAATTAGTCAAAAACGTTTCTTCTTTTCATTAGGTGAGCTGGCCTTGTTTGTGGAACCTGATATAAAATAGTCAATGATCGCATGGGCGTCTGCAGGAGGGGG
>JGI24159J19872_10007715_pt1 | contig 14087 bp, 8 predicted proteins | sample Ectturendosymbi4_FD_19872 | JGI IMG/M metagenome (IMG submission 19872) | reverse complement strand
AAATGATTTGCGCTTTAGATTAAAGCAGTCGTAATGAATAATAAATCGGAAGAAAACGAAATGTTGACAATGACATGAAACAAACAGACAAGTTTGTGAATACTGTGTTCCGCAGAATCACACAACCATACATTTTTGTTCAGAACAAGGTGAGGGGGATGATTACTGAATGTAAAGTGAGTCACGTTATAGGTTAATGTAGTTGTAATTAGGAATTTCTTGACTGGATTTGTAAAAACAGGGAAAATGTTCGGGGAAGTATGCTACGTAAAAGAACAGAATGGGTTAGCAGGTTGTCGTCTGTGAATATGTTTTGCTTTGATACTAGCATCCACAAGGTCATCATTTCATGTTGAAATGAAGCAAGTGTGAATATTTGCTTATCGGATTAAAGCGCAAGGTAGTGGGCATGCCCTTTCACAACGCAATCGGTTACAGATTGAAGCAATGGTGTGGTTCCTTTGTGCAACATCATCATAGGCTATGCGATGGTTGAAATAGTTAGTTGATGAGCGAAGTAACACAACACAAAGGAACAGCAAAACTTGCAAAAAGCAAAAGCAATAGGAAAAAAACAAAATTTAAACTGCTAATAAGAAATATGTATCTAGAATTCGAACTTTGCAATGGATGGTACTTTCATTAAAAGAAGTCGTAAGATATGAAATGTTAACAATGATGTAAAAAGACAGACAAATTTTGTTAAAAGGCTGCTCTGCAAATATGAAACGGTTGTATTAATTTTATTACAGAACAGGGTGAAACTTACTAACTGTGAAGTGCTTTGTGCTTTACGTTAAAGCAATCGTAATGAGAAATTCCTTGTTTGCTTTTGTTAAAACACGACAAACGTTCAAAGAAGAATGCTATGCAAAAGAACTGATGAAGTTAGCAGGCTTTCGATGCGTTTTGCTTTGATACATCCCCATGGTTATTGAATGATGTTCAAGTGAAGTGATATTGGCCGGTTGCATGAAAATTTGTTTATCGGATTAAAACGTGGCATGCCCTGACGCGTCTTGGCCTTCGACAACCGGTGACGGGTTAGAGAAATGAAGTAACGGGCTTAGACACAAGCTCAAAGTAACAAGTTATCTTTAAAATGTGAAACAAATATAATTAAAANGAAGATATGATCAAAACTTGAAAATGTGAAATATATCACCACAAAGCGGAAATGTTAACAAAATCAAAAACATGTTGAAATATTNAAAAGCAGGAAAAANCGTTGAAAAATACAAAAAACATCAAACACACGAAAAAACATCCAAAACCTGAAAAAATATGAATGAAAATATTACCANAACGGAAAAATATGTAAAAATTGCCATAACGCGAAAAAATATGAAAAATTTCAAAAAGTATGAAAAATATCGGTCGGGGAAAGGAGGTATGGGAAAAACCCACGACATTGCATACCCCAGCTCTACTGGCTGGTCTTGCTGATCTGGCCCAAAACCCCGTAAAATTCCAGACCCTGACCGCCTTGTTTTACTACTGACGATCGCATTGTGAGTATCGGATCGTTGACTTCTTTCCTGAGTCTGTTTGGCTACAGTAATGGTGACATGGGATTGTGGTTTGGGAGCTTGTGTGTTGTCAGTGGACGTGTTGTCAGAGGAACAGCTCTGGCTACAATAGAAAGGGTTTGTTTGTGAATCTACAACCTCCTCACCTGTATATGCTCCAACACAGCAATATGTGAGCTACTGCTTGCAGGAACTGCATTCAATATTTTCTCTTTCCTGGTGTCCCTGACAATGGCTGCATATTCTACAAGTTCCAGGCATTGGGGAGTGTAGAGCCAATAATTCATATTGTGGTTTTTCAACAAATAAATTTATTGGGTTCGGTATTCAGTGCATAAGAAGGGTCTAGAACAGTTCGGCGGCGCCGGTTCGGCGATGGGGCGTTTCGGCGGTTTGTGGTCGCAAATGTTTATTATGCAAAAAGTGTGTTTTTGAAACACTTCAATGGTTAGACTACAAGGAATGTTTGCTTGATAACTGTTTTTGTTGTCATCCTGAGGGCCAGTGTCGTTTACCAGGTTATGCCAGAGGTTGCTCTAAGGCAAACTCCCACTCACATACTTTCAGTCAAATGACAAATAAGCTTTTTTTGGACGTCTGACAATTTTTCTTGACCACCTTGGCCATGAATACCAACAGTGAAAGTTTTCCCAGAGCAATTGCGCAGATTGGACACTGTGGGTATACTAAAAAATTTGGAAGCAACAACATTGATCTAAAGCCCATCGCCGAAAGGACGATAGGCGAAACGGCATCGCCGTACTCTCCCATTCCGCATAAGTACACTTCCACAGGAGGGATAATCTACTACTGGTGTTGATGGGCCCCTATGGGCTACACGTGTGTTTAAATCAAAAGCTTCAAAACTGAAAAGAAAAAACTTTATAACGCTAGTAAATTAATCGAAATTTTAGTAAATTAGTTGAAAATTAGTCAATTAGTAGAAGATTTGCAGCATGCATAAGAACGAGATAATTTAGACACACTATCTGCAGTTGCACAAAAGTATTTCCCTTGGATTTCTAAATCTCAACAATGTTTCGTTGGAGTTATAAAGATTACAAGAAAACGTGTTATTTTACTTTTATTTGAAGTTTCCTTATCATTTCTTAATGAAGATGAAGAAGTGTTTCTTTCTCTGCCACTTACATTCTTTGGCACATTTTCGTAAACATCTGTAAACGAATCCATAGATTGCTTTTAATATAAAAATAGTTTTACTTAATAATGATAAGTTATCATTAGTAACTTGGGTGAAAATTTTCAGCATATACGTAAGAAACAGATAATTTAGACGCACTGACTTCAGTTTCAAAAAAAGGATTTTCTTGGATTTCTTAATCTCAACAATGCGTTGTTGGAGTAACAAAGGTTACAAGAAACGTTTGTGTTATTTTACTTTTGTTTGAAGTTTTCTTGTCGTTGCTGAATGAAGATGAAGAAGTGATTCTTTCTCTGTCACTCACATCCAAAGTTTGACAAGCCTTACAGTATTTATGAAATTAATGTGTGCGTTTCAGCAAATATATTCCAATCATGTGATGTTATATATCTGACCTTTGATTTTGATAGCGTGAAAATGCGTTTACATAAAAAATGTGACTAAGCTGAAGACCTATAATCGCTTCTCACCTTAATGCTCGTGGATTCAAATTGAAAGCAAGCCTGAATCTTGGCTATTTGTAAATATGTTCATCCCACATTAAAAGTGTCATAAGTCTAAAAGTCATGTCACGTTCACAGTTTAGTTATGTTCGTCCCTGAACGTCACATGTCGCTAAACAAACGCAATTTAGAATACATTGGAAACAAACAAATAAATATCGGAAGAATTCAACATTTACAAATTGACTTGTGTACAACAACCTAAAACTCTAGATATTTCTCCAAACATAGTTTTGTGCAAATAATTACCAAATGATCGTTAGAGCATGTACCGTTTAATTTAATTTCCATGTTTTAACTGGACCTCAAGAGTTTCAGCATTGCTTTTCGCGAGTGGTTAAGGAAGATAATACAGCCAGCAGAAATTATGACGTGAAATTTCTTCAGGATGAATCCTTCAGTGCGTAGAGAATCACATATATTCATACACAGTAAAACAATGCTGCTATTGATGCGTAATGTGTGTGAACTGCATCAACAACACTACCTTCTCCCGTTTGTGGCTTGACCACTTCGTAGGTCTCGTATCCGTCGCTCCCTGAAAAAAAAGTAACAACCAAAATAAAACAAATATCCGGAATGCTGATCTACACATATTAGTCAGAAAAGGTAAAGTTGCTTGAAAAATGAGTTTTTAATATCTTTTGCGTTAAGTAATATGACAAACAAAAACGCTAACGAACACTTCTGGAAAAGACCTCTTCACATGTTCTTTACATTTTAGTTATTCAAAATTCGTTGCATAATCTTAGTGATTGCTATAAACTTTGCGTTAGTTACATTGGCTAACTAATCTCCACACTAACAGTTGAAATCAGTGAGGAAGTACTGGAGAAGATGCAATTTTACTTCACTTTAGCATTCATATTTGCGCTATAACATGCTTATATGACTGTTGTGTTTATTATCCAGATGTGGAAAAATTTTGTTTTTGTTTGCGGCAAAACTGCTTTAAAAATTGTCTTTGTCTGTCTTAACTTCTACCAGATTTGAAAGAGAAAGAATAAGCAAAGCTGACGCGTAATTGCAACACGAAACAATGAAACATGCTTTGCTTTCGTAGAAGTTACCGGAGGCGACAACCGCATCACTGGTTCTAAAACAACAAAATGTGCATTGCTCTAGTGGTGCTTCAGCTTTCATGCAATCTCAGAAGTAACGCTCTTCAGGGTCGTCCAGAATGCGGTCCGCGGCCTAAATGCAGCTCAGGGTCACATTTTACATCGTCCGTGACTCAGACCATGTTACATACGCGCCGTCCAAAGCCTGAACTACCCTTCGCTGCCGACTCGAAGGCGGTATCGCTGTGCTTTGATGTGCTGAGAGCGAAACTGAGCGCGAACGCCGTCGCAAAGGAGTGTTTCTGCTTCAAATCCTTTGAATATAAAGATAAAGAATATCTTTGCGTAACAGCATAGTGTCATTGCATACACTATTTACGGTTAAAAACTGTTTGAAAAGACTGCTGGCCCGCTGACGCCTTCACATAATTAATTTCGACGTCAATCAATAACGTTTGACACCCCTGGTCTGCCTTATTCAGTCAAGGATCCGTCTCTCTCTCTAATACGTTGCGAACTATTTCACGCTTTGAATTGCTTTCACTTGTGCTTTGTGTTCTCACTCCGTGTGTGACTGCGTTTACCAGAACCAACACATCTCGCATGACTGGGAGTCAGTTTAGCAATACTCCAATTTTTGTTCAATTGAAACAGTTTATTTACATCCGAGACTTACAAATTCTCGCACATATTGCAATTTAGTTAGCCATACCTTGTCAATATTTAACCATACTTTGATAGCATTAACTTAATGCTGTTATTGTTTATCCACACTGGAACCACATCGTTATTAAAGATAAACTGCGTCATTAGCAACACCTGGTTTTCATCAGCCACATGTTGCACATACCAGTAGCAGTAGAATTCACTTAAATCAACCTTGGTCATAAGCGAGTTTAGATTTAAGTGGTGGATTAAATAGCTATTACAACAAAAATGAGCATATCCGAGAAAAAGCACAAAATACCTTAGTGTCTACGGTATTCATTTAATCAGACAATGCAAAAAAATGATTCAACGATGTTTTTCAGCTGAAAATGCCACTCTAAGAGGACCCTCTAGTTGTTCTTCATCGAATAAAACAAGCTATGTCAACGAAGGCGGTTCAGTCTAGCCTAGAGGCCAAACAGTGAAGTTACTACCGAATGTCTGCAGCAGGTGATGTTGCTTCATCGAGTTCATCAACACCAGGGGTTCCCAACCTTTCTCTGAACATGTACCCTTTCAGCATTTCAACAGATGAGCATGTACCCCAAAAATTTCTTGCTAGGGCATAGATCGACTTTTCCCAATTTTTCATCATGACTAACCATAGATATATTATATAATGATTTTTCGTACAAAACAAAAAGTGGTTTTTGAAAATAATATTCACTGACATAGGCTATGTATAAATATTTGGAAAAAAATAATATATAAATATTTATTCCCCTCTATTGCTAACCTTAAATGTACCCCTTCAGATAGGCAAATGTACCCCCAGGGGTGCATGTGTCCCAGGTTGGGAACCCCTGATCAACACTGTCTCAGTTCTCATCTTTGCTATTTATTTCATTTCCCTCTTTGTTGCGTATCTCGGACACCGGAACTTTTAACGAGCTTTTCCTCAGTAAGTTCATCCCCCGCTTCAACACCATTGTCGATTGCAAACCATTTATCACACTGCTCAACAATGGTGGAGGAGTCAACTGGATGGCTCCTTCGTCTAGCGGTTTCTCAGCAATGAAGTCTTGTCTCCTCCAACAATTTTGGATGGTGGCTCTTGGCATCTTGATCCAGGCTTTCTCGATCGTATGCACTGCATCAAGCACGTGGATGATTGTTGAGACAGTCTGCACTGCAAGTTGACTTTTTCCATCGTCAATAGCATCAATGCGATCACACACCGTAGGTGGAGGACCACACGCCGTGTTTGGAAAGTATACGGCCACACCTACTTACTGTGCTTGTGGAGAGACAAACTCTGTGGATGACAACCTCATATGCAAATTGCGAGGATACACTTTAATATGGCACAACTAAATGAGAGACTCTTGACGCAAGTTATGCGTGAGGTCTGTCGAGATTTCCAGAGAACACATACTTCTTCAAATCACTGGAAACAAGTTTAAAGCAACGTTTGATACCACCGCCAACGCAAGGTTGGATATTTCTGCGGGAGGCCTCTGGAATAGCGGTGAGAAAATATTCTTTGACAGAAGAATCACACATCCTACCTCACGGTCATGTTCCAATGAATCTCTTTCACAGATCTACCCAACAACATGAAGACAAGAAGGATCAATACGGTCCGTGAATTTGAAGAGTCAGCGTATATGATTTAAAAGATTGGCTGACNTTGCTNCGGCATTTCCATTACTACTNCGACATAAACCTAATTCCGCATATTTATTGCAACTTTTCTTTTGTCCGTAACTTTTCATTAGGTTGTATTGGAGGTCCTTGCTTATTGAGTTACTTTTTATTGTTAAACCTTTTGTAGTCTGTAGCTATATCTGAAATCTCTAACTGATCAAGATGATTCCACCTTTGTCTCGTCAACCTCGTTCTTGTGTGCTGTGTCATACGGGATAAAAATACAGCTGTGATGCCTCACGACGAGTATTGGTCAACTGCATTGTTTCTCCGTGGTCTGTGTTGACAAAAACTGCTTTTGCCGCTGTTACGTAACTCCTCTGTTCTGCAATGCTACGGTTTGATGCATGACGTTCCGCTTCATAACCTCCATTGTCACTTTCCCCACTTATGTAAACGACTCACTTCTTCATGTGTATATGTCACAACTCTTCACACATTACTTGCCAAATATCATCTGCGTTTGCCAAGAATTGTTGCGCATATGTTGTATTTTTGTTGCTTTTTGTTTGCTGTCTTGAGGTGAATGGCATCAGTGCTCTTGTCGTGCATCGCTTGTTCACTGCATGATGTCAGCGCACTGATGATTTCCATATCGCAGGGCTGCACTTAAACTGACGTAATTACAGATGCAGCCGTGGCTTCCTGTCCCTTTATTCCTGACCACGTATTCTGCACTTGGTTGGGATGCAAACATAAACTGAACGCAAAGCAGACGTGTTTTGTGGATAAAAGATATGTTTTCAGAATCTGTGATACAATTGTGGGCTGAGCAGCAACCCACCAAAAGGTTCACTTTTATCTTTACTCGGTAGACGGGGGTTCCACGATGTGAGCCATCGTTCAACGATATAGTGTTTTTCATCCACGCATATGAAGAAAAATAAGGTGTGGGTAGATTTTATTATTGAATGTGTTTAAAGCATTGAGGAGGCTTTCTTTTTTCCTATGAGCAACAATTCTGTTTGGAACAATCATATTTCCAGCTACTAGCTGTGTCACCCTTTCTTTTGCAGTTTTGAAGCCTTTCTCGGCAACCATTTTTGCTTCTTCCGAATAGTGCTATCTGCCACGCAAGTTAGTGATTCACCATTTCATCAGCGTTAGGAACGCTTTCCAAGAGATTCCTTGCATGGTTTTACGTCGAAATTTTACTGCTCCTATGATGTCTACATTTGGCTGCTTCACCCAAAAAATGTTAAAACTGGCCAGAAAAAATTTCTCAAATGAAACCGCGAGAAAGATGCACTAAAATTTTCAACCAGTAAATGCCAAACTTCATCGCTTCTTTCACAGAGAAAATTGTCCCTGATTAAACAGAGTCTTCTTGTCCAGCAGCCTGAGTAATGTCGTTTATGTTGTTAATTACAATCTACAAAAAGAACTTTGCACACTGCGTTTTGCAACATCATCTTGCAGCTCCTCAAGCTCCGTCCTACTGTTTTCTTAGCTTTACCTTCAACACTGCTGACCTTTTGGTGGCAATTACACGCAATGTGAGGTCGACGCTGGTCTCAAACCATTCAAGTCGCCATTTCCGTCTCAGGCCACGAGCGCCAAGCGTGCAGCTGATGCTGGTTATTTCCAATGCTCTGTTTGGCTCCGTGAGACGGTAAGAATGCGAAGTCAAGTTTGCACAAGAACAGATGTTGGAAACAGTAGTTGGCGAATCGTCTTGGGTGGATGAGATGCAGATTTGTGAAAATAGCGATTTTTGCCCGAATTCTCAGCGATAAAAGAACCAAGTAGCTCGATCGTATCTGAGAGCTACAGCACTAACATTGCTCATATTACGGCACCACGGTGCTGCCGTTGGCGAAATTTAGCGTGACCTAGCTGATGCTACCGTTACTAGCGGGTGTGCATTCCCGTTATCACACCAGTCCGTGGCCTTGTTTAAGTTCGTTCTCTTTGATGCTAGTAGGTTTGGAGTTCGACAGTCGACCTGGTCTTACCAAGGCCTTCTAATCTGGTACTGCAGCCTTCTTATCAAACCTTATCTCAACAAAATTCAAGTTATGTTGGATGACAGCAGAAAGGTGTGTTGAATGTCAACACAAAAGTATTGAACACAGTTCAAACAAACCTGCCTGTTTTTGTTGATCTGGTCTACCCAAAATGTTCCGCAACAGCACTACAGGAATCAAAGTCAACTGAAAAGTCGGTAGTAAAACGCCCACATATGACAATGTCATTGCCGGAAAATATGTTAGATAAAAGATCACTGTAGTTTTTTAGAAACAAGGTCTTTATCTGCAACAACACCGTTCCCGCGTACGGCCGAGATAACCGACGCACAACAGCCCTCTTCAGTGCACATTCCCCAAAGGCTTAGGCGTGACTAATTGGAGAATCGGGATTCTTCGCAAAGTAGAAGCGTTTCGTTACTTGCAGTGCCAACGCGATGCTTGGGTTTTTGGCTTCCTGGGGATTTTGCTCAAAAATGTTCCATACTTCTTGACTGAACCAGAAGTCCATCACGTACAGTTGAGCAATGTTACATGGATGCCGAGGCGGTCCAGTTCAAGAGGTAGTTTTGTTACATGACAACGACCCGAAACCTTGCGGTGGAACCAGAGACAAAACAATCCAACTTGTAGAAGTTAGAGGGGCACTGCGGCAGTAGTAGGTAACAACACAGGCGGCGAGCTGAGCAGCAGCGACGACTGTATCACATGACATCAATCAGGCCTGCCATTAATTTGAATATAAGTTATTTTTTACTGTCAATTTGATGAGAAGCACCAAGAGGAAAACGGTGAGAGCAGATGCTTACCCAGGAAACCTTCTCTCCTCCAGGCTTAATCGTATTCAGTAGAATGCATAGAAATGGCGGTCAAGACGAAGGTAGGCCATTAAGCAATAACACACGCGGCCCATCCTAGATGACTTGTATGGAATCTGCCTCGAAAAGGATGAATCAATCATGTGCCAAAAGCCAGCAGTTGAAGCTGCCGTTTACTGGTGTTTAGCTGAAGTAGTTGTATTTTGTCAGATCTCTTCCGCTCGACATGTCCAGCAAAAGAGGTCGCCGAGAAAGACGTATCGCACCCTAGCATAACTCCAGCTATCACATGGATGGGAACATGTTTCTGCCACGTCATGGCATGAGTAGTACAGTAGAAGGCATATGTGAAAAAAGTTGTCGCCACCATGTATGATGTTTCTCAATTGTAAAAGATATGATTTGGCAAGCTCAAGGAACTGAATGTTTTTAACCATTTTTGCAGCAGTATTTCAACATAGCGATATTAATAGACTGCCTATGTCGCAAGTTTGTCGTGTTGTCAAAAATAACATTTAGCAATACTGATCAGCACACGGCGCATCATATGATGTAATTGTGCTAAGTTTAAATAATATGATTTCTTGCGCTTGGAAATAAAAAATATTTTTGAGTACTGCTTCCAAGACAGTAACGAAAGGGCACGAAGATCAGTTACGCCCACAACCATACTAAAAACGAGAAATTTTACTTTGCATTTTCTATCCCCTATGCGGAATATTTATAATATTTTTGCACCTTGAGCCATTTTGCCATTTTTTGCTTTAACCCAAAAGTTTCTCGGAAGAAAGTAAATCATTTCGTCGGGGTGGAAGTTCAAGATGTTCGAAAAATCTTGGTTTGTTAGTTTTTTCATCACTAAAATCGGAATGTGCTAGACCCCAGTAGTAACAAATTTAAGCGGAGTTCTTATACAACTGTATTTTATCGTCAGACGTTTTAAAAAACTTTCGAAAACGATACTTGTTTTCAAACATTTTCGTACATGTGAACAGCAAACGTATTGGCTGAAAATGATCATTAGAGAATGTTTTCTAATATTGTTGTTACCTCCTTTTGAAAACTTCAAATGTGATTCACGGAAAACATGATGATGGTGAATTACTGTGTAAGCCAAACTTACCATTAGGTTCATCAAAAGTGGTGTCACGTCTGTAGTTTTCTTTTGCTGCGTGTCCAGACGAGAAGTTATTTGATTGCTTATTCAACTGCTTGGCTTTGAGGTTGATGTTGAAGTTGTCAGCAGGATTGCGTGCAGCTGGAAGAGCATTTTAATTTAAAAATCGACATTTACATCACGTTTATGTTTACAAAAAGAACAATTTTATGATCAAGTTTGTTTAATTCCTGCAAGGTCGGACTTATACCTAAAATGCCACAATACGACACGTCGGGACCGTCATTAATTTTAATGAAACGAGTTATGCGGTACCTTTGCCAAGACTATATAAGGTCTTATCTGTGAGAATACTAAATTTTCGAATATGACTATTGCGGTCTTTAGATCGTTTATGCAAATTAAAAGCGTAAGTGATGGATACTTCGCTTTGTTCAACTTTTTTTGTACAAATTGGCGAGTGAAGCACACATGGCAAAGACATTCTATCCATAAACTAGGAAAATTGTGTGTAGAACCTATGGTAAAAGTTTTTTGAAGCAGTATTGCAGTTATGATTCAAGTGTGTTTAATGCACTCTAAGAACTGCGTCAAAAATATGTTTTTTTGTTGCATGTGACTGAGAGGATTTCTGCTTTCTTCCATTACGATCACATTATGATCACTTTCAGAAAAGTTTTGAGCTATAAAAAACGGTAAGGAAAAGTTTGTTTTTGTCGATGGCGTAGTGTTTTCAACTGCATCCCAAATCAAAAGCAAACACTATTCAATCTAAAATTAACTGGAACGATAACTCCACAGACCTTTCATTAAAGATAGCAAACCCTTTCTCTAAAACAATTATTATTTATTTGGAGGAGGCAATACACAAATTTCTTCGAAACTTTACCACAAAGTCACTTTAGCATTTCTACAAAAACACAGCGTTTCAAAGACCTTTCTAAATAAATACCAAAAAAACTTGCTTAAAAAAACTCACTTTTTGATCGACGTCGTTTCCAGCAAAAATAGGTGACGACCACTGCAATAAGCAGCAGAGTAGAAAGTACAGCAATGGCAACGATAACGCCAGTTGACAAACCGCTGTCTGGTTCTGCGTGACTGCTTCGCACTACCGTTGGTGATGGCATGCCGGCAGTGACTGGAAACGTTGCGTGCCACTCTAGTTTCACCACCAGGCCAATCATAACGTCCACATAACCTTGTGTCGATAAGCGAAGCGTGTAATTTCCATAGTTCTGTAATGTCACCTGAAATGTAGCGNATATATGCACATGAAGATTTAAAACTCAGTTAGGAGCCATTTAGCAAAGATAATGNGCATTTCACAGNTTTGGGAATGCGAGCAACTAGTTTTATGTGAAGAAACGCATACTGAAAATTCGTCATTTGACCACACGCCGTGTAGGTCTCGCNNAACCACTCTTTCGCTGTTCTCCATTCCGCTGTTNTCCCCTGTTTTATTTATGGTGTTTTCAACTTCTGGCATCGTTAAACCTCAAATATTTTGAAGTAGGAGTTGAAACTCCGCACAAAGCGTTTTGTTGAAGCTATGCTGATCCTAGAATTTATACATAGATTTTTGTTTTTTTTTTACCTGTGTTGAATAACCACACATTCATGTAGCACTGCAGAGTTGAGAAGTAATTGGTTATGTAGTGAAAAGCGGCGATAAACAAATATTTTTAGGTAAATACACTGTATCGACATGGTGAAAGCAAGTTAGGTACCCGTGTGATTTCAGAAAAAGACCAAATGTTTTTATGCTACATACAAATTTTGATTACGTGTTGTTAGATTCAAGTCCAGCCATATTTAAAAAATATATAGTGTGTGTTGTGTAATCGAGTAGATTAAAAAGTACTCTGTAACAAGGTGGATTAAATATGTGCCAGTTACTCTAAACACCAACTGAATTGCCTTTAGAATTTGAGTTACATGTGCAAAAACTGAAACATGTTATCTTGGAACACTTCATCGACTTGTAAAGCTGATTATAAATGGATAAATATCAGATTAAGAAGATAGTTTTCAAAACATATGAAGAAGAACACATTTTACTGCCTTTGCGTATTACCATCTTGTTTCTTGTTGGTGTTTTGTTTTAGCTCTTGTTTGGAATAAGTTTCAACCAGTGACGAAATCGTGGAAATGGGTAGACTTTTACTATGAAATTGTCGTATTTATTGCAAGCTTTCAACATGGAGAAAGTATGCATTAAACGTGCTTTTGTTTGTGCACAGGTGATAATATTTAAAAGAGTGAACGTCCCGAAGTGTGCAATACCATTTCGTCTGCAATTTTAACACAAACATTTCTACATGCATTAAGTGGTGGAAAGCGTTGGTTAATAACGTCTTCTAACATGTCAAATTCAAACATTCACAGGGGAAGGCCACCGTCTGACCTTGCTTTCGGAATATTTTTCCGATGACCCTGAAATAATTTAAAACCATTATCTTGGTGAAATTTTTCTGATTTAACCAACAACATTGCATACATTTATACATTCAATCCACCAGCAAGATACTTCAGTGGTTTTTGTGCTGTGCTTTTGTATCATGAAAAACACTTACAAATTTCTGATCGATGCAAAATGTCACTATCGGTTCGCTTCTATTGGTTGACAAAGAGGACGTTACATCATCGTCTCCTGCAAATTATGGGTAAGATAACATGGATGTTTATGCAGGCAGTGCATCCGATTGCTTCAACAGATGGTTTGCAATTAAAAACGGACTACTGAACAGTAAAAATATTATACTTTCTTTTCACACAATTGTCTTCAATATTTGGACATTTCACCAGTATAATGTTTCAGTCTGACAACTCGTGTCAGAGAGTAAAAGAATAAAAGAGAGTAAAAGACTGCTGTTTTATAACTGAAATTACGGGCGTCCGAACGGGGCATTGTCCTCCTGCATTTTGACATTTGTCATTTTCCTATTATATTTCAAAGACGTGTTTCTTAACCTTTTCTTTAGCACGCCTATGTTAAGTAATTGTCTTATGTTTCAAGGCCCCTGACATTAAATAAACAAATTGGACGCAACGCTTTCCTGTTCAAAATATTTCCATTTTCCAGAACGCGTAAGGGGTTGCGCCCCTGGAAAGTTATTGACGCCCTTTGGGGGAGGCNTGCCCCCAAGGTTAAGAANCACTGTTTCAAACCAAAACCTTGTTTCTTAGTTTCGAGAAGGCAAAATGAAAGTCCATTTTTTTGGACCCACTGAAAAAATATTTTCTTTACCTCTTGGAAAACCCACTATTTCCTCCACGTCATGAAATCAACCTTCCGACGCCCATGACTGAAATCACAATTTCACTCACCTTTGGTGAGATGAACCGCTGTAGGGTATGGATTTACAATCAGAGTGACACAACATTCTCCTGGCTGACTCAGCATCCATGTGCAAACGACAGATGTTGCGTTAGATGGCGAGTAAGGTGCAACTTCCACAAGAAACATTGAAATAAGCAGTAAATTGAGATATTCTAAACGTTTTGTAGAGGCAAGCGCTTCATCAAATAAAAGTTTCCCGGGTTCATATAAAATCTTTAAGAGAAAACATTTT
>JGI24159J19872_10007714_pt1 | contig 14087 bp, 6 predicted proteins | sample Ectturendosymbi4_FD_19872 | JGI IMG/M metagenome (IMG submission 19872) | reverse complement strand
ATGCCTACATCGTAGGCGAAATATATACTCTGTAAGATCTTAAAGTGTCTGATTCTTTGCTGAGAAAGGATTTCTTTCCATAGACAATGTTTGTTTTCGTGNTTTTTTTCAAATTTCAAAGAAACGTGCCAGAAGTGCACTTTATCGATTTTGTTCCTTTAGTTCAGTAATTCTTTACTTTGGGGTCATNATCCACAAAGTGGTTCACAGAAAATTGAGTCTGTAAAATTTGGGAATATTCTATGATTCGTATTTTTACAAGAAAGCGTTCGTGAGTTACGTGGGCATCATTGGGAACGATGGTGGGTCACGGTAGGAAAAAAGGTGAATCACCATTGCTTGAGCGTTTGTAGTTGTTATCAGATACTATGCTGCATTTCGAACATTATTCCAAATTGTTGTCATCCACATGAAAGGACAAATGGTCACATGGTGTCATTTATGATCAGTTTTAGAATGTGTTTGACACGGTTATGTTATCAATATTTGATATCAAGTAAGATGCACACTTTCGTTGTTTATCAGCAGCTGGGCAATACTCGACATCAATACCAACAACTCCGCGAATAGTCCAGTCGTATACCCTGAGGTATGTTCTNTAGNGTGGTGATAGCAAACAGTCACCTCGGTTCGCAGGTGATTTTGCCGTCCCTTTGCCTCGTAACTGTTTCATAGAATACTGTTAAAACGATAGCACCGGGGAAAATAACAAAACATTCAGGCCCATAAAATGTCCTACGACCTCTTTTAACCTTCAAATTGTTTATCGGAATTGAGAGGAATGTGTTTCCTCACGTCCACACCTCAACGAGTTAATCACGACGAGCTTCAAGGAATGGAGATTTGAGGCTTTTATTATTCCCATAGGATTGTGAAAAACAACAACATTCTTGAAACTAGAACTTGATAATGACCAACCTTTATTGCTCCCTGGGGAATTTTCTACAATTGCGTGGAAATTCTGTCACTACATTTTCATACGGACATCCATCTTTCTGAGAAATTATTTTTCGTACACAAGAGCGCAAATCCAGGATGGATCAAGTTCACCTTCTTTGATGTCTGCCATTAACAAAACAGGGGAAGCGCAAACAGCCACAGTATTCACAAGCATTCCACAAACAGCACTTGCTTTCACAAACAATTTCAAAAGTCCGCGTTTGCCACGTTGTTTGTGGAATGAGATATGAGTCTTCTCGCTAGCAAGCATCGATTAAGTTAAGCGCATCATTTGGCAAGCAACGCTTTCGACATGACCTTAAAGGAACTGCTACATGTTGGAATTAAAACTTTTTGAAATAATTTATGTAGATATTTCGAATAAATTGTGACGCGATGCCGAAGCATTCATGACTTTACCAAGTAAACACTTTGTCTAGAACTTGTGCAGGTATTTGCGAGAGTATAATGCAATCGTAAGCGGTTGCTTGCAATTTTCAGGACTGAAGATGCGTAAAATACCGTAGGCTACATAACATCAGCTTTCCTGTAGAACAGTTTGTTGATTGATTTGACTGCATCGTCTTTGTCGAGTTTTATTGCCGGAATTCAAATGTCATAGAATTTCATAGTGGTTTTTATGTATCAAAGAGATTTATGAAAGAATTCAAACATAAAAAGAAAATAAAAAAAATCATTTTAATGCCAAGAAAACGTAAAAAATGTAATCAGCAGGGGAAAGCAATCCGACCGCTAGTCATTTTAGTTGCAAAAGTAAATTTATCTAAGAACTTAAGCAACTATAAAACTTTCCAGTAATAAGTTAAAACATATTTCTTTGGGCAGGTCTATTGTATACTTCTAACCAGATAACTTACTCCCCAGGTGTGATTTTGGGCAAAATGAGTACAGTTTTTTCGCAGTTTTTACTCTTGTAAACAGTGCTGACGAACTCAGAAATTGTGATAATGGTCAACCAAATGTTAACAACTTCAAAATTATCACCGCGATTTTATAAATTGAATATGTTTGAGAACGACATTCTGACAACCCACCAAAAGCCCAGCACTTGAAACAGAAGTAAGCAATAAGGGATAGCTTGACTACATGACCACCCGAGAACCTTTCTCTGGGCAAAGCATGACTTATGTTATCCTGCACAAAGCATTTTCTATCCAACAGAAGATACAGAGTTTCTTTCACACAGCTGACATTTTTCACAAATTAGCGCCTTTAAAGCTACTCTGGGCAAAACTTTAAACGAATAAAAACGACAAAAAACAAGAAAAAATCGAAATACGCAACTTTAACCAGCATTGGCAATAACTAAGTTTTTTTCAAAACCTTTAGTGTATTTTTCAGACATGGAGTTTTTTGTCGCTAAGTCTGCAATGCAAAAAAGCAGCAGCAGGTAAAAGATTCTTTACAACTATGACGGGCAGATCAATTGCATTTTCAAAACATCTTGTGGACTGCGGGCGTGTCCGCGGGGACGTTTTTGCGTTTTTAGTCCCTCCTAGGTGAACGGTTTCGGTAAGTTTCCCGATTCTTTCTTAACCTTGGCGTAAGAGCTTCAAATACTGTATGTTGTTTGTGGGAAGGCTGTTGGCAAGATCATGTTTGTTTTGTTCTTAGGCTNAGGGATGCAGGAAGGCTTTTGGATTAGGGGGCCACCCATAAGTTTACTCATCATTACATTNTAGCAGGGGTCTCCAAGCATTTTTAGCCTAGGGCCGCATAAGCAATTACACAACAGTTCGTGGACCGAGCACAAAGTCCAGGTTCAAAATAAAGAAGTGTCAAAACATCAAAGCTGTTTAATAATAAAAGTACATTTATTGAAAAGAAAGGTGAAACTGCTTCTTTAAATTGAGAGTAATTGGAAAATCAGGATATAGTTGGGATGTACTTATTAATAATAACAAACACTTCAGGTTACGGCAACATATCAACATATCAGGTTAGGCCAACACGCAGCGCAGTACTCCTTAGCCAACTGCCATTCACGAGTGGCCGTCTTACGTAATGTTATTGTTCGAGATATGTTACTGTACTAAATCAACTAATTTTTTGTAAATACATTATTTTTTGGCTTTTGATAAAGTGTCGTCGCGGGCCGGATGAAAACACTTTGCGGGTCGATTTTTGGCCCGTGGGCCGTAGTTTGGAGAACCCTGCTGCAGGAAAGAATTGTTAGTGAATATAACAGGAAAATCGACGAGTACTTTTTTAATTCAAACAATCGTTGATCGTTTTTCCTCCGAAACAACTGAAAGTGCTGTAACTACTTACGCCACAAAGGCAAGGATTGAAGGAACACAGCAGATGCCCGAGCAAATAGTTCACAGAATAACGCAAGCAACAGTGCAACCCTTCAAATGATTGCCTCGAGGTGGCTTCTTTCGTGGAATGCATGCAACAACTTCAGTAACACAAGCAAGAGCTGCCTGTTGAAAATTCGACCAGGCAGCAAGTTTTGTGCAAATGTCAAAAATGTCCAGGATCATTCCTGGAGGGGAACCACCTTCGAGTCCACTCGTGCGCCGGCGATTTCGCGCGATTTTTCCAAAGCTCGCTGGGAATAATAGTCGACACTGACGGACGCGAACGCCGACTTGTATTTGAGAATGCTTCTGATGAATCGCTTTATCCTTCCAGGATAGTCCTTCGCGGCAACGGCAGCACGATGCAGATCGATAAGCGATATCTGCGGTTCGGGATCGCTCAGCTTTCGCTGCAATTCGTCCAAGTGCTTCGAGGAAAGCCCATTGTCGCAGACACGGGGCTCGGAAAGATCGGGCGAGCCTGGCGGGGTTTCGAATCGAACAACGCCGTCAGTTTCTTCGACTTCCGTCGGAACAGGTTCAATGGCAACGGATTCGCAACAATCGCGATTGCTTTCCGCCTTTTCAGTTTTTTGGTGATCAGCGAAATTCGGACGAGCAGAAGCCGGCCGACACTTTGAACTGGCTGAGCCTGCCACCTTTTCGTTACCCCCCTGACTAGCCACCCATATTGCGGTAGCAAACTCTTTCTCATCCTCCAAGTCGACGGCGGTTCCCGGCGCGGATGAAGGCCGCACAACGGGCGACGGCCCGGGGAAGTCGATGTCGGTCAAGACACGTTGCGTGCAGAGTTTCTCCTCCTTGAGCGGGATCGCGGTTGACGCTGAGCTTGAACTCGACTCCGAGCTCGCCCTGGAGCGTTTATTATTTCCAGCTGGTTTGGAGTCGTCCTTCGGTTCGTTCTTTTGTGGATCATTCGCCATCGCGGCTCGCCGTAGAAAGCCGGGAGGTCTTTCGAACTGCCGCAGAGCGCCAAGAAGCGCTGGATCGACGTCCCGGCCTTGCGACCGCAGCAGCATGATCGCAGCAGGCAAAGCAACCTCCAGCGGCAAAGCGGAATGAGTCGAAATGACGCGAGCTGGAAAGATTTTATTGTTTAGTTGCTTTTTGGCAACGGCTCCACTAGCAGCGCACTTGCGCAAATTATCGGAAATTTTGTGGGAACTTCATTTTGTCGAATAAAAGCGAACCGTCATAACTTACAAGTAGTTTTTGCAACTTTTGCAACTTTTTTGCAGCTTTCTAAATACACAGAATTTATGTCGTGCGATGTTTTAAGCTGGTTCTAGGGATTTTATATTGCAATTTTTTCCTTTTTACATGCAACTTTATACTGCAACTTTATCAAGTATGGCGCAAAATGTAAAAGTGTGATTTAAAAAAGATGCTTTAAAACTATTTCAGTGCAGTTCTGTTCTAATTGATGACGGATTCGAACTGAACAGCAGCCTGAAAGCAATTGTAAAATAACCCGGCGAAACATCAGTCCAAAACTGTATGCTAAATTTTATAATTTCCAAGCAACTTCATGCAATTTGGAGCGAAGTTTTAGCATGCTACGCAAACTGTTGGCAAAAGGTCACCATTTCTCCCCAGATAATGTTTGGAAATATTTAGCATCATATGTAAATAAATCGCATGAGTAAATCACTTTCGTTTAAAATGCTTGTGTATAAATGCAACTTTTGTCAATAATAAATGCAAATTTATCACGATTTTATTGCAACAAAAACTTGCCCCACTTATAAGTACTAGTCCAAAACGAGGTTGAGCTGTAAGCGAAGACTGACTATCACACAGCGGTGTTCTTGGAACCCTCTAGAAGGTGACGTAAAGCGTTTACGTGGCAAGCAAATTTGAAAGTGACGCTTTCACTTGAAACGATTATTTTAATTTACTATTTACTTACTCGGCTGCAACCAAGTTAACGGATCGTTTTTGTTCCTGGGATTAGCAAGTGACTTAGCGCAATCCACCCTTTGAGCAGACGCCTGAGATTCCAGACCAGCTTTCCCTGCTCTCATCTTCGCTATCCTCTCATCAGCAACAATGGAGCGGTCCAGGTTCGATTTCATTTTCATCAAAAGTAGTTTTTGATTAATCTTTGTCGAAGATTTTGTCTGAAACATTTGGCTTATGACGTCACCTTCGCAAAAGTAACTCGACATTTAAGGGTGTTACGTCACCAGCTTGTGCGTTGCATGACGTCTTGAAATGTACCGGATCCGTTTTTTCTGATAACGTTTTAATAATCAATCTTAAAGTTTACTTGACAGAAAGTTACAAACTTCAGAAATTATTTTTATTCAACAATGCTATTATTATTTTATATTTTTTTTCACTTTATGGCAGCACTCAGATAGCTGTTCTCATCTTTTCCGAGACTTTGACGAAATTTTGGGGGTAACTTCTTCACATTTTTCATATTTGTGGCCATGACGCAAGCATGTATATCAAAGGCGTTTTTTCGAAGAAAGTTTTGGTAATTTGCTGCAGCAGAATATCGCTGATTTCATTATTTTTCTGGAATTTTTTAATCAATGCAATACATACAAAAATATTTGCGAAAAATCAGCAATATCACCATTTAACATCACTTCAGATAGTTAAATACTCTCCTCAGTAATTATCTCCAGATATCGAGTAATGCCATTGCAAATACGATAAAAAATTTGTTAACAGCGGATATCACTATAATTTCAAAATGTATTATTCATAATAAAATAAAGTGACCAGGTTGTTTTCTTTACTTGACCTGTCCAGAGAGAACAAAACTGATGCGCTCAAACAAATTCAGCTGTTTTCACAACAGTATAGCGTGGTCTAAACGTAGAATATGCACTTTGCAAAAGACAAACATCAGCAATTAACATGCAAGTATTTCGTAGACAAAACAAACTGCTGTGCTAAAAAATAACAATTAAGCATTGGACTATCAAGAAAAGCATTCTATCAAAAACATCCGCTGTTTTCTCTCTGCAACACAAGTGCACAAAGCGAATAACGCAGCAAAGCAACCTGATACCTCCAAAACGTTTGTTTTTTTCATACTGCAAACTTTACTTACCTGTTCTGCTTGCTTTTCAGCAAACGCAACCTTTTTTTGAAGCACCATATGCTGTTGCTTGTTGGTGTGCTGCAGGCCAGCACCGTATTCTGCGAAGGAAGACCCCTTGCACAACGACGCCATGTCCCAGTCTAATTAGCGAGTTTACTGTCGCTCAGTTGTTGTGTTGCTCGACACTTGATGACTGATGTCAACGAGGCGCGTATTGTGGTTTAAGAGGCTCCGCGAATTGTTCTTTCCTCCCAAGTGAACGCTTTCACGTTGGTTCAGCATTCTGTTGCTCTGGTAATATTGAGCAATATTGATAAAACTTTTTAAAACGTTGCCATTGGCTCACTGGCCGAAAAACAGCTTCGCAAGTAAAGAACGTTGAAGAGCATTTGCGTATTTGTGAGCTTTCCCTTCACTTGCCGAAATTGTAAGCAGAAAGTCAGTATAAAGTAATGTCTGGCTTGCGCTCTGTGACATCAAGACAACTTTAAACTTCAACAGCGTTACCGGCGTCAAGCGAAATTTCTGACGTGCGAAATTTCTGATATCACGCCACGTATTGCACAGAGTAATATTCTACGTATCAAATACGTTGAGATAACTGATAATTAGGGCCTAGGGATTTGTATTTAGGTAAGCGTGTCGGGTTAGGGTTTGGGTTATGGTGAGAAAAAGAAAATAATTGAGGTCAAAGACTAAGCCCAAAAATTTTCAATGGTTAAAGTTATTCACGTACTACAGCTTGTTGTGGGTACCAGATATCTAACCAAAATGTTTTAATCTACACAACACACATCAAAAAAGTAATTGCCAAACGTTATTTCTTTATTCTGAGGAGTAAAATAACGAAACAACAATAACAGATCAGAAATTTCGCTGAGGTCAGAAATGTCGCTTGACGACGGGCAGAAGTTGCTTTATCACAAACGGCAAACAGTCGTGCAACCGAAAATTATCCCAAGCATGATCTATCACAACGCATCATGGCCTGATACCTATCTTAAAAGTTAAGACCGTGATTTGAGGTTGATGTAGTTGTGGCCTGTCATGCGCGATGTGTTTTGCTGGCGTGCAGGTTGTCTTTGTCTGGCGCTGTGATTGATGACGATGCATGGCCTACAACTTCGTCGTCAATATGACGGTCATTAGCCCACTCTATTTCTTGAGCACACCGTTTCCACGTGACGAACTGAAAAAGCCCCTTTGCCCCGCTTCTTGCATCGGGAACAACATTGCTTGCCTTGCTGTTGATCAGCAGTTTTTGAGACCACTCTTTCTGAAAGAAGCGTATATTCCGAATGTCACTCGACAGCAGACACTTGTCTTGTGAGTTTATACAAATGAAGTCACATGGCTCACTCCTCAAACTGCTTGACAGAGTGGGAAAAAGGAATCGTGAAAAAAAGAAAGAACCAAAAAATGAAAGCGACTTTAGGAGCAAACGCGAAGAAATAAACTAATAGACGAGATCAACGCACAGTTGAGGCATTTGTTTCTATCTTTGCAATCATTGAAAGCCGGTGTTTTATCAGTACAACAAAGCCACAGCAAAAGTGATTTTGAAATAGACTCTTAATCGGTGTTTTTTTAGTATACTTCAGATTCGTTTGGCAGATGCTCCACTCATATTTTAGATTGTAATTTTACCCTCAACCGGCGATTTAGTTGTGGCTGAGCAAACCATTTTTTATTCTTTTTCCGCGCGTCCTTTCCTTATGTCAAGTTTCAGGGGGATTTGAAGGCGGAAAAGATTCTACCAGATAAAAAATATTACCAGCATCCACACCTCTGTTCATTTTCTCGCTTAGAAAGAAGAAAACGTCTGAGAGTGGTTCGGCCCAATGCCTTCTTTTCAAATGCAAATTGCGTCGAGGACCAGTGGCGCCTAATTTAAACCTGGCACAACACTTGCCTGAAGTTCACGGGCGCCTGTCGGTGGTCTGACCCATAACCGACCTCTCTTCAGCCGGTTTCAAGCGCACCAAGTGTCCTCCACCCGGCTGCCGGACGCGCCGGTCACAATGGAGCAGCGAATGCCTGACAAGCGAAAGCCCGTTGTGATGTAATTCAGAGAGAACAGAAAGTGCTTTTCAAGCTTCCATTACTAGTGGTTCGATGTCACACCATCAGACCGTGAACTTGGTCTTCGGAGAACAATGAAAACAATATTTTCTGAAACCAACCGACAATGAGCTGCTGGCCAACTCAATTGGGCTCATCCCCAACAAGTACCACGAACAGCAAAAGTTTAACCTCATAAACCCTAAAAATATTTTTCAAAACGCTGATCCCATTTCAAATGCTTGAATCGGTTGATGAATTAAGCGTGTGCTTTTGGAAAAGTTCAACAGAGCCCAAAACTGACCACACTAATCCATGGCCATTAACCACACAACGCAACAGATCACCACCAAAGTGAAAAAAGAATTTGAGCTCTCCTTCGAATTTGCACAGTTCTTGGTTTTAGAGCAAAATTTTCCTACTTTCGTAATTTTTGTTGGAAGCAGTGAGTTTTTCTTAATTCCGATTTTTTACGATAAGTGGCAGCAGCAACTTTTCTCCCCCTGATAAATCTACTTATCGTATGATGCTCTAAGTTTTGAAATTAAGCAGTGTCGTTAGCCGATGAATTAAAGAAAACGCAGAGAAAACAAAAACTTAACCAGACCTCATGCTTTCTGTTAACTCCATACGCAAATAGGAAGCTGCCACAGCGGTACAGGAAACACTCTTGTGCAATTTCTGCCCTGAATGAGTCATATAAGAAAACATATTTCGTGTGAGTCGTTACACCACTTTGGTAACGCCATTTAATAACAAAAGGTTGTTCAAATTTCCGAACATTTATATGCTATTCATGCGTGGGAAGGAGCGTTCTGTATGAGAAACCCTTTCTGCGTCCTGCTTGTTACTTTCGAAATACCTTCAAGTGACGCAGAAACTCGCTTTGTATACAAGACGTGCTGGTGACATGATTCCGACTTCAAGGCCATGCCCAGGCAGACAGTCTGAACTGAAAGAGAACCAGGAACTGAAAATAACTTGAGCTGAATCAAGAAAGACCTCGTCATCGCTTTATGTCAGACAATAAAGCATAAACATCCGTCAATTATCGGTAAAGTCCTTTGTATTTTCACAATGATCGCTTCCAGACAGGCGCTTGTAAAATAAGCAAGATTTTTAACTCCTACAAACTCCTGTCACCCCTGGATGGTGATTCGTCATAATTCCCAATGTATTACGAACGAGACTGACCATGTGCGGCCATAAAAATCTTGGAGAAGTGTCAGCAAGAGCCTGATGTAAGCTTTTGTCCATGTTGTGTTAAAGTTGATAGATAAGTCCCTGTTGTGCTTGGCGCGTGAAATCAACTGACAAACGGTAGTGATCGACTGTTTTGCGCAAATTAACCAGCAATACCTTTATGGTTTCAAAAACACTGTCACCTTTGGAAAATGGTGACTTGAAGTGCTGATACTCTTTATTAAAAACCCTCCAATTCCTTCCGAAATCGGAATATTTTAATTTAAGGATTGCTGTCAATACGGCCGCAAAAGCACGTGGAAACCTAAATGTGATATCTCATGCAACAAATTCGCAATAGACTAAGGAAAGACGGTTTAGGCTTCTGGGAGCCAAGAGACCCGTTTTGAAACAAACGTGTGAACAAACCACAAATTGCGGCATTTATAGCAACTCATTCTAACCAACACTCAGTTGAAATAAATTTCATAGGTGGCTTATTGTATGCAGACTAAAGCGTTTATTGCAAATATCGATGGTACTGCACTTACTACCTTCAAACGATACATTTCAGCTTGTGTATTCTGACATGCTCTGTCAAGTGTAGTTCACCGTCATTTAGACATTGTTAACATTCTTGTTTCTTTTTTTAGTCAGCATAGTGTACCACCACAACTGTGTTTAAAAACTACAATCATTAACTCTTGCCACTGTGCTGGAAACCATTGCGCAGTTCGTTGTAAAGCTAAATGTAATTCGGTATCTTTGCTTTGATTGTCCAGTTTTGACAAAACGTAGAAAGCAAAAACGAGCTCTATCCGCGAATAGGGCATTGTTTGCCTTGTACACCTACTTGTTTAACCTTACTGCTCTTTGCAGAGTTTGGCCGTGCGCGGACAAGGCAAATACCATAAGCCAAGTGGAAAATTAAGTCTGACCGATATGTCAGGTTGACGGTTTACAATTCGCCAACTGCAAGGCAAATAGGAGCGATTATGGTCCACAGTGAAACAAAGCAGGAAAAAATGCTGGGAACGATGAGAAAACTGAGCAGAAAACTGTCCACGTGGCATTTAAAGTAACGTTTTCTTTATCTAGGACTTGGAAAGCCGTCTGTTGTTTTTCAATCTGTCTCATACATCAAGAATACGCGAAATTAAGTGCCATATATGTTTTTATTAGTTGCATTTGGCGTTGAACCACAAGAACATCGTGTGTGTATAGTGCGCTGGGGGGTGGGGTGCTGCCGGGCGAGTGGTGCAGCCATTAACACAAGGCTCGGAGACTGTTGCAAAAACAAAGTGCCGAGCCAAAAGAAACATCCTTCCTTTTCCTATTCACATGAAGAGTGCAGGAGCGTTCCGTACCACTCCAAGCAGGATAGACTTTGCTTACAATGTGTCATTCTCAGGTACCAAACAAGAGAGTGCCATAAAGGAGCAGCTGTGGATAATACAATGCAGTGATCGTTACAGGAGAATTACTTCGTTGCTTTATTTATGATACAACTTAAAACTTGACTATCAAGTAACGAAAGCCTGCAGCATGCTAGGTTAAAGAGAGATTAATCATCTAACAAAGAGTCACCATCTCCACCTGTATGATTTTTGAAAATTTTTGGGTCAAATGAGGAATTGCTTTTTTTCAAACTTTTGCACATTTTCTTTACACGGCAACATTTCGTGAATCCGTAGACTCCATTATTTTTTCAGGCAATCAGCCGTCAGATGAGTTTGTAATTGCAAGTGCCTAATGTTATTTTATGATAAATGAAAATGCTGGTAGAATTTCCTGCATTTTTCTGTGCAAAAAGTACTTTTGAATAAACTTGCAATTAGTTTTAAGACCAGTGTTTACTAATTTTTGTTATAACAGTGGTAAGCTTTGTGAATGAATATTCATACTTTCAAATCAGCAAAGTACTGTGAGACTTGAAGCTAATGAGGCAATGAATTGAAAACAAAGATAAACTGCAAAAAATGTTTGAAAAAATTGCGCGTCGCTAAAAACGAAGCCAAATTCATTTCTTCCGCATTTGATGTAAAACTCTTCTCATAAAAAACCTGCAAGAGAAAAACATCAAATATTGCCTTCAGAACTTATAAGGTACGAGTGTATGTGGTCACATTCGTCATTTCGACAAATCATATAACAATTTACTGCCCATGACTTTCAGTTTCCACCACATTGGTTGAGTAAGAATCAGCAAAACAAAACTGTAAACCTGATTTGTGCCCCAATTTTAATGCCTCCCTCACCAAATTCTGCACGCCAGCCATCTGGCTGCTTGTCGATCATCTAAAAATCGTACTCTTTCTGAAAAGGCCGCCGCTATTGAATGTTATTTTTCTAACCCTCTTAAAACCATGCATAGAATGTTCACCGTGGTGCTTCGATTTGCAGCGATTCCGCTCAATAGTTTCAAGTTGGAAGTATGGTTCTGTGCGGTCTGCAGCATTGTGGGTCGTTTCTTTCATCAAGATCAGTGTTGACCAACATTGTCTCTCCTAAATTCACAGTCCAGCACGCGAAATTTGCCAACGTTAACTGCAGGCTTAATGTACAGCACAGCTTTTTTCTGAAAGTGCGCTATCTGAAGAAACTTCCTTACTTGACAGTTTTCACATATCTTCGCGATGCGTTGGTGAACTTTACATATAGGTAAAATTTGCACTGAAGTTACTGCTCAGCAAAACCCCATTTTCAATTCATAGATCATTTTATACCTGTGATGTAATGGAATGTTTGAACTCCAAACCCGAGATCTAGAAATACTCTTTAAACTTCCAAGCTGACACCAGGCCCGTAATCAGCTTGGGACACCAGGGGGCGAAGAGTTTTCTGAGGGGTCCCAAAGAAATACAATAGTTTCAAACTATGTCAAACACATTTTCCAGGGGAGCAGTGCCGTAGCAAGATGGAGTGCAGGGGGACCTGAACCCCGGGCGGCATCTTCTGGGAGGCGACACTTTGTTGATGAAAATTATTTTTGAAAGGACGTTAAAATATCCAACTCTTTTTTATTACTTTTAAACAAAGTTTTAAACCAGAGGTGGGGAACCAGCACTCCCGCGAACATTTGATATGGCTCGCCTCAGAATTTCCGTTACTCACTTTAGAACACAAAATCGCGTCAAAACTAAGCTCCATGATAAGCAGGTACTTACGATAGCATGTCATAAGAAGCCCCTACGCTTCGTAGTAAGATAAAGGAAAAATTTAGGACAAAATCAAATGTTATTTTCGACCCGCCAACGATAATCCACAATTTATGAGCCCCGTGATCGTAGATAGGTTCCCTCCCCCTGTTTCAAACGGTTTTAACTCTTTTCAGTTTTTGTGCTTATGAAGCCCTAGACTGGTAGCCTATCCTAAAAAACGCATCTGGCTGTGGAGTTATCAAATTGATGAAATGTTTAGGCCTATACTTAAAAATCTGGGTCAAATCCAATGTGCTAAAGTACTCCAGCGTTTGTATTTAAATCAGAGTTTTTTTAACACAATTATGTGGGGAGTAATTGCGCCCAGTCCTTACATCTTCATCTCCAGACAAAGCCATTTGCCCCATCCCAGGCAAACGTCCTTAGAACAAAGGAAAGAGGGTGACATTCAACCGCAGATTAGCAAAAATTATACACCCGGTACATGTATTTCAAGGTTTATATTGCCCCTAGTCTGAACATCTGATGAAAAGAGCCATGCATGAAATCACGGCAAATAGTCAAAGATAGCTTGATCCTTTTAGCTTAATCGTTTTTCTCCTGTTGTTGGTTCCTTAGCAACGCCCCAACGGCACAGCATAACATCGCCTGCTATGCTTTGGCGACGAACATTTCGTTGGGGCGGCGATGGATAGTCCGCCTCTCAATCGGAGAGTTGGTTGTTCAATCCATGGCCACTGATTGAATCGCTGTAGCGCTCTTTGGGAAGAGTGTTCAACTCAAACGCCCCGGCAAGAAACATAGTTCAGGCGTTGGCTTACTGCTGCATGCCGTCACCGAAATTTAAAAATAAAATTTCTTGGCACATCTCATACTATTTTTTAATGTTCAGCGAGATATTTTCAATAAGTTCCATAAGTTGTAACCTGGTCATTAGGTGGGGTTATCAACAGTGGTGTGTTTAAGGGGAGGCGAGCGAGGCACTTGCCTCGGCCCCCTCTTATTGGGGGACCCCCTTCAGGTGTTACGCGCATAAATTTTTCTTATTTTTGGTGAAAAGCGCATTATTCATTCATATAATGTGCTACAAAGCAGGTCATAAGCAAGTACTCTTCTTTCAAAAGGCCACCCTTCAGGAACTGCAATGTGCAGGTATTTTGCTTTCAAAGGGGCCCCCAAACGCCACTGAAATATGTAAGTACTCTGCTTTCAAACTTCATTGAATGGCCCTTAAAAGAAATGTAGTGTGTAAGTACTCTGCTTTCAAAGGGGCCCCTGACAGCAACTGTAATGTGTAAGTAGCTTGCTTTCACAGGGGCCCCAAACAGCAATTGTAATGTG
>JGI24159J19872_10007712_pt1 | contig 14090 bp, 12 predicted proteins | sample Ectturendosymbi4_FD_19872 | JGI IMG/M metagenome (IMG submission 19872) | reverse complement strand
TTTTTTTTTCTGTGTTTTTGCGTTGCCAATGAGCTCTTCAGGCCTTGGCCTGCCTTCATTGGCTGTTTGTCAATAAACTCAATTCAATTCAAGTGGTTCTAAAACTTTCATGAGCCTTGGCCCCCTTCAAAAGACTCTCAACACTTGTGGCATCCTGCTCATCAATAAAAATACCCAACCGTTATGCAATATCACTGAAAAGCTATCTAGTGAAGGCCTCTGCTCGTGGTGGCCAGGGCCCCGTTTGAGAAACCCTGTACTACATAATCACTATTCGACAAGAGGGCACAAGGTAACTCCTGCCCGCCAAAGTTTCGACAGTGAACAACAAGTGAAGAAAGAAAACGCACCTTGTGCAGATAAGGTTCGCTTCTTCGTCGTTGCAAATACTGGTGGGATCGGAGGAGAATTTCAGGAGACGAATCGTATCCGAGCTCGTATTCTGAATCTGAGGAAGTTTGCACCGGATGTGAGAAACGGAAGCAACGCTGACGACAGCAACGTTAAAAAAAGAAACGACTCTGGGTTTCGACTGAAACTGCTCTCTCCAAAAGTGCATTGCTAACACATTGAAAATAAATACACGGCTGACATGAACCGTGTCTAACGCAGAGTAAAAACAATCTACTACCGGTTTGAAAGTTACGGGTTAAACGAATAATCTTTTTGCCTAGATCTAACGTTGCACCACCACCACACTTGTACCTGATAAAATTTGTTCAAAGGGACCGTCGAACTCAGTGAAGTACTCGGTGAGGTCGGTGAACGAGATGTCAGCCGGGCTCTGCAAGTCACCGTTTGATCGTCAACCGAACACTTCTCAACAACTTGCGTCCGACACAAACGACGCCGCATGTGCGGAATAAAATACGCGTGCGCTCGCAACCAATCAAATGCACGGAGCAGCTCGTTATAATATAACATGCCGAGAAGAAACGCTTTTTCCTTTCTTCAACAGCAACCTGACCTCCCATGACGGTGGACTTTGGATGAAAGCAAATCGAATTTTCCCCGTCGAAGAGATTCTTTTTATAGAAGAAGTGAGATTATAGCGTGTGCGAAATGAACGGGGTTGAATGATTGTACGAAAGGTTGATAAAATTTAACTGAAAACCCTATGAGTGTCAAATTGCTAGAATTATTCCCTAAAAGCAAACAAGTTTTCCGTAAAGATACTGCAGTGCATACAGTACACTCCAAGCGCTTGTGCCTACCTTCGACATGGGTTTTGAGATGCGTTTGATCGTACCGTGCATGAGCTCTTTCCAGAAGTCAGCAGACCATTCTTGAGTGAAATGCTCGCTTCCAAAACATGTTCCAACTTCATACAGTTCTTGGTGCCTGGTCAAGTGGACACGGAAGCAAATTATTATTGCTTCATCCGAAAGTAACAACCAACGCATTCCATCCAGGTTCAGCAAAAGAGCGATTGGACAATGTCAGTTTCATTTAGTTGCATTATTAAAACCTTTTTTATAAGAGCGTTATACAATCTTGATTGTAGCAAGGCGTATCTTTCTTCCAGAGCACTCTCCCGCATCCGTTTTACCCAAAACTAGAGCTCATGACATTATTTGTACGACCGGTCGTTTCACAAGGAGTGGGAAGCAGAAACCGTTAGCCCTTAAAAAATTAATTTACCAGGTTTCTGTCACCAGTCGTTCAATTTCCTCTGGAAAGTATATTTATCGTCTTAAAATTGCTGAACCTTCCTCATCTTTTTTTAAACTAAGGAAATCGCGAAAAGAGGTCACCCGTTTATTTCCGTAACATACAGTTCAAAGAACGTCCCCACTTCACCTTTTCATCGATCATCGCCACAAATTTCAAAGTTTTACCACTTGAACGTAACTTCGCTGAGTGACCTGACCTTCATTGTTTTCCTTCTGAAAGCCATTTCCTCCCAATAGGTTATTGCCCCCAAAATTAACCGAAATATGTCTAATACCCCTGATTTGGAAATTTTACCACCGCAAGTGGCCACATCCCCGTCTCGTTCGCCTACGCTTGTATTAAAAAGAGGAAATGCGCTGCTTTACTTTGTAAGCGTATCAAGTCGTGCATAAAAATCCTATATGCTAGGTCAGGTAGAAAAGAGGGGAAGCAAACTGAACAAAATCAAGTCTGTTGGCAGTTGCACAGGTTTTAAAATTGTTTGTTGGTTTTTAGGAAAAACAGCAGAGAGCTTGTTTTGGTAAATCTACCTACGAAATCACTTCAAGGACGCAGTTAGCGATGCAATGACCTGCCAAACCTGCACCCGAACAAAATTTGCGGCATTCTTTATGTCATTCTTTTAGAAGTCCCATAATTGCATATGATGTTCTGACTGCACTCAAAAGCTTTGAGCGTTTTGATGGGACTGCGTTGTCTTAAGTTGCTCGCATCATCGATGCGCTCGGTTTGCGCTGAGCGGGTCAAGTTTCAAACAATTGCATTTGGGTCAAATTCGCGCGCTTGTGCTACAAATCCTCCGTGGCCTGTTGTTAAGCCTTAAAAATTACAAAGTTGATACCTTGACCAGAGGGCAGCCACAAAATAGTTTTCAACAAGATTTGTGTGGGAAAATATAGGAGGCATGTTCCAGTTACATTGAATTGTTGCTATAACAGAAAGCAGAAGCCCATCTTCTGTGGAAAAAGAGAGGCAGGTCGTTGATTGGGCGGTGCCTTTGAAAAGCAGTGCACACGTGATTTCAAGTTAAAATAAAACTTGAATTCACACAGAAAGCTAGCCTTGGTATAAATTAATCAAATAAAGAACTTTGAACGAAAAACAGATAGAAAGGCAGCTCTAGTAAATCAACCACTTCAAGTGAAAAACATGCTTGATTTTCAGTTAAAGAAACAGTCGGACAACCAGACTTGCGACCGGTCAAACTCGGTTGTCCGAGCACGTTCTACTCACTTGTGGAAATCGAGGGTCTTGTAGTGAGCGATCGGGGGTCGGAGGTAGCAGCAATAATCAGAGTGACGAACCTTTTCGTGCAAGTAGTTGCAAGATATGTACGAGAGACGCGACTGTATTTCGTTCATGTCCGGTATCTGTGAAGCGAGTTGAGAAAATTCGGGCGAAAACGTAGTCCGGTATATACTAAAGCAGAAGAACGTTGTTGAATAACCAGTACTGCGAACAGGCATTTGTTCAAAGCCCAGCAGGCACGCGGCAAACTAAAGCTTGTACGTTGTCAACGGAATTCGATGGAGCTATGCACCCTGTATCAGTCGAAAAAATGAAACTAACTTTGACTCTCCCCGTCCACCTTCCTGTCCATCGCTTCCACAACACCCACCATCCAGACAGGTAGTCACCGTAGTCGGTGAAGTCTTGTTCTGATTCGGCGCCAACATCGATTGCCAGCACCTTGCATGCACCTCGCGACCGCGCCACGTCACCTGTTGCGTCACAGCAAAACTACAGAAAACCGAGCATTTGCCAAGCAAACGTCATCACTTTCACAGCATGTGAAGCACATGCAAATCAAGCGGTTAGGAGATTGGTGCTTCCACTAGTTTACAAATTTCGCAATGCATCTGAGAAAACAGAGACGGGTGTGGTGATACCCCATAGGGGTTAGCATTGGTATGAGGCAAGCAAGCAAATAGGTGCATTTAAGAGATAACAGCGGGAAATTTGGAACACAAAAAACATAAACCAGTAGTTGCTAGATGAACGGAAACAGCTTGTCTAAGACGCAAGGATTTCGCAGCAATTCTGTTATGCAAGCAAATATTAAAAATGACTCATAATTTCGATCCAATGAGTAAAACAATATCACTACAATGCCACCAACAAACAATGGGCCACTACCTGGCAAATTATTTATGTAGCCTCCGTCCATCAGCAAATGACCGTCTTTTGGATCACACAAAGGGGGCAGATACCCAGACAACGACATGCTCGCCCTTACATACCTCCACAGCCATCCTGAACACAAGTGAAAACATGTCAGAGAAAACCAACCAAGTCTATCGCAAGCAAAATACCAAGGCATTAGGTGGAACTAATTTCAGCAACCAACTACCGAGTGGCTGGTTTGGTTACGCAACTAAAACAATCGCTTTCCATCGATTATGAAGCTAAGAAGTTGTTGGTAAATTGTGTAAGATTTCGACTGTGTCTGTTAAAAGTAGAATGCATGCAATATTTGGAGAGAAATATGTTGAGCTGACATCTATGGTCAGAACAACGAGACTACAACGTGAATCACAGAGATTAAGATTCACAAACAAGCGAAATGATCCATGAAACATTTCTTGCTAAAAATGTGCATTTTTACAATGTCAAAAATTCGTGCGATTTTATTGGTCAAAATCGAAAAGATTTATAACTTGCTAATTCAATCTTTGGGCCTTCTGCTGGTAAGCTCACTTGACAATGAGTAATTTGTTGGCGTGGTTTTTATTTGATCTTCGTGAGAAGCTTGATTAAACACGCTTAGATCAGCTAATCAACCACGTGCAATGATTAACTGACCTAAGCGTCGACAGAATGGAAGATTTGTGAAGCAGTGTTAAATGATTACGTCACGGCTTTAGCAAATGTGCGCACGATGGCGCGTTGGATGAGAAGTGCTCGTGGCCACAACATTGAACAACGCAAAACAACAAAGCGCGGGTTCGTATTGACGTTCGTTGAATGGTGAAACTATGTCATGAACGTGGAACCAGCAGAATGACGCTTGTCCGTGTTGCATGGGCTCAGGTTGAACTGGCGGGCCACAACAAGAAAAGTAATCTCAAACCAAGTTCAGCACAGCTGGCTACGTTTTTGCAGATCGTTTCGGACTTGGAAGCGCAATGCCGACTCACAAGCACCAACCTGCATTTTTGAAGCTTCACAAAAGAAATTCAAATAGATCAAATAGTACTACCCCAATCTGAAGCTGAAATACGTTACACATGTTGCTTTAGATGAGGTTTGGCTTACTCCAGATTTAGAAGCGAAAATTGCAGTTTCAGACAATAGTTTTTAAACTGCGCTAGTCTTTTCGATAAACTGTTATTTGTCAGAGACAAACAGTTTGTACAGCGTGAAGTCAGTACGAAAGCGAAACAAAAACCGAATGAAGTGCACTTCACACGACAATAGTACCCGGCAACTTCATTCGCTGCGATTCGCATCAGAACATCAAACAGCACGCGACAACTTGTGAGCGAAGCTCAGACGCACTAGCTACACCTAGCGGCAGGACCAGCCTCGCGACAAGAAGCTGAAAATTCGAAAAACGAAACAAATTACTGATCGCCAACGCACGCTGACTGAGAGGTGTGGATGAGTATTCCTCTTGAACGCGTGTTCCATATAAAAGACAGGGGCCAACCCAGCAACGTAACTTGTAACCTTTCTGCAATGTGCAATGGAGCAAATGATAGGGTCAAGCGCGCTGCTGCTTGCTGCCTCTTCATCATCGCGACTTTCACCCATACGACAAATTTTAACGAGTAACTGTGTGAACCCGGCCGGGAATCGAAACCAGCCTTCCAGCTTGAGTGAGTTCACGCAATTTAAAAATATCAACTTGATGCAATTAACGCACAAGGAAATCTTTCACAAGATTTGACTTCGAGCAAGAGATTTTCTTGTGAAACAAGTGCAGCACAACAAAATCGCCATAAACAGTCAGTTTTCAAGGGAGAGGGGAAAGTAACACATTTCCACCGAATATGAAAAACCATTTGCAAACGTATGTAATCGCCGCATAATAAAAATACTGATTGTTTTGAACTGCAATGACCTCGCGTGGTCGTTGGGCAGGATACCAATAATATTAAAGGAATATACAGCAAATAGACGCTACTGCTTTTGTACAAGAAGTTTGTTTTGAAAACACATGCGAAAATGGTTCAACATGCAGTAGCCCCACCACAGGTACGAAACAGCAGCCATCTGAGAAAAATCTTACATGATTAAGAAGAAACAAACCGCTACAGTTAAGATCTTGACTGGGTTTTGCCCACGAAGAAAAAGCAACTCTGGACATATCATGCAAAACATGCTTTTACAGTTCGCAGAAAATACACGGTTAATTGTTCGGCAGGCATTAAGCAGTACATGCGGCACATGCAAATTACACTCTGCCGAAACTGCGACGAAATATACAAAAAATACTCAATTATTCGTATCTAAATAGCTGTGTTACCGGTGTTGAGATGCTACTATATTTTTTCGAAGCGAAATGTAAAGCTGAGTGAGACTTGCGAAAACAAATACTTAGTTTTCACAAAACTAAGTCTCACTTCGATTTACTCAACGCATCGTAGTTATTGTGAGGTACATTTATTGTGAAGTACAAGTTCATAGGGAGTGGTCTAAGTTTTTCTTAGACAGCGTTATTTTTACCAATGCACGCAGGTGGACCGACACTGAAGCTTAACAAAATCTAGGCAATTCTGATCCTGACATCAACCTGGCAAGCGCGAGTTTGTTTTGTATTTGGGAGTTTGAGGCTTGTCACTGCTGTTGATAAGTAGCTTTGCAACGACGCACAATGGCCTAAAAGATAGCCCCGTTTTTTTTGCTTTCAAGCTTACGTTTCAACTCGCAATACAGTGGTCACTGTTCTTTTAATATTCTGAATATATCCCAATGGAAATCATTATACGTGCTATCCGTGGCATCCAAACTGTTCCTTACTGGTTGCGATTCGAAGAACCAAAACTCGAACTACCAACTACGCACAAGGATTTCATCGCTTTGCCGCAAAACCAAATCTAACAGGATAATATGTATTACATAGACGTAAAGCAAACATACAAACAAACAAAACTAATGCTCCGCTACACAAAGAATAACTTGAGAGAATGCTTCAGTAAAAATGCCTACAATAAGGCAAACTTTGAATAAGCCCCGGATCTTATACAATCAAAACCCAGAGGAAGCTTTGCAGCAAAACTGTACATTGTTTGTAGCATCACCAACGCATAAAGGCATTCGTAACAGACTAACCAACGCAAATCATCAGTGAAGTTAAAAAATCACAGGTGTAAACACCTTTACTTATTAAATCAAGCTTTTCCTATCTCGACGCTAACTGATATACTGATTCTCCCGAGTACTCACGTTCCTACAAAAAGAAACGTATAAAAACCAAAAGAATAGTTATAACGCAAATATTTCCATTTGAAAAAAACGTACAGTTTTACCGTGTCTCAGTTAAAAACTAATGGAGCATTCCGACACTGATTTGCGTGATCGCTTCAAGGCCAAGTATTTCCAAAATCGCAGCAGTGAAAACAAATTTGTCTGTTAGTGCTACACAAGCCATGCAAAACCATATTCCACCACAGCACCACATAAGCCAGCAGACAACTACCGCACAAATTAAAAGTCATTTGCTATGGACGGAAGATGACGAATTTTCCACAGAAAGCGGTTGAATATGTGGCAAATCGTTTTTCAGACGGCATTTAATGCCGGGGCACGATTCATAACATTAAATCTTACAGCACTGTAGCTCCAAAACATCAGATGTTTTTTGACTAAATTCCTGCTAATTTATCGGCAGCTCAGTTTGCTATGGCGGGACATTGTTGGTGGCATTTGTATACATCTTGATCGATGTACCGAAAGAAGTGTCTGAACTACAGTGAAAAGCAAAACCTGGCAAGTTGTTGATGAAATAACCATCGACCAGCAAATGGTTATCCTTGGGATCGCAAATAGGAGGCAGGAACGGGTGAAACGACATGCTTGCTCGGACGTATCTCCAAAGAACACCTTCATTTATTAGTCAGTAAGCCATGGTTGTGCGCAAAGAAACATGGCTGTGCTACGCATGCTGACTACCTCATTCACATCCATCTGCAGTCACCAACGTAATAAAAAACGCAACAAAACGGCGTTGGAAAATAAATTTAACTGAAAATTCAAGCCGTATCAATCATCCTTGTGCAGCGAAATTTTTTTGGGTTACGGTCTGACTATCTACATCAGCGCTAGAGCAAGTCAAGGCCCATTCAAGATAGTAACTATATATGTTCTCAGTAGTATGGCGATAAATTTAGGAGCAACGAAGATTGAATGCACTTTTAAACTACAAACTTCTTTGGTGCTGGGTTTTGCAAAAGGATATTATGGTTGTCATGGTGAAAATTTACGCACAGGCGAGGATGGAGGGTAAAGCACTGTTAAGACCTCAAAACTGGGGGGGCTCATAAAACAAATATTACAACCAGATAATGCGACGTTGTTAGCATCTACCTGAGCAACGATGCATGCACATTAAACGTTCTCAGAGCAGGGCATTGCAAAAAAAACAGTCCTATTAGATGATTACTACTTGCAGTAGTTTCCGGTGATGGCTCAAAACTCAGTAATGTTGATAACGAAAAAACAGCATAAGTTTGCAATCGTGAGTTCTTACTTTAAGTTATACCTGGTAGTGCAGAAACAATTAAAAGCATTAGCACATTTTGTATCATTGGGTATTTTACATAATTCGTGAGTTCTACCTCTGCTATTCCCATATTCTCACAAAACGCAAGAAGCCTATATAGGCCAAAGCTTTAGATATTCAGAAGTAGCAAAGTGCCGTATGTCAGATTCGAACTACCCACCACTTCCTTTAGCTTCAAAAACGTTTAAGCCGGAGCATTTTGGAATCTTCTGACACGTATATCCAAATAAAAGAATGACATTAATAGAGAACAGCTTTTTAACAGTTCATCACCAAACAATTAAAACTAATGGTACAAAGCTGCAGTTAGTACACAATTTTTTGACGGTAGCGTGACAATAATACGACAGCTTGACAATAGAGTTGGTTTAAAATAGTGGGTGCTGTTGGGTTTTGTGCGTCACAAACTAGATCGTTTTTAAGATGCCAAGGCAGTCGCCGAAAGATTTTGACAATATTCACTGACAAGGCAATCGAAACCACCATTAGCTGAATGATTTTAAGATTGCAAAACCGGAAACTCAAATAGCTAGTAAGAAATTGTACGCTTGCTACGGGTTAAAGGAAGGTTGCAAGGTGGATCGGAAGGAAAGATTTAACACCTCCTGCTTACCTGACGCTGAGGAAGCGCTAAGTAAATAAATATTACCGATTTCCATTTGTCGGAGATCACCATGCGGGAAAACAACATGATCAAACGGGAAGTGCTTGTTAACACGTAACCGAAAATGGTTTAGCAAGAATATATTATTGGACTCATAAGTATGATCACAAAAACAAAAAAAAACGAAGCAACAACAGCTAATTCAAACGCTACAATAAACAGACGCAAGCAAAAATGATATTAGCCAGCTCTGTTCGGTGGTAAATTTACCAACGAACACAACTACGCGCCGCATTTACAAATCGTTCAGACTATCTTACGTCATAAAGTGATTTCGATTCACTGGGACGTACTGAAACTATAAATTAGAGGTTGTTTTTTCCTTGTTCTTCTTAAGGATAGGTAAGGTGTGTGGGGGGCAGGAGTGATGCTGACCGGGAAAGAGCCTTGAAGTTTCTCGTTCAGACTATCTTACGTCATAAAGTGATTTCGATTCACTGGGACGTACTGAAACTATAAATTAGAGGTTGTTTTTTGCTTGTTCTTAAGGATAGGTAAGATGTGTGGGGGGCAGGAGTGATGCTGACCGGGAAAGAGCCTTGAAGTTTCTTTTCGGTTATTTGAAACCCTACCAGATCTGTTTGTGTGAACATCCCAGCGACATGAACAACAGCATGTTTGTCATATTTAAGTTTAAATAACAACAAAAGGTGTGGAACCACATCTTTGGGAATCTTATTCCAATTTAAGCAAACAGACAAGTATGATTTTTGCAAGAACTGCTTCGTAACGTAATCGTAAAACTAAAAACCATGAGTTTGAAGGAAAATAAGACGGCATTTCAGGTCAGAAAATAAATGTGTTGACATTTCAACCTAACGTATACTATTTACACATTTTCTTCAATGAAAACTCCACAGGGACAGTGGGCAGCATTCCACTAAATGATTTACCGATGCATTCCACATGGTGCATGACTGGAATTTGGAAAGCACGGATATCAGTGTTAACACGTATCAGTCCAACGCATTTCAAAATTCAGCAAAAGATGACAGTTGCTTATAGTCATTTATTTAAATTGATCCAATGTTTGAGAGACAAAACAATTTTTCAAATTCAAACCCTCACTAAAACCTCCGACATATCAAAATCTTTTTCCGCGTAAAAGTACGTGTTTGCTATGTGGACCAAGGCCTATTCCTGAATTGAAAACCGCATGACTTGGAAGCAGCAGCGATAAATGAAGAAAATGAATGGAACGATCTGTGATTGAAGCAGCTTTCGCTAATGTAGCAGGTGAAAATTCAGAATCAGCACCGGGTTGTACAAAAGCAACTGCACAAACAAAATAAAATATATAATAAAAGTCTGGTGCAAATGAAGCCTACAAAACGCACCCGCTTTCATCAGCATCAGGTTAGCTTAGGCCGCTTGTGACGATTTTGAGTTTGAATTTGTGGTACGCACAGTTGATGTGGCCCCGCCGACAGCAATATGCATGTTTGGTCTTATTGCTCCTCGTTGTTTAAAACCATTAGTCGTTATGCAGTAGAGCAGCCACTGGTTGTGCTGTATGTCAGTTAGTTGATGCGTGATTTACATGGATGTTGTTTTTGTAGACTGTTTCGTTCACCAAAATTTTCAGTCAATTAAAGCTGCATTTGTTATGTGGCAGGTTTAATGCATCACACCGATGACGTGAATAGACTTTACTGCAACTCGACCATCCAAATCATTTCAATTTGGCGAAACAATCCAACCGAGTTTGATGTGATCTGCAAGTGCAAAAACGTTCACTGTGCCGATGAACACAATAAAAAATTCATGAGCTATCTCGCTGGCACTGCAAGAAGCTAATGCTGTTCATCAAAACAACGTGAGAACGTGTCCTTTATCAATCACAAACAAAAACAGGAATTGCAGATCAGCAAGCAAACAAGCAAGCAACCTCTCACCGTCTGTATGTACTCTCATTTGAAACGAAGTGACGTCAGTGGTGATTGTGAAGTATGGCAGCCAAAGATCCTGCAATCAGTGACGCGAATTTAGCCACGCCTTGCATCATGATTACCCGCTGTCATTCAAGACATTTGACGTGGACAATTTAATTTTGTGACTCAGTGGGAATAAGTGAACAGCATGCCTGACGCTGGTAACCGCAGACAAAGCTGACGTGCACTCAAAGGACCGGCTTTTGAAGGAAGGCCACAATAGTACCAGAGACAAAAATTCTCAGAGGATTATTTGATCTTGAAACGAACATCGAACATACTTCTAGTGCTTAAGACGCTGCATAGCTTGTTTGTGACGTAAGGTTGTATGTAAATGAACACCTGCAGCAGTTCTATAGAAAAGCGCATCGACTAAATTAACTTCAAGAGCGCAGTTGGAAATTGTAATATTTTATTCGTTCAGTTCAGTTCAGTTTAATTATACTCGCTTTTGCACTTCTTTCGGAATGTCACGAGTGGTTTGCGGCACCCATCTCCGCTTGCTTGCGCCCGGGACAATGCTGTTACTTTTGCAGTGAATGCTGCACTGGCGGCGAGCCAATTGCAGCACAGCGTGTGAAACCTTGCTTCGCACACACCACACCAGGCCGCAAGGAACGCTTCCGAGTCTTCGGCGTGACCCGACTGGGATCGAAACCGACGTTGCAGCTTCAGTGGTGGGTGCTCAACCAACTGTACAACTTATCCAATATTCAATTAAAAAAGCAATAATTCTGCGCATGCTTCCAGTTGAATTGGTTTTATACAGAAAGCGACAGCGAAAGTATCACGACAAATGTACCTGTAATAGGCACATTTCGTTTCAATACAGCTGAAGCACTGGCAAACCGTGACACATACGGGTCAACTGTTTAGAATTGCGTGCTTGAGGAATATTTCTACACTTGTTGGAAAGCTGCCACAGTTTTTACATGTGGTGAAATGGCGATATGCGAGACAAAGATCTTCATTATGTAACACAGGCGCGCCCAATCCACTGTACCACTTGGCCGGTTCTGTTGAATAAACAGGCTTGAATCGAGAAGCAGCGAACGTCACCTCAATCTGCTGATCTTTGAAGATTGATTGAATGCCTCTGTTGAACGAAGCGCCGGAAAACATGGAAGTGTAAGGGTAAGTGAGGTCAAGGATCTTGGAGAGCATGGAGCTCATGTCGCCGCAAAACAGTGCGGCCTTCTCACGAACTGTCGCCACATCTCTGTGCATCGCCCACAAACCTCCCATGAAGGCTCCGATCGAAGTTCCTCCCACCATGTCGATGGGAATACCTGCGAAGCGGCGTCAGTTTCAGTAACAACCCTCGCCATAGCAACAGACAGTCCACAGGTGAAGGAGCAGGCAAATTTTTGGGGGTGCGAAAGATTTTTGCCCGAATTTCCCCAAACTTGCAATTTTTTGTACGAATATTTTCTCCAACACAGCTCATGAAGACCTTTTTTGGGGATGACTTCCAAAAAAAGGTCTCCATGTGATACTGCAAACGTTGGACGCCATCTTTTGAAATCCAACAAGGTTGGGCAACATTTTTGCCCGTATTTTCAGGGAGTTTGCAAACATTTTCATCGATTTTTCACGGATTTTGCCCGGATTATCGACATGTCAAAACTTCTGGGGGTGCGCTTGCACCCCCACCTCCTACACCACTGAGCCAGTCTAACAGCAAGCATGTGATAAAACGTTGGTTGTTAACGTTAAACCGAGTTGGTTCGTGTTATGCTGTACATACCAGCATCGACTAGTGTCCTGATAATGCCAATCTGCGAAAGTCCGCGCGCACCCCCTCCTCCAAGGACCAGCGCCACCGAAGTGCCCGTCAAAAAGCGCGATAGTCTGGCGAAATCGCTGAAGCGATCAACTGATCGTTCTCTGAGCTTTTTCCAATACTCTCCCTGGCAGGAAAAGTTTGATGTCACTGCTTTCGCACCGCAGCAGCTTGGAAAAAACAAGGAATTTCCTACCTACCAGTTTCGACCTTCGCGTGCGAGCGAACAACCTTTTGGGACCTCTGATGTGAATGTGGTTATTGAGCCAACCGCGCATGTTCAACCAGTCAACAGTCCTGGTGGGCACAACCACCCCCGGTCGGTGGAGAAGAATCAGCATCTTGAGGGCTCGCACAGCCATACTCTCAAGCTGACGCTCCAGCTGTACAGAGCAAGTTTTCGTTTGAAAAAAAGCGATAATGTTGGCAAAGACACTCCGAAGTGCAGCTGATCTCGGATTGTGAAACACTGCAGCTTTAGTGTACAAATCCTATTATGCGTGGAAAAGTTTTGCATGCGCAAAAACAACGACCTCATTGCAAAACAAAATATTTACATCGACACAAAATGCACACTGCAAAGAAAACGTCAAGACATCGAGCGAACCAACCGGTGACACTACTTATCAGAGGCTTTAAAGATGAACATGAATATTATCAGCTAAACAGCACCAATTATGACATTTCCAACAAGCAGCTTTGGTACGATTCTTATTGATATTTTCGCACTACCAACATTCTGTCTGAATAGTTGGTTCTAACTCATTAAATACCATTACAATTACAATCCATGCATTTTCTGGAGTAATGGGTTCATGGTCAATTGCCAGTAAAAAAAATGAACACCAGTAAACCACAAACCACGCCACATCACTGAGGAAGGAACTGTCAACAATGGCTGCGGTGGTGAAAGAGATATACTGAGACACATAACTTAAAGTGAGTTTTCATCGATTAACTTCAAATCCACAATCTGCGATATAGACCTGTCTTATGATCTAATAAATTGACAGCCAATGAACAACTTTCTGTATTGCAACAAGATAATTTCAGCTTGCAGGTCCAAGAATACAGGTTATGAACAATCTGCTTTGAAAGTGCCATCAGCGAAACCAAACGTTTCAACCCTAACGGAACTGTCACCCGTTAAGCAAAATAACATCTTTATGTTTCACTTGTTAGATAAGATTAGAGGTACCCTAATAGAAAGATCAGCAAGCTTCACCTCGCCGAGATGTGGTTTCCCATCACCCAGTGCCACAATCAACACAGCATCAGCTTGACGTATGCAGCGCTGTGTCCACGGAGTGAGCG
>JGI24159J19872_10007710_pt1 | contig 14094 bp, 10 predicted proteins | sample Ectturendosymbi4_FD_19872 | JGI IMG/M metagenome (IMG submission 19872) | reverse complement strand
TGACTACTATTTTTTGTTACGGATGGTTATAAATAAACCAAACCCAAATAACAGTTAGTTTTGGTCAATACTTAAAACCGTGCTTTTTTTCTTTTAAATTTTGTAACACCATGAAGAAGTTACAACGAAGCAACTACTAAGTTAATTTTTGTTGCATCTGATATCCAAATAGCTCATCATTATTTTCCCATCAGCAGCTCCTATATCACTGCAAGACAGGGCAGTCCCGTCTCCACGGGGTGCTTTGGTGGGCTAAGCTCCAAACAATGCTCCAAGCCTCCCCAATTGAAATATAAAACACTATGAATCAGTGGAGTTTTGTCTATTTTTACAATGCCAAGCCCCTCTGCACAAACGAGGCACAAAGCCCCCTGTTGAAGAGTTTCTAGCGAGGGTTCTGCAACAGGGCCTAATTTAGACATTTGGAAGCCCCAAGGCATCCTTTGTGTGTAGGTGTCAGCGCCATTGTTACGTCACAAGTACATTGTGCAAACACTTTTCCAAGGCCTCTTGTCTCAGCGAGGGAATTCTTACAGTATGTATTGAAGTATTGGCATCTCTAAATTTGTTTTTTGTATTTTTAATTAGGGACCCGTAAAATGCACTTTCTGCCAAATAATGCTTTTATTCTGTTGGTTGCAGTTTTCCGTCAGTAAAAAAAGAAAAAGTGACAATAATTTCAATAAATACAGTTTTTTCTAAGGAAAATGTTAGGTACCCGGTATGGATTTGTCGGGACCCGATTTCTCTGATTCTAGGGACCCGATTTAAAATTCTAGGGACCCGAATCGGGTCCCTAAAACGCCTTAAAAAAGCTGATAAATATAACCTTTTCTTTGTTTCCTTATACTGTTGCTATTATTAATTTTAATAATTATTAACATTAAATATGTTTAAAACCCAGGGGCTCACGTCTCATGACTGTGGACGCCCCCAGTTTGTTGGGGCTCCTGAGCAGGTGCCCACTTTTCCCTCCTCTAAAACCGGCCCTGCTGCAAGAGTACTATACAAAACCAAAGTCTTCGCCTTTTCAGGGCAATGAGAATGAGCTCGTAAAGTCTAGACGAGAGAAATGGAGAGAATCGTGGTCGACAGAGAGAGACATCAAACTGCGATCACATAGGGAAAACAGTTGTTCGGTTAACTGTTGCTAAAAGTATAAGTTGTCTGAGTGATTTTTGATATGGGCATCACGATTCTGTGCATTGATTTAAAGCTGCGTCAAGCGCCTTGTAACCCGACCAAAGGCAGGCTCGCGGCCAGGTTTAAGGTTTGGGCGAAAAACACATTTTAGGGAGGCAAGATTTTTGTTTCTATGATATTTTTAAAACAAATTTTTCTGGGCAAAACAAAATTTGGAGAGCACAAAAAATTGGGGTGCACTGCCCCAAATAATCCTCGTGACTGCGGGCATGACCAAAAAACGTCACATTCAAAAAGCTCTTCATTCCACCAGTATCGAATTTCTGGTAATAACATTTACAATCAATTTTGCAATTGTTATATCAAATTTAAGATTTTGATATACTGTATTCTGCAAAAATTAACGACCAATCCCTTGTCTTTGCGAGATTTCCAAGTAAACGAGGGGGCTTTGTGACTTTCTGAGGNATGGAACTTGTCGAACCAACCGTGATAGTTCTGTTCTATACAAACTGAAATTTGGCCTTGATTGTCATTATGGTNTCATGCAAACGACAAACAGATGTGTTTCTACTTNGTACTTACTCTCAGAACCGCTTTTATGAGTCATTTATCCTCGGTGACTCCCTTGATGCTCATTGCATAGCATTTATTGAACAATCAACCCTTATTTTGAATATGGACAGAGGAGTTTATTACAAAATAACGTCAGTCAAACAGGAGAAACCCTTTCAGATTGTTCTCGTAAGTACCTATTTCTCAGGCAAAGAGGCTCGCTAAATTAGTGGATTGTGCAACTAATTAAAAAATTTCTATAATAGCAATTCTGTTACAAAATATGTAAAAGTCAGGCAAAGTATGATGATGTCTGTGCGTTACTCCGGCCCCGGGAGTCTCCATGCCACATAAAAACGCCCAAAAAATTGGTAGTTCAGTTTCGTGGTATTAGCTTTTGTATTCCTAAAGTGTCACGGGCTGTGTGCGGGCGCCTCTCGGGTTTGTTAATGGATGGATATGTGCTTTACAGTTTTGTGCATTGCTGATCAGTAATTTCAGGCGTTTTCTATTCGTGATTCGTGCAATGTACCTCTTCGTGTACAGCTTAAAAGCTTGCATGCAACATGCTTATCTACATACCGACAATTGATCGCTGTTTCCGGTTACTGCTGTGAACGCTCGAAACGCTTTTGCTCCACGTTATTTTATTCTGAACCATTTTACGCTACATTGCTCCGGTTTGTTATTGGTGAGTTTGTTCTATTTCTGAATATAATTAAGAAAAGCAATCAAACTTATAGTGCTACTGGAAATAGATTAATGGACTAAGAGGTGAGAGCCTTTATGCCAGTGATCCTTAACCTTTTTTTATTATTACCCATTTGCGGTTGAGATGGAATTTTTATTTGCCACAATCTACATTGAATTGAACAATTTGCGCTAGTCCTGACGTTCTCGAAAGAAAATAGTGTGCGGTATTCAACAAATAGAAAGTTTCAATTCAAAAGAACATGACAAACACAAAAAATTATACAAAGTCAATTCATCATTCCGACTTTTGGGCTTGTTTTTTGATAACGATCGATGCAATGTCAGCAACAGTCGTACAAGAACTGCATAAAGTTTGGCGTACCTGTAATGCAAGGGGAATCGTAGAAGTACGAGACCGGGGGCTGGTGGGGCGGCCGCCCATACCGCTGTAATACTTGCCAAAATTGTGCCATTGTAGACAGCGTTAGCGAATTTTTAGAGCAAGGAAATTTGCTGGGAAGCAAATTAGTGCAGAAAAGGTAGCAACGGTTGTGCAATTAAGCGTAGATATTCAGACATAATTCATACTGCGTGATTGGCAGAAAGTGGACTGAACGAACTTCTGTTTCTCGACACTTTAATTTTGGGGAAACATGACAGATTCCGTCACACTTCCAATGATACAGGCAGGACCGTCGCCAGAAAGTCTTCCAGAGGGGCTTTACGTTTGTGCAGAGAGGCTTGACGTTGTAAAAATTGACAAACTCCACTGATTTATAGTGTTTCCTATTTCAATTTGGGGGCTTGGAGCACTGTTTGGGGAGGCTTAGCCCACCGAAGCACCCCGTGGCGACGGGACTGGATCCAGACCAACATTGCAAAAAACTGCTTGTTCATAGCCGGCATCAAAAATGGAAGTATCACAAACTTTTCAGGGCAAACAGTTTCCGCCTCTCACCCATGTGAAAAAATTCTTCTGTACGCTTATGTGCAGAATCAGATAGGCATCCAATTCCAGGGATAAAGATCAACTAAAAGTACAAACTTTCAAAGATAAGAGCTCGTGTGCCATCAACAATTGAAGCATGTGTGCTACGAAATGAAACTAAATTCCAAAAGATCTCAGATTTCAGCACCCAGCGAGGCTGAAAGTTCTAAGAATTTCCTGGAAAACATAAATAACATAGGATTGGTGGATTGAATCTACGAGCTGTGTTTGTGAATTATTCTTCACAAAACTAAGTAGCCTAATTTGTAATGTGTTGAACATTCCAAATTAAGCCCAAAGTATCATTTGCTAGCTTCAGACAGAAATATCATAATACTGCACACGCTGGGGCCAATTCCAACTGTTCTTTGAATGTTTTTTTTTTTGGCCATAAAATCTTCATATAGCTACGAGTACAATACAATACTGTCGACGACCGGCATTGACTGCTGTAGAACTGGATTGTTTGGGCCAAGTTTTTAACGTCACAATGCTAATTGTATATTCAATGTGGTGGCAGTGATCTGTTACGAGCACACTCAGCATTCATCATGAATTAAGCAAGAATGAATTAGATTATGTGTAAGCGATCTTGTGGGGCATGTACGGCAGCGAGTTAGCTGCCGTAATGCGCTTTGAAACCAATCAATATTTGGTCTAGGGCTACCTTTAGAAAGTGGTAAGTAGCGTGACGTGCGTTTTATATTTGCGAACTTCGCGTTTCTATTGAGGCGAAGCTATCTAACCTAGAACGAAAAAAATTTGGCAAACTGAGTTGGGTTGATGCACAGTTGTGTTCATTTGTGTTGCGAAGGTCAAGAGCATGTAAATGAAGCATTGACACAGAGATCTCAGCCCCTAATCTGTGTATCGCATTAAGAGGTTGAATTGCGCAAGGCAGAAGTGCTTAGAAAGTTTAAACATTAACAAAAGCCTTCCCCAATGGAATACTTGGTAGTCTGGTGACGCGATATCGAACAACACTCGAGCGCTTTTGTCACTGACTACAATAGCAACAATCAATAAGCCAACAATTGAACCTATTCAGACTCTAAGACTCAGGTCAGTATCGTTCGTTAACTGTTGGAGTAGCCGGCGCATTTACAGTAAACACAGCAGCAAAAGGGCGCCAGTGTCGATGTTGTGCTGCTTTTGGCTAGGTTACAGTCGGCAATCAACTACAGTATATCATAAGTTTCAAGGTTCTTTTGTGCTTATTCGCAGGTGTTCCTGTAAGTTTGTAACAGTTTGTAGTGGAGAGATTTAACTTGGCCCGGGCTGTGCCACCTCTGCTGCTTGCTCACCTTGTGTGATGGAATCCGACCTTTTTGTTGCTACAACATAAACTCTGGAAGCTTACACAAGAACAGCCCTTTACGTCGAGAAAGCAACATGGCGATGGCCCATCCAGTTCCAGGTTTGGGCAAAAGAAAATTCTTCAAACACCGGCCAATAGCGTCGGCTCCGCCCGATATTGTCCGGCTTCGAGGCATGTTACGCCCCCTGGACCAGGAAGAGATAGAAACGATTCGGGTACGTACATCACACTGTGCTAAGAGTTGACTACTTGAAGAAAAAGTTAAGCTGTTGCGCTTCCCTGGTCAGGACCATACGTAAAAGCTAATAAAACCAATTTTAACGCAATTAACTGAAAAAATCAAACAAGCTAATTATGATATTTACTGAGGAAGTTGTTATTATATTAAAACGCTTTTATTCATGAACTGATATTTATAATATAGTGAGATTTTCCACGCACGTTTTATGAGGAGAAAAAGTTGTAGGCGAAGCAAAAGTTTCGAAAATTCTTGAGAATTGTATGCCGAACAATGTTTCAGGGCTTGGTTGGACAAGATGTATCCATTGATGTAACCTGGAAAGATACACTAACAGTTTCAAATATGGTTCAGCCTTATTGAATTTCCCAACACCAGAGTAGTTGTTAAGACGTTTTTGGCCATTTATCTTTGATCAATTTTAAAAAACATGTCTGGTTGTTAGGTACAACAACGAATTACAGTCGTTTCCCCCCCCCATCCCCGAAAATAGTACAACAACAAGTTACAATTATTTTGCCTCCTCCGAAAATGTCAGCTGGTTACGGCCCTGGTTTAAACAACAGCTAAGAAATCACAGAAGCGAAACATGTACTTGAAATCTTAAAGCAAGGGCAAAACCTACACCAGAAGGTATGAGTTACAAGGCAGGCAAATACACATTCCATGGCCATGCCCATGACAATAACGTTAAGGGGCGGGGAAACTTTTCCTAGTCAAAGGCAGCATTTCCGTTAACTTGTTTTGAGTTAGGCTAAGAGATTCGAACTGAGTTTTTCTGTATGCGACTTTGTGTCTTCATACTCATTTTTCGGTGGCAGTATGAGGCCTGGGCTCGGGGTCCTTCGCTGGGTTGGGCGACCCCCAATATAGATCCGAATATTCATTTTGACAAAAATGGTAAAAACTAGCAAGCAAAACAAATATGTTTGCAAGCGAGCAAATGGTTAGAAGGTCGCACAACTCGAAAAGTCCGCACTTTTCCCACCCTACATTTACACACTAAGCAGGACCATGAAAGGTTATGAATCTATGCGATATAGTAAGGTAAGGTGCTCACAATTTTTCAGCATGCGAGCTACTTATAAAATGAACAAGTCAAAATGATCTACTCAACACAGAAATACAAAGCATATATATATTAATATACTGAGTATTTTTTACAAACTTATGTTGATGTAGCCCACTATGCATACCGACATGAGTCCATATTGAACAACACAATTAACTATGCGTTGTAGTCTAGGCCTAGCAAATGTTGTTGGATGCAAAACTGCATAACTCAAAGAGTTCATGCTCAATGTACCTGAATTTTTCAAGAACAATGTGTTTAGGTATGAACAACATTCGCTCAAAATTTCGTTGCAAAACACCAAGTACAAAAAAGTCATGGACGTTTGAATGCAAGGACGGAAATGTCCGTCCACCGGCGCTGAAAGTGTTTAATGTCATGCGAGCCATCTACAGAACCTTTCAGATCGACTGGTAGATCGCAATCGACGTATTGCGCACACCTGATATAGGTATCTGGCGCCTCTTTTCCAGACTGTTTCCCCTGAAACCCCAAGTTAGAATAAAATACTTTCTCTTACAACTACGCTTCGCAGAAGCTGTTCTCCGGTTGGCAATTGTCCTAGAACCAACTGAAACATAGCCTACAGGGGCGTAACGAGGTTAGATGGCGCCCGGTGCAAGAAGCAAGTTTGGCGCCCCCATGTTCGAACCTGAGGTCTTTCGGAAGCAAAAGTACTTTACTGAAGAAAGTACTTGTGACATTGTTGAGATTTTTCGGCGCCCCCCGCAGTCTCTCGGCGTCCCCATAGAGATTCGGCGCCCGGGGAATTGCGGCCCTTGCCCCGTCGTTACGCCCCTGGAAACGCAGCGGGCAGTGGGATGCAAAAGCAGAAAGACGGCCGAAATGTTGATTGAGTGCAGGATTGACTGGAGCCCAAAATAAAACTACTGTATAATCGTTTGAATTCTGCGGATTCGAATTTTGAAGTTTGTTGTCGTTGTGTGAACGGCAAAATTTTGTTACATTTTTTGCTTTGCTGTTTATCATAAGTTGCCACCTGTACACAAGCTTCTTATAGTGTACTGAAACGAAACGGAATGCAGGAATTCTATGAATGAAGGAGATGTGAAACCAATTGGCCATTCTTTTCGATTATGCAGTTCCCAAAGAATGCTAGTCTGAACATAGTTATAAGTGAAACAGGGTGTTTTTATAGATTTTTTGTTAAAAACAAGCTGGCCACATTGGAAGATTTTGACCTTCTTTGAACACGTATAAAATTTTTCGCAATACTTAAAGCTCATGTGTAATTTTGTACGATCTGCGTAATAAATTGAGATTGCTGCACATCTTCGCGGATCTTCTCCTTTTCTTCAAGTCATGGGTCTTTTTAAACTACGGAGACGCATTTTTCCAGAGATTAAAGTTAACAGGCCGGAACCAAAGGACTTTAAAAATCTAATGACCAAAGTGAAGGTACGTCTTTCAGGAAAAACAGTGTTTTACTGGTTGAAATTGTTTTTCAAACTAGCAAAAAGTATTTCAAAATGTTTGTTTGATTAGTACTCTGGGTGTTACTTCACGCCAGATGGGCTGTTGAACTTGATGTTGCAGCTTCGTCATTCGCATCATTGTTTTCATCCTGCGCTAACCTGAAATTCTGCTTTTGCGTATGCTGCGGAATATTACACACTGATTAAAACGGCAGCCTTATTAAACATAGAGCATGCAGATGCTGTAGTGGCAACAACACACTCATAAACATTTTTTTCGGGTCGAGCTAATAACAAATAACTAAGCATTTGCGGAAGTAGCGCTAATACTAAGCATTTGCGTAATTAGCGCTAATACTAAGCATTTGCGGAAGTAGTTATTAGCGCGCCTTACACCTTATCGTTGGAAGAACGGATGGAAAGAATTTCTAAGCGATATGAATTAGAACAGGGGTTTCCAACCTGGTCTACATGTGCCCCAGGGGCGCATTTGCCTATCTGAAGGGGTACATTCAGGGTTGGCAATAGAAGGAAAAAATATATTTGTACATTATTTATAGTTATATAATGCATATATTAGAGACTTTTACTTTCAAAAATCAGTAATTGCTTATATAATGATTGTAGGCTTGTAACAATTCAGTGGATTTTTGTTATTTTATACAGCCTTTTTGTCATAAGAAATTTTAGGGGTGCTCCTCATTTGTTGAAATGCCGAAGGGGTACATGGTCAGATAAAGGTTGGGAACCCATGCATTAGAACCTAGTGGTGCTGTGGTTTTGCAGCATTTGTATTTTTTCTGTTTCCTCAAGTGATGAAAGCATCCGTTTCAGCAAAATGCTTCAAAGTGGTTCATGAAAATAGACTAATTCACAGTAGCAATCTCTGAAATCGCGAAAGATACCGTGAGGCAAAAGGCACAACAGTTTTCATCCGAAACACGACATCAATCTACTGTAATACTCACAGAGGCATTTCCTAAAGAATACTTTATTTTCCCAGTTGCTGTGCGATTTTGATTGGCTACCCATTGTTGTCGACGTTAGTATTTTAGTAAAATGTATGGATGTGCATGTGCATCNCCTTTTCGTCAAAAATTAACCAACTGAAATTTATCGACAAAGCAGGTTTTCAAATTGTCTATGGACTCGCTTGTTTGCGAAATCTTTGCAGCTGACTATACTTTCGACAGCATGGTGCTACAGTATAACGTCCGCTTGATTTCGACACATACAAAATCAGGTTCGAAAAATGAACGCAGCCGTTTAAATCGCTAGTGACTTGGACGTTTAATTTTAAGTGAAAACTGATGCCGCGAGCGTGTGGCACAGATGCATAAAAACCAGCTGTCTTTGATTTTCACGCAGCTTCATATAGGTGGCTAATATTTTTCTGTGTTGAAACACAGACAAACAAAGTGGAAGCTTGGCGATGTTAAGCCTGTGACCACGTTGCGAATGGTCGTGTTCTCAAAGTCGAACTCTTCTTTTCAGAAAAATGCCAAAGAAGCGTGGACTGGTGAATTGGCACGGGGAAATGAATGTGTGACCACCTACAATGGTCTGCACGCCCAAAAAATCCTCGATGAGCCCACTCATGACCGTGTCCGGCCGTCGTCGGTCAATCGATTAAATAATCCGCATCCCCCAAAGTGAGTGAGGTGTTCGTTTGCGAGATTTTTTGAAAGCTATTAACTCTAGCAGTTTATTATCGGCGAATTGATTCAGGGGGGTGGTTCACAGCGCCTCTACGTCTCTCCTGCAATTACATAGAGCAGCATAGACGCGAACTTCCGTCAAAACCTTTACGTCACTTCCTCTTTGAGCGCAGTAGCATCCACCATCTTTTTCTGTCGTCAATCAATGATAAGGGAGATTATCGATCTTTGCTAATAATGCGCTGTTTTCATGCGCGTGCGCAATTTACTGAGACATGACCACTTGCGGAATATTTCATTTTGATTTCCCCGCCGTTCTCTGCAAAGCAACCAAATGCGCAAATTGTTTTTCAAAATAAAATTATTAATCATTTTTCAAATGTTCGACTTTGTTTTACCGCATTGATTGGTTTTATGCAGCGTCTTTTTAGTTTCGAGGCTGCGTCACCTCGACGGCTACCTCGACCCCCACGAAGCGACAGCAAAAAGATACGAAGGTATGCCGTGTGCGTTCCGCCTGCTGAGATTCTCTATTGTTTTGTCTCTGCTTCTTCACTTTTCCATTTGCCGTGTGTTTCATGGAGACTTCACTATTTGAATGTCATGGATACTCAGGAAAAAATCACCAGCAAAAAATAACGGTTGCCGATATTTTGTGTATCTCCAACGTACTTTCTACTCTTGCGTATTTGAGTGAGGGGTACTTGAACGTTTAAACATGCTGAAATTGGCTTTGATGGTAGCAGTTTCGTTTGCATTTGTGAGTCTTTTCTTATCAAGGATAAATTGCGCATCCTAAGCTGTATGGTTGGGTACTGTGCATCATTATTTCTTGTTAAACGCTAGCTTGATACTCTTTCTGAAATGGCTTGCAAAAGTTATTTGTATACTCGAAAACACTTGTTGGTTTTCGAAATTACCCTTGCCAGTAATTCTAAGGCATGTGCAAACTAAAAAGTAAAACCGAAAGCTGCCATTGACGTTGTTCACGCTGCTAAGGCTTGCTGACAGGAAACGCAACTTTTCTGCAAGCACCAAAGGCATGCACTGAACTGTTTATCTTTTTCGAAACTTGCACCTTCCCCCACGTATCCTACTGGAATGAAACGCGTGCTTATATAGAGGAAGGGGCGTCAATTCGTGCGTTCATTTTTTGCTGTTCGAACGCGATAGTTTCACATTCAACCGACTTAACTGTTGCAGGGGCGCGAAGCCGTCTGGAACAATACGTTTCCAATAATGAAAAAAGGGTTTACCGAGCCTTGGGGAGGCCTGCGCCGCAAAGTCGACCGAAAACCGCCGACGACAAGGTCATGATGCAAACTGTTATCGGGCAAGTCCCAGCTCAAGCTGCAGAGGCTTGGATCAAACTAAGCAACGAGCAAGGTAAAGAGATGGCCTTTTCTTTTTTAACGATGCTGACGTTTAATTTACAAACGCATAAATAAGCGACAGAAAACGAGTGCGTGAATCATTCAAGCTTGTTGAGCATTTTCCGTCATACAGTAAACACCCCAAAAATCCGAGGGCACATGCAATATACGAGCGTAAGCAGTCAATGGCTAGCATGGAAAGATTCACCAACAGAGTTGGAAAATCCGCTTTATGTTCAGTACTCTTCAGCCTTTACTTCAATCTTACCTCTGCAACGTCTATTGTGATTTAAATATTTTTAAAATGGGCAATGCAAATTTAACACTGTACTGCAGCCGCATGTGCCCTCCACCTAAGATTGTTTTCTCGTGTACATTTATCGCATTTTGAAGCTACGTTCTACGGCAGATAAAGCCTCCATCCGCAAGGCTTTCAGAAAAGTGCACGAAGATCTCAGCAAGCGGATAGAAACGACCAAAAGTCCTTCCCCTCAGCAGAGAACCACAAGAAAAAAATCTCCTCCTTCCTTCCGGCCTCGAGTCGTTCCACCACCTGATCACATCTATTCAACTACAAGATGGTTGAAGAAAGCCGGACAGACAGGTTAAAAATAGGGTTAAATCTGGCATAGCCGTTAGNTAGCCTAATTATATGTGAAAGAAAAAAAGCTTTTCACAACTTTCTGTTTTTCACTTGTGGCAGAGGTTTTTCCAACCTTTCCAAGTCTATTTAATAAAACCGAGTGAAAAATAAAAAAGCTCTTCAACTCATTCTTTCCGTTCGCGTCCAGCACAAATTGTTTACTAACCACATGCATTTGGTACCTGAAACTGCAAACTGGCACACAACGTGGATCTCAAATCATAAAAGTATGTCAAATTATATTGCAAGCATTTTTCGAATTATCTAAAAATTTGTCAGATTTGCAAGATTTTTTTCGTAATTTTACAGTTTTTTGTTTGCTTGAGGTTTGTCACCTCATCAGTTTCAAGGGGTATGAAAACTGTGTTACGTGTATTTGAAATGAAATAAAAGTCATGGCTAAATTGGTGCAAAGTTTTATTGGCTCTTCTTCTAATGTATCAATCATATTTAACCGCACTAATGGTTGAAGTTAAACGGCATAGAAGGACAGTGTTTAGTTATAAGTATACTTCGTAAAATGCAAAGAACATCTTTTTATTCACAGTTTTGTTAAGTTTGGTTCCCAAAAACTTAGGGCCACTGTAGTAGCTTAAAGAAGAGTTCTTCAAAGTGGTTCTTGACGCCCACTTATAGTCGTCTTTTTTGAAATCACTTTTTGGAAAATCTGCAATTCCAGGAACGGGGTAAAGACTTTTGAAGAGCTATAGCAGAAAATGAAACATTCCGCGTACAAGGTTGCGCCTTGCTTCTTCTTTACTATGAATGCTCAGCAAAGTATAACTGTCCAAACGGTTAGATTCAAACCTCAGTTTTCTGTTCCTGTTCATCCTTGCAACGGGCAGGGCTTGTGCTTGAGTTTCATCACGGAAGTGTTTCTTGTCCTTTGCACAGAGAGCAAAGCAGTCAGAGAACTGTTCGAAGCCCTCAAGAACGCGCCTCCTCGTTACATTCCTCTGGAGGGACCGCACTTCCACATCACCGACTACTCCACCATGTTCTCGACGGCTCCCAAGCAGCCGTATTACGACTTTCAAATCCACCCCGAGTGGCACCAGCCCTGGCACAAGAAGTACGAGACCATCAAAGCGTGACGGAGACCACCAAAGCGTGACGGACGCCCGATGGCATCCGCAGTCAGTTTTGTCGAAGACGCTCCGTCTCCTGCGCTCTGATTTCCTTGTGATTTTATGTTTTGCTCTTTATTTGTAATCCCATAATGGGACTATCAAAAAACCTGTTCAGAATGCGTGGTGGTCAACGTGCGCGTAGGTTAGGTTTGCATATCGTCGGGGAAAGAACATGGACAGATTTTTAGTGCTGGCCGCCCATGGGCTATACATAAAAATTTTGCCACCCTCTTTTCACCAAAAGCACAATTTTGTTCTTGCCATATGAGCACCGAAGGTACACCTCACAGTCGCCGGAATGTACTGAAACCGGAAAAACAGACAGGCAGATAACTCGAGAATGGTTGTTGCAAAATGCCTCAGCAAAGCATCTCAAAAAATATTTTTGCAGCCCTGGAAATTCTGCCGCCCTAGGCTACAGCCTCGAAAACCTACAGTATATGGAAATGCAGGCCCGGGAAAGAAATGGTGCAACTTTGTTTACTGGGTGGTAAAAATAAAATCTGTTAACCACTACAAATATCTGGGAGTAATGGGGTGACTGTGCTTTTTGCACTCCTAGCCTTAAACGTCATAAAAATAGTTTTGCTGTAGTTGAAAATAGTTCCATGCCATTCTGCATAAGCTCTCTTCGAAACATTTCCGAAAATGAGAACTTTCAGTTTTAATCAGGATGCAGACCGAACGATAGAGGACATAGAGTAAAAATTAGTATTCTCATACAAACACCTGGTTCCGTACTCAACTAGTGTAGTAATGGCTTTAGTGTGACAGATGTATAGGCTACTACAGTAGTAAACCTGCCAAATTTTCGTCTTGTTTAGCACATCCGTTCTAGCTCTATTCTTCTGGCATGCGTTTAAATTTCTATCACAAATGAAGATCCCAAACTTGAGGGACGGCCTATGTCAAGAGTGAGGGGATCTTTGCATGCTACCATTTCGGACAAAACAGGTAAGGTGTCTTTGGCGCATAATGGATCAGGTGTGTTTGGGGCAAAACGGCTTTTTCTGGCATCCATGAATTGTGTGAAAGTTTTTACAAGCACGTTTAAAGCCATGAGCTTTCAGGGCTTGCACTGGTTGCAAAAGTTAGGGTCTTGTATAGCGTCATTTGGAGCCAAAGTGGTCTAGTATGTAGGTGCGTTCAACACTTGACTAGCACTCATATGACACTTTACTAAGCCTTTTTCCCAAGCCGTGGTACTGGGATCAACCCAGAAAGACACCAAAACGTGAAACAGCCCTCACTCTAAATTTAGTTAAGAACTATCAGGTTTCGAACCGAAAATGCAGCTAAACAACATTTTTTAAAGAAATGTTCTACGTTAATAATGGTGATCCGCTTTGCCCTTAACAAAAATAATCAAAAGGTCGTAGAAGAACAAGCGGTATTACGTGGCACTAACTGTTATGTCAAGATTTCTCTGATCAGTTTGAAAGTTTCATCAATTTGCACGGTTCAACAGTACCCTAATACAGTGTTTTTCAACCATTTTTCTGCAGCGGAACCTTCCGTAAATGTTTGCGTTGGTCATGGAACGCAACACAATGATCCAAGTGCCTATATTGCTACAACCGCACAGAACTGTGGTTGCGAATTTCGCCCCAGGCAATTTTGGTCTGTTTCGGCGGAACCCCTGACAGCCACTCGCGGAACATAAAGATTCCGCGGAACCACGATTGAAAAACACTGCCCTAATGTTATAAAGTTTCATGAAGGCAAATTAAGGCCTGTCTAAGAAACAATAGTACACGAACAAATAGACAAAAATGACTTAGAAATATGAACATTTTAAACTATATCCCAAGTTTTGACACTTCCAGCATATTTGTGGTTAAATACCA